>ERZ1034713.882-NODE-882-length-15157-cov-5.900675_pt1 | contig 15157 bp, 9 predicted proteins | sample MGYA00520692_ERZ1034713 | MGnify/ENA primary metagenome ERZ1034713 (study PRJEB33766, sample SAMN09781717) | gut metagenome | biome: gut microbiome | host: Homo sapiens | place: Madagascar | study: EMG produced TPA metagenomics assembly of the PRJNA485056 data set... | reverse complement strand
TTGTGGAGCAAAAATGGCAGAGCCGGAGCATTTTACAGGCGAAGTTGTCGATGATGAGAAATTCGACGAATAAAGAAATGCATATCATTCGTTTACAGAGAAACGATGCACAGAAAATGTAAAATTCAATGCAATAGCACGGAAACACCGAAAAACCAATGTATTCATTGACTTTTCAGTATTTCCGTGCTATTTTATGTGATAGGCGTTCAGCGTCTGATGCAAGAGGACGTGATAATGCATACGATTATTTTAATATAAAACACAATGAAAAAGAGAGTACATGAAATGGAACTCAACAGATCATCTGTACAGATGGTCTTAGCAGAGAGGTTCCCGGGATATAGCAGGGCATCTGATTTTAACTCAGTAATATCAGATCCGCAGGATATCATGGTGCGAGGGAATGAGGAAAGCTTCATGGAACATGGCTTTGGAGTGGCAGGGCTGAACGGATGCAAAAAAGTGGCATGCGATAAGTTCTGACGGGACCGCCTGTTACAGCGGAGATGTTTTTGACAGAGACAGAAAATGGACTGGCAGAGAGTGTGCCGGCGGACAGAGTACGGTCAAAGACATATTGAGGTCTGTACTGTGAGGTACAGATGAACTGAAGTGGTAACACGGAAACAACCCGTCTTCTAAGAGATTAGAGGATGGGATTTTTATTTTAAGGAAAGAGGTAGTGAGAATGAGCAATAAAGGAAAGTATTATATGACAACAGCGATTGCCTATACATCGGGCAAACCGCATATCGGAAATACTTACGAGATCGTACTTGCAGATGCAATCGCCAGATATAAAAGAGCAGAAGGTTATGACGTATACTTCCAGACAGGAACTGACGAGCACGGACAGAAGATTCAGGAAAAAGCAGAGGCAGCAGGTATTACACCAAAGGAATTCGTAGATGGAGTTGCAGGAGAGGTAAAAGCAATCTGGGATCTGATGAACACATCCTATGATAACTTTGTCCGCACTACAGATGCAGACCATGAAAAATGCGTAAAGAAAATCTTTAAAAAATTATACGATCAGGGAGATATCTACAAGAGCTCCTACGAAGGACTTTACTGTACACCATGTGAATCCTTCTGGACAGAGTCTCAGCTTGTAGACGGCAAATGTCCGGACTGCGGACGTGAAGTAAAACCGGCAAAAGAGGAAGCTTATTTCTTCAAAATGAGCAAATACGCAGACCGTCTGATTGATTACATTAACACACATCCTGAGTTTATCCAGCCGGTATCCCGTAAGAACGAGATGATGAACAACTTCTTACTTCCGGGCTTGCAGGATTTATGTGTATCCAGAACATCCTTCAGCTGGGGGATCCCGGTAGATTTTGATCCAAAACATGTAGTATATGTATGGCTTGACGCACTGACCAACTACATTACAAAAATTGGTTATGATCCGGACGGATCTTCTGATTTATTTAAGAAAAATTGGCCTGCAGATTTACACTTAATTGGAAAAGATATCGTCCGTTTCCATACGATTTACTGGCCAATCTTCTTAATGGCATTGGATCTGCCATTGCCAAAACAGGTGTTTGGTCATCCATGGCTTTTACAGGGCGGCGATAAGATGAGCAAATCCAAAGGAAACGTGATCTATGCAGACGATATGGTAAGACTGTTCGGCGTAGACGCAACCCGTTACTTTGTACTTCATGAGATGCCATTTGAAAATGACGGTGTCATCACATGGGAATTGGTAATTGAGAGATTCAACTCTGATCTTGCCAACATTTTAGGAAACCTTGTAAACAGAACCATCTCCATGAGCAACAAATATTTTGATGGTGTTGTAAGAAAAACCGGAGCAGCCAAAGAAGTCGATGAGGATTTAAAGGCTGTCGTTACCGGAACCAGAGATAAAGTACAGGAGAAAATGGACAAACTCCGTGTGGCGGATGCAATCACCGCGGTATTTGACCTGTTCCGCCGCTGCAACAAATACATCGATGAGACGACTCCATGGGTACTCGCAAAAGATGAGGCAGACCATGACCGTCTTGCAGAGGTGTTATATAATCTGACAGAGTCCATCACGATCGGAGCAGGATTACTGCACAGCTTCCTGCCGGAGACAGCAGAGAAGATCGTAAAACAGTTGAATACCACCCTGCGCGATTATGACGATCTGGACAAATTCGGACTTTACGAGAGTGGAAGCAAAGTGACAGATACACCGGAAATCTTATTTGCACGTCTGGATGCAAAAGAGGTTATGCCGAAAGTAGAGGAGATCAAAGCAGCCCAGAAAGCAGAGTTTGAGGCAGAACAGAAGAAACTTGCCGGAGAGACGGAAACAGCAGAAGAAGCGGAAGAATCCGTAATTGACATTGAACCGAAAGCAGAAATTGAGTATGATGATTTTATGAAGATGCAGTTTCAGGTAGGAGAGATCATTGCCTGCGAAGCAGTTCCAAAATCAAAGAAATTACTCTGCTCACAGGTGAAGATCGGAAGTCAGGTAAAACAGATCGTTTCCGGTATCCGCAAGCATTACACACCGGAAGAGATGGTTGGCAAAAAAGTCATGGTATTAGTGAACTTAAAACCGGCAAAACTTGCAGGTGTAGTCTCAGAGGGTATGTTACTCTGCGCAGAGGATGAGAACGGGGAACTTGCATTGATGGTTCCGGAGAAAAAGATGCCAAGCGGAGCAGAGATCTGCTAGAAAAACAGAAATTAAGACACAATTAAGATTTCTCTACTATTAAAATACTTTTTTAACTGCTAAAATAAAACTGTTCAGGCTGATAAACGCCGGACAGTTTTATTTTATTCATGTTTGCAGCAATGGACAGGTTTGTCCGTAAAGCGGGAGACAGGCTGTTGAAAGAAAAATATTGGGAGGATAGAACATGCAGACCATTTTAGTGTGTGATGATGATAAAGAAATTGTGGAAGCGATCGAGATCTATTTACAGCAGGAAGGCTTTCATGTGCTAAAGGCATATGATGGTGAAGAAGCGCTTGAGATATTGAAGAACAATGAAGTACATCTTCTGATCATGGATGTCATGATGCCGAAGTTGGACGGAATCCGTGCAACCCTGAAAATCCGTGAGAACAGCAGTATTCCGATCATTATTTTGTCAGCAAAAACAGAGGATTCAGACAAGATCTTAGGACTGAATATCGGGGCGGACGATTATGTGGAGAAACCGTTCAATCCGCTGGAACTGGTGGCAAGGGTAAAATCCCAGCTCCGCCGCTATACGCAGCTTGGAAATGCAGCAGAATCCGGTGACAGTATTTATACAGTTGGCGGTTTGAGCATCAATGACGATCTGAAAGAAGTAACGGTGGATGGCGAAGTAGTGAAGCTTACCCCGATCGAGTACAACATTCTTTTGCTGTTGGTGAAGAACCAGGGGAAAGTATTTTCCATCAACCAGATTTATGAGAGCATCTGGAATGAGGATGCGATCGGAGCGGATAATACAGTGGCAGTACACATCCGCCATATCCGCGAGAAGATAGAGATTAATCCAAAAGAACCCCGCTATCTGAAAGTTGTATGGGGTGTTGGTTACAAAATTGATAAGAATTAAAAGTTAAGGAGCGATTATGGAGAGCCATCCTTATTCCTACGGAACAAAACTGACAGGACTGATCCTTCATCTGTTTTTTACAGTGGTTTTAACGATAGCAGTATTTTTGCTGGCATCCATGCTTAGTAAAAATATTTTTGAGTTGTCAGACGTTGGGACAGAACAGTTTCTGGATTCCGGGTATTACACAAAATGTATTGAAAAAAAATGTGATGACCTGAGCGATTACCTGCGCCTGCTGATCAAAGGTGAAAGCCGTACTTCAGAGGAGAACAGGCGTTATCTGCAATACACCAATGAGTTTAAGAGCGGTGATAGCAATTTCTGCTATTGGTACAGGATTGGTGAGGCGTGGTACACAAATCAGCCGGACACGAAGGAAGGACAGGAGTTTGACGTGGAAGCTGTGCTGATGGAGGCGAAGACCATGGGGAATTACCTGATCTATGATCTTGTGGACAAAGAATTTGGCACTGATATTAACGGCATGGCAGACTACTTCTTTGGCGGTGGGAATCAGATGCTCTGGCCTGCAGATGACATGACGCTGATCATCGGGATCGATACGGAACTGTCTGCAGAAGATGATATTTATGAGGCATCCCGGGAGTACGAACAGCTTCATCCATGGATCAAGGTCTGTACTTTCAGTGGCTTGGTCAGTCTGATGGGATGGATCATTTCACTGGTGTATCTGACTTTGGCAACCGGACGCCGCACAGGTGAGGAGAAAATCCATCTGAATCCGATCGATAAGATCAAGACGGAGATTCTGGTGGCGGCTTTTATTTTTATGATGGTGGAGCTTGTGATCCTCATTACAAAAGTAAACAGTGAGGAATGGGCTGTTTACGGGATCATTGTAGCATCGGGAACCGTGAGTCTTGTGATCGACGGATTATTCCTGATCTTTTATCTGAGCATGGTGCGCAGAATGAAAGCGGAGATGCTCTGGGAGACAAGCGTTGCGTGCTGGCTCGAAAGAGGTATCCGCAAAGTATTTGCCAGACAGAAAACAACGGTGCGTGTGCTGCTGCTTTTTGCAGGACACATGGCTGTCTGCTTCGTACTGGCGGTCGGTGCATTTTACTATCAGAGCATGACTGCACTGGTGGTGCTGCTCTTATTTTCAGCGGGAGAGTGCTATATGATCCTGCGAAAGGCAGTGGAGCAGTATCAGATCCGGCAGGGTGTGGAGAAGATCAGGGATGGAGCGCTTTCTGGAAAAATTGACATTGAACAGCTGCACGGCGAGGAGAAAAGCCTTGCGGAGGCGATCAATAACATTGGAGAAGGTCTTTTGCATGCAGTGGATGACAGTACCAAAAATGAACGCATGAAGGCAGATCTTATCACAAATGTATCTCATGATATCAAAACACCGCTGACATCAATTATAAATTATGTAAACCTGATAAAGCTGGAAAAAATTGATAATGAACGCGTGCAGGGGTACATTCAGATCCTGGATGAAAAATCCCAGCGGTTAAGGCAGCTTACGGCGGATCTTGTGGAGGCATCCAAGATCAGTTCCGGTAATGTGAAGCTTGACATGCAGGTCATTGATCTTGTAGAACTTGTCTATCAGACAAGCGGAGAGTTTAATGAGAAGTTTGAGCAGAAAGAACTTACGATCGTCACAAAACTCCCGAAGACAGCTGTGCTGATCCGTGCAGATGGAAGGCAGCTTTACCGTGTGATCGAAAATCTTTATAATAATGTTGCAAAGTATGCACTGGAGAAAACAAGGGTGTATGTGGATATCTCATATGTGGAGGAAAAGGTTGTATTCTCCATTAAGAATGTGTCGGAACATTCCCTTGCAAGGGAGAACAGCAATGCCGGAGATCTGACAGAACGTTTTATCCGCGGGGATTCGTCGAGAACGACCGAGGGAAGTGGTCTGGGACTTTCCATTGCAAAGAGTCTTACGGTTTTAATGGGTGGAGTTTTTGACATTAAAGTGGACGGTGATCTGTTTAAGGCATCGATCACGTTCCCGCAATATGCAGATGGGAACGGCAGTGATGCGGGAACGGAAGATCCAGTGAGCGAAGACGATTACGAGATTGAAGAATTAGAACCAGAGGAGAGAACAGAGGAAGAATGATAAAAGCAGTTATTTTTGACATGGATGGCGTGCTAATTGACACAGAAAAATGGTTGAATATATACTGGCAGCAGGCGGCAAAAGAGGCGGGATTTCATTTTACCAGAGAGCATGGACTTGCAATCCGCAGCCTTGCAACAAAGTATACAGGACCTTATCTGCAAAAGATATTTGGACCGGAATTTGATTATGAAGCAATCCGGGCGAGACGCAAACAGCTCATGAAAGAACATATTGAGAAAAATGGGATTGAGAAAAAGCCGGATGTGGATGAAATCCTGGATTATCTCCGCTCAAAGAGCATCAAGACTGCCGTTGCAACAGCAACGGATCCGGAACGTACAAAACAGTATCTCACACAGATTGGTATCTACGATAAATTTGATCAGCTTGTGAGCGCCACAACCGTAGAGAATGGAAAACCGGAGCCTGACGTGTACCTTTATGCATGTGAGCAGATTGGGGAGAAACCAAAGGATTGCATTGCGGTGGAAGATTCGCCAAATGGAATCTTATCTGCATACCGTGCAGGGCTTTCTGTTGTGATGGTGCCGGATCTCGCAGAACCGGACGAGGAGACAGCAAAACTTCTGTATGCAAAATTTGATACACTCGCCGGATTGAAAACCATCATTTAGAAGAGAAAGAACTTTGGGGATTCCCGGAGTTCTTTTTTAAATGCATAAAACAATTGATTTATTAATTTAGTGTATGAAAGTCTTGATTTTTACAGGGAGTATCTTTATAATTCATATAAAAGTGCGAAAGACGAGTTGAGTTAGAAAGCTTCGCCGGAGATTGGGATGGAGGAACGTATGAAATTATATGATAGTGGCGTTTACCTTGTAAACGGAAAAGAAATTATGACGGACGCGGCAGAGGTACAGCAGAAGACGGGAAAAGCTGTCACAAAAGAGCAGGCTGCCGAAAATACCATCGCTTATGGTATTTTGAAAAAACATAATACTTCAGGAAACATGGACAAGCTTCAGGTTAGATTTGACAAGCTTACCTCACATGATATTACATTTGTAGGAATTATCCAGACTGCTAGAGCATCTGGCTTAGAGCGTTTTCCAATGCCATATGTGCTGACAAACTGCCATAACAGTTTATGTGCAGTTGGCGGTACGATCAACGAAGATGATCATATGTTTGGACTTACCTGTGCAAAAAAATACGGTGGAGTTTATGTTCCACCACATCAGGCAGTGATCCACCAGTTTGCAAGAGAGATGTTAGCAGAGAGCGGAGCCATGATCTTAGGATCTGATTCCCATACCCGCTATGGTGCATTGGGAACCATGGCAGTCGGCGAAGGCGGACCGGAGCTTGTAAAACAGCTGTTGAATAAAACTTATGATATTGATATGCCGGGCGTTGTAGGCGTTTACCTGACCGGAACACCACAGAAAGGGGTTGGACCTCAGGATGTTGCCCTCGCCATTATCGGTGAAGTGTTTGATAAAGGCTATGTGAAGAATAAAGTCATGGAATTTGTAGGACCGGGTGTGTCGAACTTAAGCGTTGATTTCCGTATCGGCGTGGACGTTATGACGACCGAGACGACCTGCCTTTCCTCTATCTGGAGAACCGATGAAAAGGTACAGGATTTCTATGCGATCCACGGAAGACCACAGGCATACAAAGAGCTGAATCCGGGGGATGTGGCTTACTATGATGGAATGATCGAGATTGACCTCGGTCAGATCAAACCAATGATCGCAATGCCATTCCATCCAAGCAACACTTATACCATCGAAGAGCTGAACGCAAATCTGATGGATATTCTGGATGACTGCGAGAAACGTGCAGAAGTCAGCTTTGACGGAGCCGTAAAATTAGATTTAAAGAGTAAAGTAAGAAACGGAAAGCTTTATGTAGATCAGGGAATCATTGCGGGCTGTGCCGGCGGTGGATTTGAAAATATCTGTGATGCCGCAGACATCTTAAAAGGTGCAAGCATCGGACCGGATGAGTTTACATTGAGCGTATATCCGGCAAGTACCCCGATTTACATGGAACTTGTAAAAAATGGTGCAGTGGCAAGTCTCATGGAGACGGGAGCGATCGTCAAAACAGCGTTCTGCGGTCCTTGCTTTGGTGCCGGAGATACTCCTGCAAACAACGCATTCTCCATCCGCCACTCCACAAGAAACTTCCCGAACCGCGAAGGTTCCAAGGTTCAGAAAGGACAGGTTGCATCCGTTGCGCTTATGGATGCAAGATCCATTGCAGCAACTGCAGCAAATAAGGGATATTTGACCGCAGCTACCGATCTGGATGTAAATTATACCAAACCGAAATACTTCTTCGACAAGAAGATTTACGAGAACCGCGTCTTTGACAGCAAGGGAGTGGCTGATCCGGGTGTGGAGATCCAGTTTGGACCAAATATCAAAGACTGGCCGGTAATGAGTGCATTACCGGAGCATATGGTATTAAAGGTTGTTTCAGAGATTCACGATCCGGTTACGACAACTGACGAGCTGATCCCGTCCGGAGAGACTTCCTCCTTCCGGTCTAATCCGCTTGGACTGGCAGAGTTTGCACTTTCCAGAAAAGATCCGCTCTATGTGGGACGTGCAAAAGAGATCCAGAAAGCAGAGAAGGCAGTGGAAGGCGGAGAGTGTCCGGTTGAGGCTGTACCGGAATTGCAGGCAGTGATCGATACGATCAAGACGGTTTATCCTGATTTTGGTGAGAAAGCGAGAAAAGAGAAAGGTTATGCAGGATTTGGAAGTACCATTTTTGCAGTGAAACCGGGGGACGGTTCCGCGCGTGAGCAGGCTGCTTCCTGTCAGAAGGTACTCGGAGGCTGGGCGAACATTGCGAATGAGTATGCAACCAAACGTTATCGTTCCAATCTGATCAACTGGGGCATGCTGCCATTCATTATCGGAAAAGGTGATCTTCCATTTGAAAATTTGGATTATCTCTTTATTCCGGAAATCAGAAAAGCTGTTGAGGACAAGCAGTCTGAAATTCAGGCTTACGCAGTGAAAGACGGCGCATTAAAACCATTCAGCCTTCATATGGATGCCCTGACGGATGATGAGAGGGAGATCATTTTAAAAGGCTGTCTCATCAATTACTACCGTGGTTAATTTATAAATCTAAAAAGATAATAAAAACAGAGGTCTGCTTAGTGACAGACCTCTGTTTTTGCGTTAGAATGAGAGTATAAATTACGCTTAGAAGCGCATGTTTGCACAAGTCGTTTCCGGCAGAAAAAGGAGAGCTTAAGTTGGAAGAACTAAAACAAAACGAACAGATACAGACACCGAAGACAAAAAAGACAGATGAATTTCATTTGAAACAGATCACGATCATAGCGCTTGCTATTTTTATCACATTCTGTTGCTGCATTTTATTTTTCTTTGTCATATACCGTTATAATGGGTTTACAGATTTCTGGAAGAAACTGACATATATTTTACAGCCGGTCATTATCGGACTGGTTGTGGCATATCTTCTGAATCCGTTGATGAAACTCATAGATGGAAAGTTATTTTCCCTGTTTAAAGGAAAGATGAAGAGTGAGAAAAAGGCGAAAAAAATATCAAGAGGGCTGGCAATCGCAGGTGCACTGCTGTTTTTGGTAGGCATTATTGTCCTGCTGATCGCTGCGATCGTTCCATCCATCATCCAGAGCATACAGGGCATCATATCCACACTCCCTGCTGAGGTGCGTTCGCTTGTTGACTGGATCAATGATATCGCCAAGGGAGACAGCCAGATAGCGGACATTGCGGAAGAAGTGATCACACAGGTAAGTAACTTCTTTGAAAACTGGATGAAAAACACACTGCTTCCACAGGCAGAGATTTATATTACTTCCATCACAACCGGAGTGATCACCGGAGTAAAATTTGTGATCAATATTCTGGTCGGACTTATCATCTCTGTGTATGTTATGGCGAGTCAGGAGAAATTTGCAGGTCAGGCAAAGAAAATTATTTATGCCATTTTTAAACCGGTCAGAGCCAATGTTGTAGTAGAGACCGTGCGGAAGAGTAACGAGATCTTTGGCGGATTTATCAGTGGAAAAATTTTAGATTCTGCCATTATCGGCGTGATTGCCTATATCGTGCTTGCGATCATGAAAATGCCGGATACCATGCTGGTGGCTGTGATCATTGGTGTGACCAATATTATTCCGTTTTTTGGACCTTTTATCGGGGCGATCCCATCCTTTATCATTATTGTTTTACAGAATCCGGTACAGGGATTATATTTCCTGATTTTTGTTATCATTTTACAACAGGTAGACGGAAATATTATCGGACCGAAGATCCTCGGAGATTCCACCGGGCTTTCCTCTTTCTGGGTTGTATTTGCCATTCTGGTATTTGGCGGTCTGTGGGGATTCCCGGGAATGCTACTTGGTGTGCCAATTATGGCAGTAATTTATTATATTGTTTCCAATGTGGTCACATATTCCCTGAAAAAGCGTGGGATCCCAGAAACGGAGATAGATTATGTTAACCTTGGGCGCATCGATAAACACACCAATCAGCCGGTTTATGAGACCACGGAAAAGAACAAAAAACAGGATGAAAAATCGGCAGGGGAAGCATGATAATTTTTGACATCTAATTGTGCCTATGATAAACTAAAAGGTATCATAGACAAAGTGAAAAAGGTAATGGATCATTACGTGAAATGCACAGTTTGAGGTGGCAGAATTGGATAAATATGAATACAAATTAAAGCTGGATCAGATGAAATCACTCACAGCCGAGGGGAAATACGAAGAGGCGGCTGAGATCGCGGATACCATCAACTGGCGTAAGATAAAGAACATTAACGCTCTGGTAAAAGTAGGAGAGATCTACGAGAAAGTAGGGCGTTATGATGAGAGCAAGGATGTTTTGCTGACGGCTTATGACAAGTCGCCGATCGGCAGAATGATCATTTATCGTCTTGCAGAGGTTGCAGTCAGGACAAAGAGTTTTGATGAGGCAAAAGAGTATTATCAGGAGTTTGTGGAGATCGCACCTCATGATAATTTAAAATACGTGTTAAAGTATGAGATAAGCAAAGCGCAGGGTGCAGATATCGGCACCCTTATTGGCATTTTAGAAGAACTCAAAGAGCAGGAGTATTCAGAAGAGTGGGCATATGAGCTTGCATATCTGTATCATAAGGTCGGTATGAGCGAGAAATGTATCGATGCCTGCGACGAACTGATCTTATGGTTTGGTGATGGCCCATATGTAGAACGCGCATTAGAATTAAAGATGTTATACCAGCCACTGACAAAACAGCAGGAAGACAAGTACCGCACATTCCGTCAGAGACATGACGGTGTTGTGGAAGTGAGACCGGAAGATCCGTTAGAATCTGGAGAGATCGTACCGGAACCGGTGCAGATCAAAGATGTGAAGATGTCTGCGGAGCGCTTTAACACACAGAACCTGCAGGAAGAACTTCAGAGAAGTATGCAGGAGATCATGAATGCCACGGAAAAAGAGGCAGTCAATGATACGATGGATAACATTAAGAAACTGGTAGAGGATATTCCATATCTCCAGATTCCATCCGAGAAAGAGGAAGTACCGCAGGAAGAAGAGGTTTACCAGCATATTGAGACGGATGAGGAGATTGATAATTCCTTGAAATCCAATTTCCAGGAGATGTTAGTGGATGAGGATGGCCAGATGAGCCTTTATATGCAGGGAGGCAGAGTTGCAGAACCACAGGTATCCGGTCAGATGAGCATTGAGGATGTGCTTGCTGATTGGGAAAAGACCAAGCGTGCCGCAGAGGCAGCCTTGCAGGAAGCAGAACAGAGAAAGCTTGAATCTGCAAAAGCGAGAGCACTTCAGGAAGCGGAAGAACTTCTGGGACGCCTTGCGGATGTCATTCCAATGCTTGATTCCGGCTTGACACCAAAAGACCTTCTGGATCAGAAATACTTAAGCAAAGACGGGCAGCCGAATGACAATGCAGTCTCTATGGTTACGAACATGAACCAGTTTTTACAGCAGGAGATCGACCGCCTCAGTGATGAAAATGCACAGATGGATGAACAGCTCGCAGCTGTCGGGGCATCTCCGGTTGGAGATTACATGGCAAGCGCCGGTGTGGCTGCGGAAGACGCAGCACAGAACGTTGTGGCAGCCGGTGTACAGGAATTAATGACAGAGGAAGAACTTCCGGAAATCGCAATGCCAGAAGGAATTGATACAGAAATTCCACAGGAGAATGTAGTATCTTTTGCGGAATACACACAAGAGCAGACCAGACCGGAAATGCTGGCAGAAACAGTTGACACAGAAGATGCAGGAACATCCGCAGAAGATGTGGAGGCAGCTATCTTAGCAGAGACTGCACGCCAGATGGCAAAAGAATCAGTGGAAAAAGAAGAATTGCCGGAGATCGAGTTGCCGGGTGACTTAGACCTTGGAAAAGAGGAGACAGCAGAAGAGATTCTTCCTGCCATTGCGGAACCGGAGGCATTTGAGGTTCCGGATACGATCAGTAAGCTTTCCAAAGAATTAAGAGAAATCTTTACATATTTTGTTCCAATCACAGGTATGGAAGAACAGCTCTGTCAGGCACTTACAGGTGCATCCCAGCATCTGGCGAAGGGAATGACGGCTGGAACCGGAAATATGATCATACAGGGCGGTTCCGGAAGCGGTAAGACAGTGCTTGCGACGAGTATGATCAAGGCATTACAGAAAGAAACCGGAAAGCCAAATGGCAAGATCGGCAAGATCGAAGCATCTGTCCTCAATCAGAAGGATGTTGCAGCATTGCTGAAAAAAGTAGCCGGTGGCTGTCTGATCATCGAAAAAGCCGGAGATCTGTCCCGCGAGACAGCGTTAAAACTTTCTCTTTTATTAGAACAGGATACAAGTGGAGTGCTTGTGATCATTGAGGATACAAAACATGGAATCCAGAAGGCTTTATCCAGAGATGATGGATTTGCAGCGAAGTTTTCTGAGAAGATCAATATTCCTATTTTTACCAGTGATGAGCTGGTTTCGTTTGCAAAATCTTACGCAAATGAATTGGGATATACCATTGATGAGATGGGTGTGCTGGCGCTGTATAACAGCATCAGTAATATTGAGCACGCTGACAGGGAGACAACCCTGACAGAGGTGAAAGAGATCGTCGATAAAGCAGTAGCACATTCAGAAAAGGGTGGTTTGAAAAAGGCGTTCAGCATTATCACATCCAGAAGATATGATGAGGATGATTACATTATCTTACGGGAGAAAGATTTTGACTAAAGAAGAAAACCACAGTGAGTCTGCGGTTTAGAGATAGAAGTGAAGAGGGGTAGGGATTATGGCGAATTTTACTGAATTAGACCGCTATCTGTTCGGTCAGGCGACACATTACGATATTTATCGGAAGCTGGGGGCACATTTTGCAGAGGTAAAGGGAGTAAAGGGAGTATACTTCGACCTGTGGGCACCGAATGCGGAAAGAGTTTTCGTGATCGGTTCCTTTAACGGATGGAATGAGACGGCAAATGAGATGACGCGCCTGAAACCGGAGACAATGGGGATTTACGAATTGTTTATTCCGGGATTGCAGGAGGGGGAGTTATATAAGTATCTGATCGAGACAAAAGATGGCAAGCGTCTTTATAAGGCAGATCCTTATGCAAATTATGCAGAACTCCGGCCGGGAACAGCATCTGCGATTGCGGATATTGAACATTTTAAATGGACAGACAGCAAGTGGATGGAGAACCGTAAAAAAGAAGAGGATGTGTATGCACAGCCGATGGCAATCTACGAGGTTCATCCGGGCTCCTGGAAACGTCATCCGGGCAGGGATGATGAAGGATTTTACAGTTACAGGGATCTTGTGACCTATCTGATCCCATATGTAAAAGAAATGGGGTACACACACATTGAGCTGATGGGTATTTCGGAGTATCCGTTTGATGGTTCCTGGGGATATCAGGTAACCGGATATTATGCACCGACTTCCCGCTACGGAAAACCTGAGGACTTTGCATATTTTATCAACGAGTGCCACAAGAATAAAATCGGTGTGATCCTGGACTGGGTACCGGCGCATTTTCCAAAAGATGCCCATGGACTGGCAGAGTTTGATGGTACATGCCTGTATGAGTATGCAGATCCAAGAATGGGAGAGCATCCGGACTGGGGAACCAAGATTTTTGATTATGGCAAAAATGAGGTGAAGAACTTCCTGATCGGCAGTGCGCTGATGTGGGTAGAACACTATCATATTGATGGTCTCCGTGTGGATGCGGTTGCCTCTATGTTATATCTGGATTATGGAAAAGAAGAAGGACAGTGGGTCCGCAATAAATACGGCGATAATAAGAATCTGGAAGCCATTGAGTTCTTTAAGCATATTAACACACTGATCCTGGGACGTAACCACGGAGCGGTGATGATCGCAGAGGAATCTACTGCATGGCCGAAAGTGACCGGTCCGGTGGAAGAGGACGGACTGAACTTCAGTTATAAATGGAATATGGGATGGATGCATGACTTCCTTGATTATATGAAGTTAGACCCATATTTTAGAAAAAATAATCATCATAAAATGACATTTGCCATGAGTTATAATGCGAGCGAACATTATATTCTGGTGTTATCTCATGACGAAGTGGTACATTTAAAATGCTCTATGCTCAATAAGATGCCCGGACTCGGAAGAGACAAATTCCAGAATCTTATGGCTGGTTATGCTTTTATGCTTGGGCATCCTGGCAAAAAACTTCTGTTTATGGGACAGGAATTTGCTCAGCTTCAGGAGTGGAGTGAGGAGAGAGAGTTAGACTGGTATCTGCTCGAAAACCCGGATCACAAACATATGCAGGACTGGGTAAAAGCACTCCTGCACTTATACCAGAAGAATCCGTGTCTTTATGAATTAGACGGCAATTGGGATGGTTTTGAGTGGATCAATGCGGATGACGCAGACCGCAGCATTTACAGTTTTGTCCGTAAGAGTAAAGATGGAAAGAACAATATGCTGTTTGTATGTAACTTTACTCCGGTTGCCCGCCCGGATTACCGTGTCGGCGTGCCAAAGAAAAAGACCTATAAACTTGTCTTAGACAGTGATGCAGCTGAATTTGGCGGTGAAGGAATTGAAAAACCGGTATCCTACAAAGCTGTGAAATCAGAGTGCGATGGAAGAGCGTTCTCCTTTGCATATCCGCTTTCCGGCTATGGAATTGCAGTGTTCAAATATTAAGCCGGAGGTTAACGGACGTAGTGTCGCAGATTCTGTGGTGCTTTTATAGGTTGTGACAGGCAGATATAAGCGTCCTTTCACAAGTCAGAATTTTATATGTTAATGAAAAAGAAAAACGGTATAAACGAAATATTATGTTTCTGTTCGCTGGACATTCCGATAGGCTTCTGAGCAACAATCTTGAGAAGCAGTGCTTCCCAAGATTGTTAGAATCCTATCTCCATAGCTCACAAAGAAAATAATATTTGTTTATACCGTTTTTCTTTCATTTACG
>ERZ1034713.880-NODE-880-length-15179-cov-4.078881_pt1 | contig 15179 bp, 13 predicted proteins | sample MGYA00520692_ERZ1034713 | MGnify/ENA primary metagenome ERZ1034713 (study PRJEB33766, sample SAMN09781717) | gut metagenome | biome: gut microbiome | host: Homo sapiens | place: Madagascar | study: EMG produced TPA metagenomics assembly of the PRJNA485056 data set... | reverse complement strand
AATCTAAGTCATATATAAGGGAGTATCCATGTCAAAATATTACGTAAAAAGAAATTATACTGCTAAAGAGATGGCGAGAGCCAATATATCTAAGAATTCTAAAAAGAAAAATGATGGAGGTTTTTTCTCGACTCTTAGGTTTGTTTTTATAATGGGTTGTGCTTGTATGCTTGCAGGTGTAGCGTCTTTAGAGCTTTATTTGCAGTCACTACCACCAATAAACAATTTAGAGCAGTTTAAACCTAATATTGTTACGAAGATTTATTCTGCAGATGGTGAAATTATTAAAACTTTTACCGCTTATACGTATGAAAAAATTGAGTTGAAGGATATTCCTGACAACTTGAAAAAAGCCTTGATTGCAACTGAGGATAAAAACTTTTACCGCCATCATGGCTATGATTTGACAGGTTTAGCTCGTTCTACCGTGCAAAATATTCTTGCAGGGCATGTCGTTCAAGGTGCAAGTACCATTACACAACAGTTAGCAAGAGTTTTGTTTCTTAATAACGAAAGAACTTTTGACAGAAAATTGAAAGAATTGTTCATTGCTGCAAGAATTGAAAAAACAATTTCAAAAGACCAAATTCTTGAAATGTATATGAATAACGTATATTTAGGTGCAGGTGCTTATGGTGTAGAAGGGGCTGCACAGATTTATTTTGATAAACATTTGAGAGATTGCGATTTGGCGGAACTTGCATTGATTGCAGGTTTGCCTCAAGCTCCATCTGTTTACAACCCGTTTAATAACATGGACTTGGCCGTTCAACGTCGTAATCAGGTTTTGACAAGAATGTATAAGATGAGATACATTACGACAGATGAGTATGAAAAAGCAAAGGAAGAGAAAGTTCACCTTGCTAAAGTGCCTCAGTTCTACACTACGAATAAAGCTCCATATTTTTGCGATTATGTAATGAAGGAGCTTGAAAAATTAGGCTTTGATGAAACAGAAATTTCTCAAGGCGGTTATAAAGTAGTTACAACTCTTGATTATAAAGCTCAAAAAGCCGCAAATGAAGCTATTTTGCGTAATCTTCGTGGCTGGGGATTAGGTGGCGATAAAAACCAAGCCGCAGTATTCTCTTATAGTCCGATAGACGGTAAAATTCTAGTTTATTCTGGCGGTAAAGATTATACAAAAAGTCAATATGATAGGGTTACTCAGGCCGTAAGACCTCCCGGATCTTCATTCAAACCGATTGTTTATGCTGCAGCAATGGAAAAAGGTATTTCTCCAAACGATATGATTGAGGATAGACCTTTGACAATCGGACAGTGGTCACCAAGAAACTATGGTAATAAGTATAGAGGTAAAATCCCTGTATATACAGCTTTGATGGTATCTTCAAACGTATGTGCTGCAAGACTGATAAAAGATGTAGGAATTCGTTCTGTAATTCAAACAGCAAGAGTCTTGGGTATTGAAACTCCGCTTGAATATGACTATACAATTGCCTTGGGTTCAAATGGCGTAAAACTGTTTGAATTTACAAGAGCTTACGGTGCTTTTGCAAACGGTGGTTATGTTGTTCAGCCTTATGCAATTGAAAGGGTTGAAACTTCTCGTGGTAAAGTTGTATACAAAGCTCCAAAAACCAAAATTACTCATCAATTGAGTATGAATACAGCTGCAGAAATGACTGCGATGATGAAAATGGTTATTTCTAATGGTACAGGTCGTGCTGCAAATATTGGAAAACCTGCAGCAGGAAAAACAGGTACAACTGATGATAACAAAGATGCATATTTCATGGGTTATACTCCGAATATCGTAACAGGTGTTTGGGTTGGAAACGATGATAACTCTGTAATGAATAAGTCTATTCAAGGTGGTAGCGTTCCTGCGCTTATTTGGAAAGATGTTATGAAAGTTGCAACAGAACCTTATGGAAAAGCTGAATTTAATTATCCACAAGTTGAATTAATTCCGTTTGGCTCAATAAATCCAAATAGAGTAATCGGGGGAAGTGTTTCTAAACCTAAAACAGAAGAACAATCTGAAATTGATTTAAATGAAACAGAACCAGTTTTGCCTGAATCAGTCAGAAAAATTGAACACGAACAATCTCAACCGAAACCGGCTCAAACAGTGACCTCAAAACCTGTAGTAGCACCAAAACAACAAAGTACCGCTGCACCAATCCCTATTCCGATGGCAGTGCCGGAAGGGGTAAGATAGAAGTGGCTAGGTAACTGGGAAGCCGAATTTTGCTGGTAGTGAATGGTGAATAGTGAGTAGTTCATATCAATAAAAATATAATTATATATGACTATGATACAGGAAAATAATTTTAATCTATAAGAACAATTCACTACTCACTATTCACCATTCACTTATTTCTTATTCACTTTATAAACAATCGAAAGGACAAAATGACAGAATTTATTGCACATATAGGAACAGACGAGTCTGGTAAGGGAGATTTTTTTGGACCTTTGGTAATTGCAGGTGTTTTGGTGGATGAAAAATCTGCTGAGTATTTTAAAGAACTTGGAATTAAGGACAGTAAAAAGCTTTCTGACAAAAAAATGCTAATGCTTGCAGGTGAAATAAAAAAAACTGCACCACATTCGATTATTGCAATTTCAAATACAAAGTATAATGAACTTTATGCGAATATTAAAAACCTGAATAAACTTCTGGCATGGGGGCATGCGAGAGCAATTGAAAATGTTTTAGAACATAATCATTGTGAATATGCACTGTCTGACAAATTTGGTGATGAGAGTTTAATCCAGTCTGCATTGATGAAAAACGGTAGAACGATAAGACTAGAGCAGATGTGCAAGGCAGAAAGTGATATTGCAGTGGCTGCCGCATCGGTTTTAGCTCGTGCAACTTTTGTGGAAAAAATGCAAGCTATGGAAGAAACTTATGGATTGAAATTTCAAAAAGGATGTTCCGGCTTAGTGAAAAATGTTGCTTCTGAATTTATAAGCAAGTACGGTAAAGAACGTTTGAAGGAAGTTTGTAAAGCGCATTTTAAAACCTATAACGAAGTGATATGAGTGAAACGTGAAACGTGAGAAGTGAAAAGACCGTATCATTAGTGAGTGGTGAATAGTGAGTAGTAAGCAGACCATTTCAAAAAGAAAGTAGGTCGGAATTGCGAAATTACGGACGAGTGTCTAACTCGGGGAGCGAGGAACGAAATTCATATCTGCGACAGCAATATGAATGGTAGTTCTGAGCGAGAAGTAATTTCAAGACACTACCTCAACAACGAAACTTTAATTTCAATTAACATTGACAGATTCTGAAAGCATAGGTGCTACGCACGTAGCCATATGTAACAATATTCATTCATACTCCAAATATTGGTGGAATTTTACGCACGTAGCCCTCTGCGACAACATTCATTCCTACATCATATTTTAGTGTCGAGCATTAATTTTTCTTGCTATTCAGAATCTATCAATGTTAGTAATTAATTTAATCACATAATAGTAACGTAGTGCAAAACCGCTTGCTCAAATCAACCTGTTATGATATAATTTCATTGAGAAACGGAGAGATTATGAATTTATTACATATTTTTACGGATATTCCAATCCTGATTGTACTTTTTACATTCTTGTTTTCGCTTATTTATTGTGTGAAAAATTATTTCAATGTAAACAAAAATTTGAAAATACTTTTAGCATTTATTTCCAATTTTAAAAAGACAGATTTGAATTTTCGTTTTAAAGAAATTGATGAATGGATGAGTGCAAATCCTTATGTATCAGGTGCTTGGTTAGAGTTCAAAAATACTCTCGTTTTTTCTGAATCAATTGCTCTTAAAGGTAAAAATAACGATTTGACATATAAAGAAGTGTCATCAACAGTTCAGAATATTCAGACTACTGTTGATCCGTTATACTTTTTTAATGACGAAACTTTGGTTTCATCAAAATTTAACAGTAGGTTTTTAGCAGCAATTCCGACCGTATTGACTGGTTTTGGTCCGTTGTTCACGTTCTTAAACATTGCGATTGCTTTCGGTAAAATCGACTTTTCATCTCAAGAAAAAACAATTGCTTCTGTTGCAGGTTTGATGTCTTCAATGCAGACTGCCGCTCTTGTATCAGTTATTGCGGTAGGTTCTTCTCTTATCTTCTTGTTGTTTGAAAAAATTTCTTATCAATTTTTGTGTAACAGACCACTTCTTATTTGCGAAGATTTAATGGGCAAATTGTTCAACAACATTTCTTCTGAAAAATTCTTGCTTGAACTTTTGAAAGAAACAAAAATCCAAAACAATTCTATTTCAAACTTAATTACAAGTATGCCTCAACAGTTTAAAGCTGCATTAAATTCTGGTATTGCGAGTAACCTTGTGCCTTATTTGGAAAACTTGATTTTTGGTTTGAATGAGGTTAATAAGAGTATGAAAGAGGTTGTAAAAAACAGCGGTAGGGGAGATGACGTTGATGATTTGTTTTAGTGGGAGCGGTTTATGGCGATAGGAATTCGAAAAAAAGCTGCAGTTGATGGAGATAATAACATCTTCTGGACAACGATGTCTGACCTTTTGTTAGGTTTGGCAATTATTTTTATGACCTTGTTTGTTCTTGCCATGACTGGATTTACGCAACAAACTGTTCAACAAAAAAAACAACAGGTTGAAGTTAGTAAAGAGTTAATGGAAAATCTTAAAAAGGCTAATATTGAAGCTCAAGTTGATCAGATGAGCGGTGATGTTAAAATCTCTGATATGGAATTGTTTGAGCTTGGAAGTGCAAATCTTTCCCCAAAGGGTAAAGTCTATTTGAGCAAACTTGTTCCAATTTATATAAACACAATTTTTTCTAAAAAAGAGTTGGTTAATGAAATTGAAAATATTATAATCCAAGGGCACACTGACAGTCACACTTTTGCAGGAATCAAAGATCCAAATGTTGAATATATGAGAAATATGGAACTTAGTGTTGCTCGTGCAAATGCTGTTGCAAATTATGTTTTCCAAACCGATTTTGACAAACAGTATAGCCCGCAATTAAGAAAAATGCTTATTGTTGAGGGCAGAAGTTATTCAGATCCGATTTTGGTTAACGGAAAAGAAGATTATAACAAAAGCAGACGAGTAGAGATGCGTCTGAAAGTTAAAAAATTTGATATTACAGAAGTTTTATTCCATGGAGTGCAATCACTAGGACAATGATAAAAGAAGATTTAATTTTAGAAACGATTAATATGATTAAGCTGTATAACCTTGACATCAGAACGGTTACTATGGCGATAAGTTTGAGAGATTGTGCAGATAGCGATGTTGACGTTGTCTGTGAAAATATTTACAACAAAATTGTAAAGTATGCTGGTAATCTCGTTGAATATGCAAATGAGTTTGAAAACGATTATTCAATCCCGATTGTTAATAAAAGGATTTCTGTTACTCCGATTTCTATTGTTGGTGAATCTTGTAAAAATCCTGATTATGTAAAAATTGCCAAGACTCTGGACAAAGCTGCAAAAGCTGTTGGTGTAAATTTTGTGGGAGGTTTTTCTGCTCTTGTAGAAAAGGGTATGACTAAGGGCGACAAACTTCTTATTGAAAGTATTCCTGAAGCTTTGGCTCAGACAGAAAGGCTTTGTTCTTCAATAAATGTTGCTTCTTCAAAGGCAGGAATTAACATGGATGCTGTTTTGAAGATGGCTGAAATTGTTAAAAAGTCAGCCGAACTTACAAAAGATAAAGATGGAATTGGCGCTGCAAAACTTGTTGTATTCTGTAATACTCCTGGAGACAATCCGTTTATGGCAGGTGCTTTTTGCGGTGTTGGAGAACCAGAATGTGCCTTGAATGTCGGAGTTTCTGGCCCTGGTGTTGTTAGGGCTGCGGTTGAGGCTTTAGGTAAAGATGAAGATTTGAGTGCACTTGCGAATAAGATTAAACAAATTGCCTACAAAATTACTTCAACAGGAGAACTTGTTGGCAGAAAGCTTGCAAAACGTCTTGGAGTGCCGTTTGGTGTAATTGATTTGTCTTTAGCTCCGACTCCTGCAATCGGTGATAGTGTTGCCGGAATTTTTCAGGCAATGGGCTTGGAACATGCTGGTGCCCATGGGACAACCGCTGCACTTGCAATGCTTAATGATGCAGTGAAAAAAGGTGGAATTATGGCAAGTTCTCATGTTGGCGGGTTGTCAGGTGCTTTTATTCCTGTTTCAGAAGATGCAGGTATGATTGAAGCTTCGGCGAAAGGATATTTGACTTTTGATAAATTAGAAGCTATGACTTCTGTTTGCTCTGTAGGTTTGGATATGATTGCAATCCCCGGGGATACGCCGGCTGATACAATTGCAGGAATTATTGCAGATGAAATGGCTATCGGTATGATTAACAAAAAAACTACTGCGGTTAGAATTATTCCTGTAGTTGGCAAATCGGTTGGTGAGAAGGTTGTTTATGGCGGATTGCTCGGTGAAGCTCCAATTATGCCGGTAAAAACTCTATCATCTACAGGCTTCGTTCGCAGAGGAGGGAGAATTCCAGCTCCTATCCATAGTTTGAACAACTAATTATTTTTCAGATTTTTTGACCATTGTTTTTGAGCGCAGCTTTCGGTGATAAGTTATTGCGAATCTGTGAGCTTCGTCTCTTATGCGCTGGAACAAAAATAGTGCACTTGAGTTTCTTGGTAAAATTACAGGTTTTGATTGTTTTGGGAGAAAAACTTCTTCGTGTTTTTTGGCTAAACTTACTATATCTATGCCTATTATTCCGAGTTCTTCGATAATTTGCATTACACTGGAAAGTTGACCTTTGCCGCCATCAATTATGATTAAATCAGGTTTTTCCCACTTCGGTTCTCCGAGACGAGAAAGTCGCCTTGTCAAAACTTCTTTCATAGATAAAAAGTCATCCGGTTTACCTTCGGTTGATTTCACCTTGAATCGTCGGTATTCCGAACCTTTTTTTACTCCATTTTCAAATACAACCATTGAGGCAACTGTGTTTGTACCTTGAATATGTGAGATGTCATAGCATTCCATTCTGTGGGGGAAGTTTTTGAGTTGCAATTTTTCTGCCAAGTAAGAACCGATTTCGTTAAAATCTTCGTAAATTGATGCCATTTTTTTGATTTTTGCATTTTCAAGAAAAACTTTTGCATTTTTGTCAGCAAGCATTTGAAGTTCTTTGCCTTGTGCGGATTTTCCGTAACTGATTTTAACTTTCTTCTGTGCAAGAATTTCTAACCATTCTTCATACAAAGCTTTTTCCCCTACCGCTTCGAGTTCATTTGATACAATTCTGTCAGGATAACCGAGCTTGAGTGTACTGTAATATTCTTTGAAGAAAGTTGCAAAAAATTCTGTCCTGTCTTCTTCTTCAACATCATAAATAAAATCTTTTTTGTCAATGAGCCTGCCTTCTCGTATCATAAGAATTACGATTGCAAAAATTCCCTCGTCTGCCATCAGTGAAATTACATCTTCGTTTAGTTTTGTATTCTCATAGACTACTTTTTGTTTTTCAAGTGTTTTGGCTAAATCATTGTAGCTGTCGCGAAGTTTAGCGGCTTTTTCAAACTGCAAACTGTCTGAATACTTTTGCATTTGCTCTTTTAGTTGTTTCATCAACTCGGCTTGTTTGCCAGAAAGGAACAATTCTGCCTGTTTTACAAGGCTTTTATATTCTTCCGATGAAACTTTATTTTGACAAGGTGCCATACAGCGTCCAATGTGGTAATACAGGCATGGACGGTCTTTAAATTTCGGATTTTTGCATTGTTTGAGCGGAAAGATTTTTTTGAGAAAATCCAAAGTTGCATGCATTGCTCTTATATCTGTGTAAGGACCGTAATATCTCCCTTTATCTGGGTTAAGATTTTTTTTGCGCACAATTGTAATTCTTGGAAAATCCTCATCAGTTACCAAAAAATACGGATATTTTTTATCGTCCTTTAAGAGAACATTGTATTTTGGCTTATATTTTTTGATTAAGTGGCTTTCAAGAATTAATGCTTCGACTTCGGTGTTGGTTATAATGTATTCCATCCGCTCGATTTGTGAAACAAGTACGCTGACTTTTACTCTATCGTGTTTGCGGTTAAAATAGCTCATTACTCGGCGTTTGAGGATTTTAGCTTTGCCAACATAAATAACCTCCCCGTCTTTGTTATAGTAAATATAACATCCAGGGAGCGACGGCAAAAGTTTAAGCGTTTGTTTTAATGCGTCATTCATTAATTTTATTATAACAAAAGATAGGTAAAAAGTGAAAAGTGAAACGTGAGAAGTGAAAAGACCGTATAAAAAGCAGCTAGGAAGCAAGGCAGCTAAGTTTTTAGAAGTCGATAAGTCGTTAAGACGATAGGACGCTAAGTTCGTTACAAAAGAATTACAAAGTCGTCATTCTGAAAGCATAGGTGCTACGCACGTAGCCCTCTGCACCAATATTCATTCATACTCCAAATATTGGTGGAATGTTTACGCACGTAGCCCTCTGCACCAATATTGGTTCATACTTCAGACACTAGTGTAAAGTTTTACGCACGTAGCCCTTTGCTACAATATTCATTCTTACATCATACTTTGGAACAAGAATATTAATGCGAATGATGAATAATATTTTTACAAAAGAATTGATTAATTTGTAAAATTCTATTATATTAGACATAGGAATTGAGAACTAATGAAGTTGAAAAAAGGATTTACAAATATAATATTATCTTTGATTTTGGTTGGGGCATTCGCTCTTGCTGGATTTGGGGCAGAATTGATACCCCCTTTGTGGGATGATTTTTGCCCTGATGGGCTTGAAAATGCTGAATACAAAGAAATAAAATGGTTTTGGCCGGAAGGTACAAAGTCTACTCAAGAAATTTATAATTATTGGGCGAATAGACGTAAAGAGTTTCAATCCGCTTTGTTTAAGTGCAATTTGTTGGATATTGATACCCAAGGAGAATGTTATGCCGGTTTGAAGAAACGTCAACTTTTCTTTAACGAGCAATATAAGCGTGGTATTCAACAACAACAAATTACCCGACAAGACTGGAGAGATATTCACGAGAAGGGTTCTAGCCCTTTTATGATAAATATTTTTCAACATTAATTTAAAAATTTAGGGTTGAAAAATTATGTTCCGTAAATTTTTTAATTAGTTACTTGGATTAATTTCATGTTTTTTGTATGATAGTCTTGCGAATACATGAATGAGTTGAAAATCTAATTTTTTTCAATTCGCAAAGGAGAGAAAATATGAAAAAATCAATTAATGATTTAGGTGACGTAAAAGGTAAACGTGCTTTAGTTAGAGTTGACGTAAACGTACCTTTAGATGAAAACCACAACGTAACAGATGACACAAGAATTCAAGCAATTGTTCCTACAATTAAAGCTTTGAAAGAAAAAGGAGCTAAAATTATCCTTATGGCTCACTTGGGCAGACCAAAAGGAGAATGGAAAACTGAATTTTCTCTTGAACCTGTTGCTAAATATATGTCAAAAGTTTTGGGTGAAGACGTATTGTTTGTAAAATCACCTGTTGGCGAAGGCGCAGATAAAGAATTGGAAGCGTTGAAAGACGGTCAAGTTGCTTTATTGGAAAACATCCGTTTCTACAAAGCTGAAGAAGCTAAAGATGATGATATGACATTTGCAGAAGAACTTGCTAAACTTGGCGATTTCTACGTAAATGATGCTTTTGGTGCAGCTCACAGAAAACACACTTCAACAGCTAAAGTTGCTCATATTTTGAAACCTGCAGTTGCTGGTTTGTTGATGGAAAAAGAAATCAGATGCTTATCACAAGCACTTGATAACCCAACTCGCCCATTCACAGCAGTAGTTGGCGGTGCTAAAGTTTCTTCTAAAATCGGTGTTTTGGAAAACTTAATCGACAAAGTTGATAACCTAATCATCGGTGGTGGTATGGCTTATACTTTCGTAAAAGCTAATGGCGGAAAAATCGGTAACTCAATTTGCGAAGACGACCAAATGGATGTCGCAAAAGCTATCGAAAAGAAAGCTGCTGATAAAGGTGTTAAAATCGTTATGGCAACAGATGTTTTGGCTGCTGATGACTTCTCTGGAAACGGTACAAACAAAGTTGTTTCTATCAACGAAATTCCAGACGGATTTGAAGGCGTAGATGCTGGTCCTGATAGCCAAAAAGCTTTTGCAGAAGTAATTAAAAATTCAAAAACTATTTTGATGAATGGACCTGTAGGTGCATTTGAAAATCCTAAATTTGCTGAAGGTACAAAAGCTGTATTGCAAGCAATTGTAGATGCAACTAAAGCCGGTGCTGTTTCTGTAATCGGTGGTGGTGATTCAGTTTCTGCTGCTAAGAAATATTTCAAAGCAGAAGACTTCACTCACGTATCAACAGGTGGCGGTGCTTCTCTAGAATTTATTGAAGGTAAAGTACTTCCAGGCGTTGCAGCATTGGATGAAAAATAAGTCTTTTCATAAATAACTCCAAAGACCCGCTGTGTGGTGGGTCTTTTTCTTTTGCAAATTGTAGCGGAATAAGAGTGAAAAGTGAAACGTGAGAAGTGAAAAGGCCATTTCATTAGTGAGTGGTGAATGGTGAGTAGTGAGCAGACTGTTTAAAAAAGAAGTAGGGCGGGATACCTATCCCGCCAACGTTATTTCAGACAATGATACTTCAATCAGCATTGATAGATTCTGAATAAGACGAAAATACAGATTACGAAGATTGAATATTTTCTCTTTCTTATGTGTTCTCTCTTTTTATGTTAAAATTTTATCAAGCGAGGAATTTTTATGAAAAATATTTTGGTAACAGGTGGCGCAGGTTTTATAGGTTCACATCTATGTGAAAAATTGCTTGAACAAGGTAATCACGTTTTGTGCTTAGATAACTTTTTTACCGGCTCAAGAAAAAATGTTGAACATTTGCTTGATAACAGGGAGTTTGAACTTATTAGGCATGATATTATTGAGCCAATAATTTTAGAAGTTGACCAAATTTATAACCTTGCTTGTCCTGCAAGTCCTATTCATTACCAATTTAATGCGATAAAGACGATCAAGACGAATGTTATTGGTGTTACGAATATGCTTGATTTGGCTGACGAAACAAAAGCCCGAATTTTGCAAGCTTCTACAAGTGAAGTATATGGCGATCCGATTGTTCACCCACAAAGGGAAGATTATTGGGGAAATGTAAATCCTATTGGCATAAGGAGCTGTTACGATGAAGGTAAACGTGTTGCAGAAGCTTTGATGATGGATTATCACAGGCAACATAATGTGGATATTAGAATTATCAGAATTTTTAACACTTATGGTCCGAGAATGGCGCAGAATGATGGCCGAGTTGTTTCTAATTTTATCATTCAGGCATTAAAAAATGAAGATATTACAATTTACGGCGACGGTTCTCAAACTCGTTCTTTCTGTTACGTAGATGATTTGGTTCAAGGCATGGTTGCTTTGATGAATACTGAGGACTTTATGGGACCTGTAAATGTTGGAAACGATGGGGAATATGCAATTTTAGACTTGGCAAAAATGGTTATTGAATTGACTAATTCAAGTTCTAAAATTATATTTAAACCTTTACCGTCAGACGATCCTTGTCAGCGCAAACCTGATTTGTCACTTGCGAAAGAAAAATTAAATTATGCTTCTACAGTTAATGTCAAAGATGGTTTACAAAAAACAATTGAATATTTTCAGAAAATTTTATAACTTTTTATTTTCAGAAAATTTATAGTAGTTTATATTTAAGATTTTTTACTCTTAATATATGTGAAAGCTCCTGCTCCAAGGGCGATTATGCCATTTGTAATTATTGATAATTTTATTGGAGAAGTTTTTATATATTTGCTTGCAAAGCTTGAAATCCTATCCAATACAATTCCGAAGCCAAACCATGATAGTACTGTAGTTATGCTTTCATACATCGGGTTTGTTCTCTTTTTAGGCATAACAAATGGACGTGGACGTTTTGAGCCTTCCATCGATTTTTGGTTTCTTTTATACTGTTTTGTTTGATATGTGTAATGTGAACTTTTTGTGGTGCAATCACCGCATGTTATGGGGTAAATCATATTTTTTACTTCTTCCAATGATAGTATATATCACTTCTTGTTATTGTCAATATTCTAATTAAAAAATAGCAAATTTTTAATAAATTTTTCTTGCAATTCTAAGTTACATTTCCTATAATAAAATTGTAAAAGATATACTATCAGGTATTTGAAAGGAGAGTTTATTATGTGGGAAAATGATATTAACATTAACGAAGTTAAAGAAATTCGCACAAGAACTACTGTTTATTTTGGTGTTGGCGCTATCAAAAAAATTGATGATATCGCTAAAGTTTTAAAAGGAAAAGGTATTGATAAAGTTATCGTAATGTCAGGTAAACATGCTTATAAGGCTACAGGTGCTTGGGATTATGTAGAAAAAGCATTGAAAGATCACGGCATTGGTTATGTAAACTTCGCAGAAGTTACTCCAAATCCTAATACTCATCACGTTGATGATGCGGCTAAATTAGCAAGAGATTTCGGTGCAAAAGCTGTTATCTCAATCGGTGGCGGTTCGCCGACAGATGCAGGAAAATCAGTTGCAATTTTACTTGAATACCCTGAAAAATCAGCAGACGATATTTACGAATTCAGATTTACACCGGAAAAAGCCGCTCCTATTGTTTCAATCAATTTAACTCACGGAACAGGTACTGAAACAAACAGATTTGCGGTTGTAACAAACTTGGAAAAGAACTTCAAACCGGCAATTGCGTACGATTGTATTTATCCGATGTTTGCAATTGACGACCCTCAATTGATGACAAAATTGTCACCAAAACAAACAAGATATGTTTCAATTGACGCAGTAAACCACGTTGTAGAAGCAGCAACTTCAACAGTTGCATCACCTTATTCAATCACTTTGGCAAAACAAGTAATTGAACTTGTTGCAAAATATTTGCCAAAAGCAATTGCAAATCCGGATGATTTGGAAGCTCGTTACTTCTTGGCATACGCTGCAATGATGGGCGGAGTAAGCTTTGATAATGGCTTATTGCACTACACTCACGCACTTGAACACCCATTGAGTGCCGTAAAACCTGATTTGTCACACGGTTTAGGTTTGGCAATTCTTTTACCTGCCGTAATCAAAACAATTTACAAAGACAGACCAAACGTTTTGGCAGACATCTTAGCTCCAATTGCTCCAAATTTAAAACCGGAAGCATCTGATGCTGATAAGGCTGCAAAAGAAGTTCAAGACTGGTTGTATTCTGTTGACGTAAAAGAAAAACTTACAGATGAAGGCTTCACTGATGCTGATGTTGAAAAACTAACAGACTTGGTATTCACAACACCATCATTGGCTGGTTTGATTGATATTGCGCCTTCTGGAAACAGTAGAGAAGTTGTAGAAGAAATTTACAGAAACTCTGTGAAACCTCTATAATTCATTGATAAAATATAACAAAATCCGGATTGAGAATAACTCTTAGTCCGGATTTCTGTTATGCCTGAGTTTTTCAATAAACTATTTGATATATCTCATTTTATTAATCATGTGTTTTATTGCAATAAAATATTTTCCTCATATAATAATAGTGTAAATCGTACATAAATAAGGAGAATTTTTATTATGTCTAGAAAACCTATTATTGCAGGAAACTGGAAAATGAATTTGTGCCAATCAGAAGCTAAATCAGTTTTTGAAGGTATTGCTAACTTTGTAAAAGATTATTCTGCACAAGAATTACCAACAGTAATTATTGCTCCTGTATTCACATCAATCTGTGCAGTTCACTCTGTACAATGTGATTGCGGATGTGGTGGAAAGAAAATTTCTATCGCTGGTCAAAACTGTCACTGGGAAAATTCTGGTGCATTCACTGGTGAAATTTCTGTAGAAATGTTGAAAGATGCTGGTTGTGATTACGTAATCATCGGTCACTCTGAAAGAAGACAATATTTCTCAGAAACTGACGAAATGATTAACAAAAAAGCAAAAGCTATCTTGGCTGGTGGTTTAATTCCTATCATCTGCTGTGGTGAAACTCTTGAACAAAGAGAATCAGGTGTTACAGATTCTTGGATTGCTGGTCAAATCAAAGCTGCTTTGGCTGGTATTTCATCAGAAGATATCGCTAAATCAGTAATCGCTTACGAACCAATCTGGGCTATCGGAACTGGTAAAACTTGTGATTCAGACGAAGCTAACAGAGTAATCGCTATGATTAGAAGCGTAGTTAAAGAGGTTGCAGGTGCTGAAGCTTCTGAAGCTATCAGAATTCTTTACGGTGGATCTGTAAAACCAGCTACAATTGAAGAACAAATGTCTAAATCAGATATCGATGGTGCTTTAATTGGAGGTGCTTCATTGAAATCTGAAAGCTTGAATGAAATTATTGAAAAAACGATGAAGATGTCATTGGTTCATTAATTTGATATAAAAAAGCAATTTAATTAAAAAGACAGGGCTTTTGCCTTGTCTTTTTTTATGGGGCTACGTGCTAAACATTCCACCAATATTTGGAGTATGAATGAATATTGGTGCAGAGGGCTACGTGCGTAAACATTCCACCAATATTTGAAGTAGGGATAAATATTGGTGCAGAGGACTACGTGCGTAAACATTCCACCAATATTTGAAGTAGGGATGAATATTGTTACAGAGGACTACGTGCGTAGCACCTAAGCTTTCAGAATGACGTGAATTTATGCTACTCAAGATGTCGGGATGGGTATCCCGCCCTACTTCTTTTTTAAACAGTCTGCTCACTACTCACCATTCACCACTCACTAATGAAATGGCCTTTTCACTTCTCACGTTTCACTTTTCACTTTTTACCTATCTTTTGCTATAATAAAACTATATTATGTATCTAAATGCCATTCGTAACTCACTAAAATAAATAAAAATTGACAATTATGTAACATTTGTTTATAATTGTAATTACTAAAGAAGGAGTGTGAAATGGCACAACAATTTAACTCGCAAAATATAAAAAAAAGAACTTCGGTTTTGGTATTTTTGAAAGGCGCAACAGCTCCTTTGGTGCTTTATGTTGAAAAACCGGAAGAACTTTATGCAGAATTACAGCAAGCAATGCGAAGTGCAACAGCTACTTTGATTGAAAAAGAAACTCAGGGACCTTTGAAAAAAGTTTGCTTTATCTCTAATCAAATAGCTTCTCTTGCAATACAGGAAGAACAGTACGTAGGATAATGGATTACAAAATTTC
>ERZ1034713.874-NODE-874-length-15249-cov-6.852244_pt1 | contig 15249 bp, 16 predicted proteins | sample MGYA00520692_ERZ1034713 | MGnify/ENA primary metagenome ERZ1034713 (study PRJEB33766, sample SAMN09781717) | gut metagenome | biome: gut microbiome | host: Homo sapiens | place: Madagascar | study: EMG produced TPA metagenomics assembly of the PRJNA485056 data set... | reverse complement strand
CGGTAAGGCACAGGATTTTGATTCCTGCATTCGTTGGTTCGAATCCAACTAGCCCAGCTGTTTAATTAAATATGGGATACTAGCTCAGTTGGTAGAGCACTTGACTTTTAATCAAGTTGTCGGGGGTTCGAATCCCCCGTGTCTCATTCCTTTAAGTCCATGGCAGTTTGCCATGGATTTTTTGTTTTTTAAATGACAGAAAAAATCGATTGCTATTTGGCAATCGATTATGATATTAAATATTTATGGGAAGTTTATATCCTGCTTCCTGCATCGCTTTTTCGAACATATCTATGGACATTCCAGCTTTTTCGGCTCCTCGAATAAGAGAATAGTCACCTTCCTGGACGGAAGAGAATATTTCATTAAGACGTCCATCTTCATATTGATCATTCCATGCTTTACACATATTAACCACCTTACCTTTCCTGTTTAGTGGAAACTTTGTTCCTGTGATATCGTTTATGATTCTAACAGTTTCATTGTCCATTAACTTAAATTTTTGGTCTTCTAATAATATTTGACTCATTTTCTCTTTGTTTCCGGATGCACTTAATACTTTAAAGATTTGTTTTAATTCCGTCTGGAATTTATTAAAATCATCGAATTCGCTTGGAACAAATAAATTTGCATTAAAGTCTTGCAAATATGGTTTCAAACGTTCGTCGACAGAACTGAACATATCCGATAAACATCTTGGAGCATTCCAATCTTTGTCTCCAATATAAACAGTTATCGTAATGACCGGTGTAAGTGTATCTTCATTTGAAAAACCTGATAAAAATTCCTCATTGGACATAGTATCTTTTTTAATTCGGTGCTTTTTGGCTGCTTCTTTTACCTGATAGCCGTAATTAAGGGCATCGTAGATCATATTTCTCACGGGCATTGCATAATGGATATTAGCCTGTGATTCTATTCCGATGAGCGCAAAACACACTTTGTTATCTGTTTTAATAATAATATTTTTGAGTATATCTCTCCATTTCTGAATATGAATTTGTTCTGGATTGGTTCCAATGATGGATAGTACTTCTGTGGAATCTTTTTCTTCAAGTGAATCAGGTTTTACAATTTGTTCTCCATCAAATAAGACTGCATTACAAAAATCTGCAAATCTGGTATTGTCAGAAAAACATTCTTTTGCTGCTGAATCAGTTTTTCCCATTTATTTTCCTCGCTTTCTTAATTCTCAATAGAGCCGGATGACGGCTGGAATATAGAAAGAGAGTAACTATAATGTTTAAGATTATTATAGCATACGTCATATGTTTCGCAATATACGTCTAATCGTTTATAAACTCTATTGAAAATAGTTCCGTATTTAATTTCTAAAACTCGGGTGTTACAAGTGCATGAAAATAGTGCACTTTTTGTGATTTGCCAAAACGATATTTTATCGATTTTGAATTGTTTGAGTTTTGGTAGATATAGAATACCGTATGATAAAACTGGTGTCAACTATAAAAATAATATTTTAATATATCATGTATTTAGAAAGAATATAACAAATCCCTTGCTATTCATCAGTAGCAAGGGATTTGTTTCAGCTGCAAAATCTACACATGAATAATATTCCGTTTCATTTTCCTCTTCCAAAGTATGTAAGTCACAATCAGAAGAATTCCTGTTGTAAGCCAGGCGAATGGATCTGCAAAGCAGACACCCGTATAACCGTATGGTTTAGCCGCAAACAGGATTATAACATAGCGGCTTACTAATTCCAGAACACCGCTGAGCATTGGCACAATGCCGCGATTAAGCCCCTGTAATGCATTGCGGTATATGAAAATCCAGGCAAGCGGCAGCATGAAGATGCTTGCGATATAGAGATAGCGCATAGCGGATGCAACGGTTTCTGCCGATGGATTTTTGATGAACCAGCCAACCATATATGGACCGGCGAGACAGCAGATCGCAGCTGCAAGTCCGGCAGCAATAAAGCTCAGGAAGAATGCATTTTTCATTCCGTGATAAATGCGCTCGTATTTTCCGGCACCGAGGTTCTGAGCACAGTAGGTAGCCATGGCTGTTCCCATAGTAGGCATGGTCTGTGTCGCAATGTTGGAAACCTTGGATGCGGCAGTGAAAGCAGCCACAACGCTGGAACCGAACACATTGATTGCACTCTGTAGAATCATAGTTCCGATTGCGGTAATCGAATAATTCAAAGCCATCGGGATACCAATGGAAAGCATGCGTCCAATTCCGTGCAGATCCCAGTAATAATCATCCCGGCGGGTGCGCAGAATATCATGCTTTTTGAACATGACAACAAAGCAGAGGGCTGCGGCAACACCCTGGGAGATCACTGTGGCATAAGCTGCGCCTGCGGTACCAAGCTTGACAGCTACAATTAAGAAAATATCCAATGCAATATTCAATGCAGAGGAAAAAATCAGAAAATACAGTGGGGTCCGGCTGTCTCCGATGCCACGGAGAATACCGGAAGCCACATTGTAAGCCATCGTACAGATGATACCAGCGAAAATCACACTGATGTAGCTGTCGGCCAAAGAAAGAATATTCTCAGGGGTATTCAGCCAAAGCAAAAGCTGTCTGGAAGCGAGCACGGTCGGTACACTCAATACGAATGAAATGATCACGGTCAGAACAAGGGAAAGTGCGACATAATGCTTCAGAAGCTTAAAATCCTTTGCTCCGAATGCGTGGGAGATCATGACTCCAAAACCCTGGGCAATTCCGTTGGCAAACCCTAAAACAAGAAACATCAGGCATCCGGTAGAACCTACGGCAGCCAAAGCATCCTCCCCAAGATACTGGCCTACAATGATGGTATCCACCATGTTGTAGAACTGCTGAAAAATATTTCCAAGCAAAACCGGAATTGAAAAAAGAAGAATAATTTTCATCGGATTACCGATTGTCATATCTTTTCTCATCGTTTGTACTCCTCTTATTAAATTGAATGATCAGACGATATACGGCTCTCAAAAATTACGTAAAGAAAGAGACTAACGAAAAGTTAGTCTCTGACTGCGGGCAACAGGACTTGAACCTGCACGTCGTAGACACTAGAACCTAAATCTAGCGCGTCTGCCAATTCCGCCATGCCCGCTGTTCGTTATAAAATTTTTGTAGAGTAGTATATAACGTTACCTATTAACTATACAGATTAGATATAAGAATGTCAATATTTTTTTAAAAAATGTCTTGACGAATAAGGAAAAATATTGTAGTATACTAAAAGCGCAGGAAATGCGAATGGGCTTATAGCTCAGCCGGTTAGAGCGCACGCCTGATAAGCGTGAGGTCGGTGGTTCGAGTCCACTTAAGCCCATGAATAAAAAGTCCGTGACTTAGGTCACGGGCTTTTTTCGTGTTTATATACGGATGCATCATGTTGCAGATAACCGGATTAAACAAAAATCGTTTTCTTCTCATGCGACCACAGTTCCGGGTGCTCCTCATACTGGGCATTGATCCAGTCTACGACCTGCTGTTTCCCTTCATCCGAAAAAGGTGCAGTGAAGTCAAACTTTTTGTCATCATCGGTCAGATCAAAAATCAATGGACCAGGCCATACCCACGCATGGAAAATTTCATCCCCATCCTCCGGGGCCTCTCTTTTAATAAGAAAGCGCATTCCATTGATCCAGCCGGTGTAGCTGGTTTTTCTATAATAATTGAGATTCAATACTTCATCAAATGTAAGCATAAGCGTTCTCCCTCTTACAAATTTCTTTCGACGATCCTCTATTAGTTTACCACACATTTACAAAAAGCGAGGCATGTTTTTGTGGAAACACTTACCAAATTTATTGGAGACAAAGGAACGAATATGCGCTATAATAATTTCATACGGTTTGGGAAAGGTATAACAGATACGGGTAAGGAACATGTTTGGAAAAGACGATGAACTGGAGAAAGTAAAAAGCGCTTTAGCTGCGATGGACGGGGACATGTCGGCATTTCGTGTATGGCAGAAGCAGTATGACAAGCTGAACCGGCAGTGGCAGGCAGTGCAGGAACGGTATCAGAAGGCGCGCCAGACAACGGAACAGGTACATAGGAGTGCAAAGCAGCTGGAAGAAATTCTGGTGGGTGATGCGCAGGGACGCAGGAAAGAAGCTGCACAGATTCTGAAGGACTGGAAGCGTCTGCAGAATGGATTTGATCATGAATTTCTTATCAGTAAGGAAGATCGGGAATTTCATTCGACCTATGACACAATCGTGCGTCTGGGAATCAAAGCGGTGGATAAGGAAGACCAGAAACTCATTTTGCAGAGCGAAGTGGAAAATCTGATCGCTTTGCTGGAAGAAAATCTGGAAAAAGAAAAGCCGTCTGCATGGAAACTGTGCTTTTTTACATTAAATCACGGGGAACAGGAGCTGATAGAACTTCCACCGGCAGAAAAGCTCAATTGCATCAATAATACATATCAGATGGAATTCCTTCAGCCAATCATTGCATTGCTCGTATTCGCTATTGACCGGGCAGATGCCAGAAGAGAAACGTTTACAGCTGCGACAGATCGCAAAAGCAGAAAGCTGGCAGAGGCGACGGCAATACTCGACAACCGTCAGGGGGATGAGGATACGCTTGAGGAACGTGCGAAACGCATCCTTGGAGGATTTGTAGAGATAGAATAAAAGCAGCATAGAAAAAACATAATGTAAAGGAGAATGACATGGCAGGTATACTTTCTATAGTAATCTGGATTGTTGTGATCGTTGGTATTGTAAAAAGCTTTTCCGGAAGTGATACCCAAAAGACACAGTCAACCCAGAATTCCACACAGAAGACCGTGCAGCAGATCAGGAATGGTGCACAGAAGATTATGAGTGAAATCAGTGCATACGCAAATGATATGGAGCAGGGGACGAACACAGGAAACAGAACTTCCTATAATCAGCCGCAGAACAGTGCATATAATACGCGGACTAATCAGTCACAGAACAACACATATAATATGCGTGCTAATCAGTCGCAGACAGCATACAACGCGAAGCAGAATGCGTATGCGCAGCCAATACAGCAGAAGCGTCAGATGACAGCAGATGAACGTGCCAGATTGGATGCCTATCGTCAGCAAAAAGCCTTTGCGCAACCAGCAGCAAAGCCGACCAATATCGTGGAGCGTGCAAAACAGAATGTGAACAAATACGCAGAGGACACGACGTTAGAACAGTTAGAGAAAGAACATAAGCATTCCGAGCGCGAGAGCAAAGCGGAAGCTGCTTACGTGGCAAAAGAACGTGAGGAACACAGAAAGCTCCATACGGAGCCGATTCCACCAGTTGAGGAAGAAAGCCTGTTAGGAAGCGTGCAGGATCTTATGATCAAGGGATATGACGGAAATCTGAGCTTTGAGCGCGATTTCGTTGGAGAAGCGATGGATTTGTTAAATTCATTTACCGTTCGGTAAACGGGGAAGAGATAGTGTCAAGTTTTCTATGAAAACTTGACATGTAGCGTCAGCCCATTTGCTGAAAGCAAATTATGCATGGGCTGATGTTCAATAGAATTGGAGGCATAAAAATGGAACGCAGACCAAAGCCGGGAGAGAAATACCGGCATTTTAAAAATAAACTGTATCAGGTCATCACTGTTGCGAAACATTCGGAGACGGGCGAAGAACTGGTTATTTATCAGGCACTGTACGGAGACTTTGGCGTGTATGCAAGACCGCTTGCGATGTTTGTAAGCGAAGTGGATCATGAGAAATATCCGCAGGTGCAGCAGAAGTACCGGTTTGAATTGGTGGAAGATGAAAATCAGACAGCAGAAGATTTGGTGGCAGATGCAGTTGTAACGGAGAAAGAGAAAGAAGCAAATACTACGGATGATACAATAGTGGCAGATGCGAACACAGATGCAGAATCGCAGGTAGAACCGAAACTGATGGAATTCTTAGAGGCCGACAGTTTTCAGGAAAAATACAATATTCTTGTTTCCATGCAGGATATTATCACGGACAGCATGATCGATACCATGGCTGTGGTTATGGATGTGGTAATCCCGGAGGGGGATATTGAGAAACGTTATGATGATTTGAAATACACGATTCGTACGAGACAACAATACGAGTACGCAAACAGGCTTCGCTAGTGAAGCCCGTGTGCGCTCATATAACTGTTGTGGTATTTGCCGGAGTTGGTGACATCCTCTCCGAACCATGCTGGTGGAACGAAACTGTTTGCCTCTTCCACGGTATCAAATTCTACTTCGACAAGCAATAAGCCGCTTAACTCCTGTTCAAAGACATCGAGTTCAGCGGTTAATTTTTCATTTAAAGGAATGAGATAACGTTTTTTGGCAATGAGTAATCCGTCAATTTTCGGGAGCAGATGCGTGTAAGCTTCTTTGGTCAACGGCAGGTTATATTCTTCCCGGACCATAAGGCCTTCACCTTTGTAGGTGAGATAATACGTGTCGTTGGAGCGGCGGATGCGTACCACCGGACTTGTGCACAGATAGCCCTGCGCAATTTGCTTACATTCATAATTCTCTAAATTTTCCGGAAGTGTTTTTACCAGATATTTGCGTTCGATTTCCATGAGGACCTCCTGTTGTTTAAGAAAAGTGTTATTCACATTTTATGTTTTCATTGTAATAGATAGTGGTTGGTAAATACAAGAAAAATATGTAACATTGTGGAAAAGCATTGTGGGAAACGGCAACGAAGCCAAACAGGAAACAGGAAAAAGTGCAGAGGCAGGTTTGACAACAAGCAGGCAAATTCATATAATTTTGTTAAATACGAATAGGAACAAATAATATAATGGAGGAAATAAGTAATGAGTAAAATTGGAATTTTTATGGCTGACGGATGTGAGGAAATCGAAGGACTCACTGTTGTAGATATCGCAAGAAGAGCAGGCATCGAGATCGACACGATTTCTATTACAGGAAAGCCGGTAGTGACCAGCTCCCACAAAGTTACGTTTGAGACAGATACAACCAAAGAAGAGGCTGATTTTGCTAGCTATGACGGTATCGTACTGCCAGGTGGTATGCCGGGAACCATTCATCTCGGTGAGGATGAGACAGTAAACCGCGTGATTAAAGAGTTTGCAACAGCAGGGAAGCTGGTGGCCGCAATCTGTGCTGCACCAAGCGTATTAGGACAGGCCGGCATCCTGGAAGGAAAGAAAGCAACCTGTCATCCGGGCTTTGAAGAGAAGCTGACTGGCGCAGACTGCAAGCTTGATCCGGTTGTATGTGATGGCAATATCATAACCAGCCGCGGTATGGGTACTGCAATCCCGTTTGCGCTGGAAATCGTGCGCTATTTCATGGATGATGCGACCGTGGAAAAAGTAAAAGGCGGACTGGTATACGCCTAAATCACAGCGACAATTAATTACCTTTGCTGCTGAGAGGATTGCTGCGCGTCTCGAAGAACTGATTGTTGTCGATGCGTGCGCGATCCTTTTCGTTATACATACTGCTTTGGCGGATTGCCGGGATCTCATCGTCTTCCTCGGAAAAGTATTTTGGACCGGCGGTGAATGGATCGGCATCGGTTCCTTTTAATAAGGAAGCGTGTGGATAATGGCTGGATTTATTTCGACTTTTGCTTTTGCCCATGCGTAGGACCTCCTGATAGTGATTTGTTTTTGGGGATGGGAATAGTATGTGCAGAGGTGGGGTGGAGTATGCAAAAAGGGAGATGACATGACACGAAAATCATGTTATAAACCAATCAAAGCGTTCATTTATATAGAATTCCTGGCATATGATGAAGATGCTATGGAAAATTTAATTACAACAAATCTTGCGTTTAGAGAACTGGAAAACGAAGCGGTGGAAACAATCAATGTATTTGCAGGATTGAATATTCAACCTGACGAAGAAAAGGAGGTTACGGATATGTGTAAAGCATGGGATGATCATTATAGGAGCGGAGTTCAGCAGGGAGAACATGCAAAAAGAATCGAAGCGATTGAAAATATGATATTGCTTGGATTAACAAAAGAAAAGATTCTCACAAAATATTCGGAAGAAGAATACGAGGAAGCAGAAAAAGCGATGTTAGTTGAAACGTAAGAAAGCTGGCGGTCATGAAAATGGCTGCCAGTTTTTTCATGTGCGCCTTGTGGCACACGTTTCTAATGTGGCGAAAATCGTGTAAGAACACGCATATTTATAAAAATGTATCGACAAGGCATAATACAAATGATATAATTTTCCTAAAGCATTTATTTATGTAGCCTTATGGTTATATGTTATTCCATTATCTATGCACTTTATTTTTACAAAGCGAAATATTCATACAAAGTGCTAAGAATTTCTGACATATAATATATTCTAACAGCAGATCAGAAACTATGAGCAACAGGGTGGGTTGTCTCATCAAATCAGGAATTTTCAATGCTTTTAATATCTCAATTTTTAGCAGGGAGAATTCTTGTATTATGGCCGACTTGAATTCTTCTTAAACAACTGAAGAAGGAAGGAGACCATGAATGGGGAAGAAAGACATTCAGGCACATGAGTTTCTTGCAAACAATGCGAGGTTTGCTGATTTGTGCAATTATTTTCTTTTTGATGGGCGGGAAATCATAGCTCCGGATGAGCTGAAGGAACAGGATACAACAGAAATATTTTCTGCATTTGGCATCAGCAAAAAAGAATTGCATTTACAAAAATGGCGGGACTTATTAAAACATGTGGTTGTGAAATCAACCAATCACTGCACTTACATAATAATAGGTGTAGAAAACCAGTCGGAAATTCATTACGCTATGCCTATCAAAAATATGATTTATGATGCCATTAATTATGGACGGCAGACAAAAGAAGCTGCTAAAATGCATAAGAAAAAGAAAGATACAAAAAATAATGCCGAATTTTTGGCGGGTTTTACAAAAGAAGATAAATTAACACCAGTCATTACATTAACTGTTTACTGGGGTTGCGAGGAATGGGATGCCCCACGCAGCCTGCATGAAATGCTACGAATTAGTGACGAATCTGTTTTGCAATATGTGTCGGATTACAAACTTAATCTGATAGCGCCATGTGAAATTTCAGATTTCAGTAAATTTAACACTTCGCTTGGACCAGTGTTACAATTGTTGCGTGTGGCAAATGATGAAGATGCTATGGGAAATTTAATTACAACAAATCTTGCGTTTAGAGAACTAGAGAATGAAGCGGTGGAAACAATCAATGTATTTGCAGGATTGAATATTCAACCTGACGAAGAAAAGGAGGTTACGGATATGTGTAAAGCATGGGATGATCATTATAGGAGTGGAGTTCAGCAGGGAGAACATGCAAAAAGAATCGAAGCGATTGAAAATATGATTTCGCTTGGATTAACAAAAGAAAAGATTCTCACAAAATATTCGGAAGAAGAATATGAAGAAGCAGAAAAAGCAATGTTAGTTGAAACATAAGAAAGCTGGCGGTCATGAAAGTGTACGACAAGCGACACTTTATTTTATGCAAAAAGGAGAAGGGCAAATGCTCTTCTCCTTTTAAATAGCTTCATAATATGAATATTACTGAAGTAATGATAATACACCCTGATTAGACTGGTTAGCCTGAGCCAGCATAGACTGTCCTGCCTGAGCAAGGATGTTGTTCTTGCTGTACTCAACCATTGTCTCAGCCATATCTGTATCACGGATACGTGACTCAGCAGATGTGGTGTTCTCAACAACGTTGTCAACGTTAGCGATGGTATGCTCAAGTCTGTTCTGAACAGCACCGAGAGCAGATCTCTGGGAAGAAACCTTTGCTACAGCGTCAGCAATTGAATCGATTGCGTATGTAGCTGCCTTTCCAGAATCATCTTTTACATTAAGGCCTTTGATACCAAGTCCAGCAGCACTCATAGACTCAATGTCGACCTGAATCTTGTTTGTCATGTCGGCATCAGCGCCTACGTGAAGGCTGAAGCTTAATGCGTTAGGTACTTCAGCTTTACCAAGTGTAATAGTGAAAGAGCCATCAGCTTTTGCACCAGCATCAGCTACAGCTGCGACACCTTCAGTATCTCCAATTTGATTTGCAGCGAGAAGTTCATTCTTAGCTAAACCGTACGCAACATCTTTTGTAATAACAGTTGCGTCTACGTCATCCTTTCCATCGTTATCAGCATCTGTCATAATCTTATACTCTGTACCACCAACTTTAACTGTAGCACCGTCTTTAACAAGAGCTTTTGCATCAGTTAATGTATACTTTCCAGCAGCCTGATCAGCCGCTTTTCCAGCAGCAACCTTATCCTTATCCTGATCTGTTGAATCTTTATAAGCATCTACAATCGTGATCTCTGTTCCGTTAACAGTGAATTTATCATCTTTCTTAGTGATTTCCTTGTTAACAACAGCGTCAACATCCGCCTTCTTACTTCCGATAGTATAGTTCTTTCCACCAATGCTTACCTTATCGCCATCTTTGAGAGCATCCATTACGAATGTAGCTGTTCCATCACCATTATCGGTTAACTTTCCAGCAAGACCGGCATCATGAGCTTGCATAGTGATCTTCTTTGTCCCATCCTCACCCTTTAACAGGTAAGTCTCGTTGAACTTGGTTGTCTCAGATACACGATCAATCTCAGTTGTTAACTGATCAATCTCATCCTGGATAGCAGAACGGTCAGACTCGCTGTTTGTTCCGTTGGAAGCCTGTACTGCAAGCTCGTTCATACGCTGTAACATAGAATGTACTTCAGTAAGAGCACCTTCAGCTGTCTGTACAGAAGAAACACCATCCTCTGCGTTTGTTGAAGCGCGATCCAATCCCTTGATCTGCTTACGCATCTTCTCAGAAATTGTAAGACCAGCTGCATCATCTGCTGCACGGTTAATCTTGTAACCGCTGGATAACTTCTCTGTAGCCTTAGCCTGTGTTGATGTTGTTACGTTGAGCATTCTGTTGGCGTTCATCGCCTGCATATTGTGTTGTACTACCATAATATTTACCTCCGTGTTGTCTTTCCTCCCGAACTCCGTTTCGGGATGATATTATTTTGGTTTGTGCTCGACACAAATCCCTAGGTTAATTCATGTCGATTATGCAACAATTCTTTATAAAATGTTGTATGGTATGTTTGTTTTTTTAGTAAACCTATCACACACATAAGGAGGAAAACATGGGAACAACACAGCCAATCCGCGATCCACGACAACTTTCGCAATTCATTAATTACTATGCAACCACTCAACCCAATCAGCGCAACTACACATTGATCGTCATCGGACTTCATACCGCACTGCGCATTAGTGACATATTGACGCTTCAATGGAAAAATGTATTTGATTTCAAAACAACAAAATGCCGTACGCATTTACAAATCATAGAACATAAAACAGGAAAAAAAAGCAAAATAGCACTTTGCCCGGAGTCGCAAAAAGCATTGTCCGACTTCTATATAATGAAGGAACCCAACCCGGAAGATTATGTTTTTTCTGCAAAAAGCCAGCAAAACAAACCACTCAGTCGTTCACAGGCATATCGCATTGTACGGACAGCCGCAGAAAAATCCATTCACGAAGAACATATCAGTTGTCATTCACTGCGCAAGACCTTTGGCTATCATGCCTGGAAACAAGGAGTCCAACCGGCACTATTGATGGACATTTACAATCATTCTTCTTATGAAATCACAAAACGATACCTTGGAATCACACAGGATGAACGGGACGACATCTTCCTATCCGTGCACCTATGACAACATTTTAAAAATTATTTTGAAAAAATAGTAAAAAAGTTCTATAAAGGGGTTAAGGTTTTGAGATGAAGACCGATATATATGGTGTAAACAAAAAAGTGCAACATTTTATAAAGAATTGTTGCATAATCGACATGAATTAACCTAGGGATTTGTGTCGAGCACAAACCAAAATAATATCATCCCGAAACGGAGTTCGGGAGGAAAGACAACACGGAGGTAAATATTATGGTAGTACAACACAATATGCAGGCGATGAACGCCAACAGAATGCTCAATGTAACAACATCAACACAGGCTAAGGCTACAGAGAAGTTATCTTCTGGTTACAAGATCAACCGTGCAGCAGATGATGCAGCAGGTCTTACAATTTCTGAGAAGATGCGCAAGCAGATCAAGGGATTGGATCGCGCTTCAACAAACGCAGAGGATGGTGTTTCTTCTGTACAGACAGCTGAAGGTGCTCTTACTGAAGTACATTCTATGTTACAGCGTATGAACGAGCTTGCAGTACAGGCTTCCAACGGTACAAACAGTGAGTCTGACCGTTCTGCTATCCAGGATGAGGTAAATCAGTTAACAACTGAGATCGATCGTGTATCTGAGACAACAAAGTTCAATGAGACTTATCTGTTAAAGGGTCAGGATGGAACAAAGACTATCAACATGAAGGCTCATGATGCTGGTCTTAAAGGAACATTGGTAGATAACGGTAATGGAACAGCAACATTTAAGATGGATGATCTTAATGCTGGAGACAAGATTTCTATTGGTGGAAAGAACTACACTATCGGTGGAAATGCAGATGATGTAGATAAGATGTTGACAAAGGCTGATATTGATAATAAACATCAGGATGTTACTTTGAACGGAAAAACTTACAAATGGTATGCTGAAGTTCCGCTATCAACTACCGGAACAAAAACTAACGGATATAAGGCTGGATGGTACGCTGAGGCTCCAAAAGCTGAAGGTGATGGAACAGGCACACAAAAAGATGCTGATATGGAAGATGCTGCAGCATTTAAGACTGCAGCAACATCAGGTACGATTTCCGTAGGAAATCAGTCAGTTACATTAATCAATGATGGTGATAACGATGGTGTTGATGATACTAATGCTACTATTATTAGCAAAGCGCAGGCTTATAAGTTAGCAAAAGCTGAACTTCTTTCTGCAAATCAGATTGGTGATACAGAAAATCATGCTACAGTAGAGGATGCTACTCAGAATACTCCTGATGGAAATTTTAAGATTACTGTTGGTCAGGCTAAGGTTGCAAATGCATTGAGCTTCAGCCTTCATGTAGGTGCTGATGCAGACATGACAAATAAGATTGAAGTGGATATTGAGTCTATGGATTCTGCAAGTCTTGGTATCAAAGGTCTTAATGTTAAGGATAAGACAGGAAATGCAGCTACATATGCAATTGATGCTATCGCAGACGCTGTAGCAAAGGTTTCTTCCCAGAGATCTGCACTTGGTGCTGTTCAGAACCGCTTAGAGCACACAATCGCTAACGTTGACAACGTTGTTGAGAACACCACATCTGCTGAGTCACGTATCCGTGATACAGATATGGCTGAGACAATGGTTGAGTACAGCAAGAACAACATCCTTGCTCAGGCAGGACAGTCTATGCTGGCTCAGGCTAACCAGTCTAATCAGGGTGTATTATCATTACTTCAGTAATATTCATATTACGAAGTCATTTAGGAGAAGAGCATTTGCTCTTCTCCTTTTTGCATGTTCTCCCTGCTGTATGCCTTTCTGAACACCGCTCTTATAATGATCATCCCATGCTTTATACATATCCGTAACCTCCTTTTCTTCGTCAGGTTGAATATTCAATCCTGCAAATACATTGATTGTTTCCACCGCTTCGTTTTCCAGTTCTCTAAGCGCTGAAATATTGAGCGCTTACTTATGTCGGGACATTTTTGAACAGATTACAGATAAGGTTACAATTACAAGTATTTTGTTAATGTATCAGAAATATCGTGAGATGGATATTCGGCAGTTCGTCTATGGGCTGGATGAAATGAGAGCATGCCATCAGAAGCGCCAGGTGGCAAGACTGCAGGAATATAGGAAACGAATTTCCCTCAGTCAGAAAGAACTGGCGGAAAAGGCAGATGTGCCGTTGAGGACAATTCAACAATATGAACAGAAGCAGAAAAACATCAATCATGCGCGTGCGGATTATGTGATCCGTCTGGCAAAAGCATTGTATTGCAGACCGGAAGATTTGCTGGAATTAGAGACCTTGCAATAAGCTTTGGAAAATATAAAGCCATGGTAACCAACTCCTTCTTAAAAGGGTGATTATCATGGCTTATTCCTATTATGCTTCCACAAGCATAGTTTTTACAGCTTCTTCATATTCTTCTTCGGAATATTTTGTGAGAATCTTTTCTTTTGTTAACCCAAGCGAAATCATATTTTGAATTGCACGAATTCGTTCAGTCTTTTGTCCTTCCTCGCGTAATCGTTCTGATTCAAGTTGTAAAATTTTACCGCCCATAAGATCACCTAGCCTCTCTCTAACTTTTACATTGTCTTTTGGAATGATATGATCTGCAATCTTTTCGATAAGTATAATGATATCGATGTAAAGAGCTGATTTCTTATCATCCGTACATTGCTCTAACGCATCACTGATTTTTTGATAGTCTGTTAATAATTGCTCCAGCTTTTTTGTGTTACTACCCGAATTTTTCAGGTAACTTTCATACCGTAGAATGTGATATGGAAGAAGTATTAACAGTTGTTTTTCGAATATCGAATCCACAGTATAGTTTTGTGCCCGTAGGATTGGCACACGATAGAGTATCTGTTGACCGTCTGCAAATTTTACGATTGCTTCGTGGTAATCAGGAAGACTATGCTCCCGGTGATTTCGAATATACAGAACACATGATTGCGGAAATTCGATTTCAAAAGTTTCATTGTTTTTCTGTGCAAGTTCCAGTGCAATGGAAAAATCGTATTCAAACATCCGGATTACCATTCGACCGTCGAGAGAAGACTGACACTCGAGATGATAGGTGTGATCTTCAATCTGTAGAATGGAATCGGTGATGATCTTTCCGAACTTTTCATAGTGTTCATTCCGCAACTGTTGAAAGTGGATATCTTCCGAATAATTCGTCTGAAATACTTCATTGATCAGCGGAATGAGAAGGAATGGCATCTTCTGGGCGATGGTTCGAAAGACATCGTCGAAAATAGTGCCACAGACTTCTTTGGTTGTTTCTGTAGTTACATCTTTGGTTTTCCCCATGTAGTATGTTACCTTTCCTTAAGTATATATCAAAAAGAGCTGATTTAACAGTCTTTTGTGACCTGAAAATAATTTAAAAGTAAGTTATTAAATTCTAAAAATTGATTGGTAATGCGGGCGATATGCCCCCGGCATATGAATAAGTATTTAGATATGGATAAGAAAGTCGATGCCACTCATTTAGCGATATGAGTGGCATCAATTCTCTATGCTTCCACAAGCATAGTTTTTACAGCTTCTTCATATTCTTCTTCGGAATAATCCTGAAGAATTTTTTCTTTTGATACATCATATTTAATCATATTTTGAA
>ERZ1034713.862-NODE-862-length-15381-cov-35.337661_pt1 | contig 15381 bp, 16 predicted proteins | sample MGYA00520692_ERZ1034713 | MGnify/ENA primary metagenome ERZ1034713 (study PRJEB33766, sample SAMN09781717) | gut metagenome | biome: gut microbiome | host: Homo sapiens | place: Madagascar | study: EMG produced TPA metagenomics assembly of the PRJNA485056 data... | reverse complement strand
AAACAATACGGTTTTCATTTGTCCTTCATGGGATGTTTTCTCCCGCAAGCAGTGCCTTTGTGCGCACAAAGGCCAAAACCCGCACGGCATTGAAAATTTGCCGTGCGGGTTCTGCTTGTTGGGATGCAATCCCAGTCCCTATGAACATCACGTTCCGTGATGGCTGCGCACTCCTGTGGAGTGCTGAAAGAGCGTTTTGCAAAAACGCGCAGCCTGCATCCGTCGGATGCAGTTCAAGGGTTTGGGATTTCCCAACAAGCATTTTGCAACGCAAAATGGTCTTTGTATATACGAAGACACTGCTTGCCACTGCTATGAACGCCTTTTGAATTGCAAAATGATTTTTCAGTTGCTATACTGGGCTTATCAAAGTTTTTTTCGGGAGGACGCCGCAGTGACCGCACAGATAATGCAAATCGGGAACAGACTTTGCCGCATTTACGGCGAAGCCCATGCAGAATACCTGCTGCTCCAAATGACCGGCGAACATGAACTGCAGAGCATGGACAACAAAGTAGCAACTATTGCACAAAGCTGCCGGAATTTTTTATTTGCGGCCATCCCGGTGAAAAGCTGGAACGATGCACTTTCTCCGTGGGAAGTCCCTGCTGTGTGGGGAAAACAAGGTTTCGGCGGCAATGCTGCGGACACCCTGCGCTTTCTGACGGAACAAGTCATCCCCACGCTAAAGCAGCAGTATCCTCTCCCGGAAAACGTCAAAATCATTCTGGGTGGCTATTCGCTGGCGGGATTGTTTGCGCTGTGGGCATCCACCCAGACTGATTTGCTCTACGGTATCGCCGCTGCATCTCCATCGGTGTGGTTTCCGAGCTGGATGGAGTTTGAGCAGCAGCACCCGATACAGACGCAGCGCATTTATCTGAGCCTTGGCGACAAGGAGGAACACACGAAAAACACCGTCATGGCTGCGGTGGGCGATAACATCCGCACCCTGCACAGCCGGCTTGCAGAGCGTGGCGCAGACTGCACCCTTGAGTGGAACAGCGGCGGGCATTTCAAAGACGCCGACCTGCGCACGGCGAAAGCCTTTCAGTGGGTGATGGAGGAAAGTCGATGAATGTTTTGATCGATGCCGACGGCTGTCCGGTGGTGGACCTGACGTTGCAGATTGCAAAACAGTTTGATGTTCCTGTCATCATCCTGTGCGACACCTCCCACCAAATCGAGCGGGAAGGTGCGCAGACATTGGTGTTCGATAAAGGGGCTGACAGCGTAGACTTTGCGCTGGTGAACCGGGTAAAACCGGGGGATATTGTCGTAACACAGGACTACGGGCTGGCGAGTATGTGCCTTGCCAAGTGCGCACGCGTGCTGAACCAGAACGGTCTGGAGTACACCGCCGACAATATAGACGCCCTTATGCTGCGGCGGTATGAAAACAAAAAGCTCCTCCGTGCCGGAAAGCACCCCAAGGGGAGCCCAAAGCGGACGAAGGAGCAGGATGCCAAGTTTGCGGACACGCTTGAGAAGATTCTGAGCAGAAATTATTGATACATACTTTTGGAAGGCTGGGGAAATCCGGTTAGATATACAAAAAAGCACCAGCCTGAGCCGGTGCTTTTTGTTGGCGGAGATGGTGGGCATTCTCCCGCGGGCTAAGCAACAGCCCGCAGGGCTGATTGCTTGCGGTCTGCGGACCGCCGCCCTGTTCTCATCCGCACCATCTTAGCCGCAAAAAAGGCACCAGCCTGAGCTGATGCCTTTTGTTGGCGGAGATGGTGGGATTCGAACCCACGTGCCCGGTTAAGGACAAAACGATTTCGAGTCGTTCTCGTTACGACCGCTTCGATACATCTCCATAATAAACCTTATATAGTATAGCAAAAAAGCCTGCTGCCGTCAACACTTTTCTCCATGCACCGCGCAAAGCGCGGCACAGTGCCGGGTGCTGCGGCCGGATAAGCAGACGGCTGTTTCAAAACAACCCACACACAAAACGCAGGCCGCCGCACAAGACTTTGTGCAGCGGCCTGCGGTCATAGTTCAGCTATAATGCGTTCAGTCCTCGCTGGTGCTCTGATTTGCGATGAACTCGTCGTACACTTTCTTGGTGATCTCCCAGTTCATGGAATACTCGGAATTCTCGCGGATGGGGATGTACTGGAACACCACGGTGTCGTCATCCTGCAGCTCGGGGAAGTTGGTGGCTTTCAGATGAACCGTGATGGGCTTCTTCTTCTCGATCCGGCTGTTCTCAGCGTCCAGGATCTGCACGCCGCCGTTGTTCATGCTGAAGTAGCGCGGGTTGCCCTGAGAATCCTTCACGGCGATCGAGAAACAGTCTGTGACCAGCCGGATGGGGTTTGCACGGGTGGACTCAATGTCTACCTCCAGGGTGCAGGTACCGTTCTCGATCTTCATGCTTCTCAGGCCGGCGATCACCTGTAAACCGCTGGTAATCGCGCCGGGCAGCGTCTTACAGACCGGGTTGTTGGGGTCCTGATACTCACAGCCGCCCAGCAGACTGGCACCGGCCACAGCCACTGCGGTGGCTGCCGAATACTTCAGGAATGCGCGGCGGGAAAATGTATAAGACATGGCTTATTCCTCCGTTATTTACCAGTATGTTCTTCCGGTCCAGAAGGTCAGGTCGCAGAAGGGGTGGAGAGATCCGGTTCCAGAACGTCTGCGGCCAGCTCCCAGTTGGCATTGAACTCAGGATACTGCAGATCGGGGTAGAAGGTAAGGGTCACCGGACCGTCTGTCAGTGCATTCAGCCCCTTTGCCAACACATTGTAGGTAAAGGTCTCGCCCTGCTTAACTTGATGATTCAGCGCATCCGGGCTGGTCACCTCCAGCTTATTGTTCTGGTCAGCCAGATATCCGTCCGCCTTCACAGCAAAGTTTGCCTTGGTCAGTTCCAGCGCATTCTTGCGACCGTTTTTCACCACCAGCCGGAACAAGGTGGTGTTGGTATCTTCATCGCATTCCACCCGGTCCAGCGTGGAAACCACCTTCAGCACCGTGTTGCTGGTGCCGGGAGCGTGCTGCACCGGGGCATACCCGGAACAGCCGGTGAGCAGACTGCTGCCCGCTACGGCCACAGCGGTGAGTGCGGTATATTTCAGGAAAGAGCGGCGGGAAAATTCCCCAGTCATATTCGTTCCTCCTTTAGGACACATCAATACAGATTCTGCCATAAGGCACTATCTATACAATAGGCGAAACAGAGAAAAATGTCAATGATTTTCCGCAAAACAAATGTGAAGATTTTGTGGCAGCATCGCGCATTTTAGACGAAGTTTAAGCAATTTTTCTGGCAGTTCTGTCAACTGCGGATCACGTCGGAAGCATTCATGACGAAGGTCAGGCTCTTGCCCTCCAGGAAGGTGGGCACATAGGTGACCTTCAGCTGCTTCCAGTCCTTGGGCACCATCAGCATCAGCACGATATAGGCGCTGCCCTGCGGGGGCAGGCTCTCCACATCAGAAAAGCTCTGGGAATTGGCGTTATACAGCGAGATATTGGCGCAGCAGGCTGCGGGCTGGCCATCGCAGACGGCGGTAAAGTCCGGGGTAGCGGCAGCCATGGCCTGAAAGTTTGCGTCCACATTCTCCAGCGGGGGCACAGGGTAGGCCTCGTTGATGGCGTCAATGCCCTGTGCGCCGATGGCGTAGCTCTCGGTCTTGCTGCGGTTGACGGTGGTCACCCGCACGCCCAGATACTCGTAGCCTGCCGGCTGCACGGGATCCTGTGTCAGGTGGAACACGCTGGTCAGCTGCACACCCAGACCGTTCCAGTTGCGGACGGTATCACCGACCTTGACCTCCACCACGGTATCACTGCCGTTGGACTTGCAGCCGCCCAGCAGGCTGACTGCGCCCAGTGCAGCGGCAGATGCACCGGTGCACTTGAGGAAGCTGCGGCGGGAAATGACAGTAGACATAAGGTTATATCCTCCTTGAAAGGGTCAGTTTCTTATTCTTCTTTCTCTGGTTATACCGTTTCCGGCGCACAGATGCAAGAGCCCGGAGCGATTCTTTACAACAATTTCACAAGCCGGTCACTCCTGCGGCGAAAGCCCCTTGACGTGAGTCTCGCTGGTCTTGACCAGATTTAACAGACTGGGCGTGTACAGCGGGAACTCCCGCGTCAGGCTCTCGGTGGTCATGGCAAGGCAGGCAGGGTCCTTGACGCCCTCACCGCCGTTCACGTCCTGCCCGTCCAGCAGCGCCTCCACATTGGCTTCGGCCATCCGCATCACAGCATCGGAATAGCCGTGCCAGCGGTGCGGCTCGATGCTGAACATGCTGGAGGCGTTGTGCGGCTCCGCAGAGTAGAGCAGCCGGAACATCTTGGCCACCGCCATCATCAGGTAAGCGCTCACCTCGGTGGTCAGCGCCTTGCTGTGGCACTGACCGATCTTGGCGTAGAGTACGTTCAGGCTGTTAGAGATAAGTTTTTTGTTCATGGTGGGCAGCACGCTGCCGTGGTAGACGTTATCCTTCATCTTTTCGGGGTTAGGCAGATCCTCGGCAGAGAGCATCATGCCATTGCGCTCGGCACTGCGCCCCAGCAGATAGTCGCAGGAAACATTATAATAATCTGCCACCCGCACCACAAAGTCCAGCCCGCACTCGCGGATGCCTTTCTCGTAGTGAGACAGCAGCGCCTGAGAAACCCCCAGATCCTCTGCCGCCTGCTTTTGGGTGATGCCGCGCTCCTTGCGCAGCAGCTTGATGATGCGATTGAACTCCATGGTGTGCTCTCCTCAATTTCTGAAGGATCTATTTTTTGGTAACATCCTTGTTTTTGGTTTACAACAGGTTGATTATACACATTGGAAAACGACTTGTAAAGCAAGAAAAATGCCGATATTTTTCGTCTTTTTTCGTCATTATTGTCAAAAGTCTTGCCGGGCACCCCACATCTATGCTAAACTATGGGTATTAACACATAGATTTTGTGTTTCCGCTGCGGCAGAAAAAACGACAGCAGTCGTGAAAGTCCGTCCTTTCCGAAACAAAAATTTTTCAAATGGGTGGTTCCATCTTTCTGAAGTTTGTGCTATAATCTCTTCTTAGCGACTGTACTTGACCGGCGCACAAATCCGCAAAAGGCAAGGCAGACGCTATAAAAGGTAATACACCAAGAATAGGAAAGAGGAAACTTCATCATGAAACTCGAGCGCAAAGTCCGTCTGTGCAGTGCTGCCGCTGCCGTCCTGATCGCTGCTATCGCCCTGACCGGCTGCGGCGGTTCCAAGACCACTGCTTCTTCCGCAGCCGCTTCTTCTGTGGCTGCTTCCACCGCTGCTGCTACGAACAACAGCTGCGGCGAGGACGTGACCTGGGCACTGGCTGACGGCACCCTGACCATCAGCGGCACCGGCCGTATGACCAACTTCACCAAGGACGCTCCGGCTCCCTGGGCTGATCAGGCCGACCAGATCACCACCGTTGAGGTGGAGGGCACCGTTACCAGCGTGGGCGCTACCGCCTTCAAGGACTGCACTGCCCTGACCACCGTGAACATCGCTGACGGCGTGGAGTACATCGAGGCCGGCGCTTTCAACGGCTGCACCGCCCTGACCGAGGTCAACATCCCCCTGAGCGTGGGCTACATCAAGACCGGCGCCTTCAAGGATTGCAACGCCCTGACCAGCGTGACCATCCGCGACAACTGCCGTCTGGACATGAACGTGTTCCCCACTACCGTGGAGGTCAACCGCGCCGAGGGCTAAACCCCGTCCGTAATTTTAAACCAAAAGAGGTGTGATCCATGAAAACCTTCAAGCTTCATCTCATCCGCCACGGCATGACGGCGGGCAATTTACAGGGTCTGTACATCGGCAGCGGCACCGACCTGCCCCTGTGCGACGAGGGCCGCGCCCAGCTGGCCGACCTGAAGGAGCGGTTTGCCTACCCGCAGGTAAACACCGTTTTTTCCTCTCCCCTGCTGCGTGCAGTGGAGACCGCCAACATCCTGTTCCCCGGGGCTGCCCACCAGTTTACGGTGCACGATCTGCGGGAGGCCGGTTTTGGCAAGTTTGAGGGCAGACCTGTGAAGGAGCTCGTGCAGGACGAGGACTTTAAAAAGTGGATCACCCCGGGCTCCGGCTATCTGCCGGAGGGCGCAGAGCCCACTGAGCAGTTCCATGCCCGCTGCGCCGACAGCCTTATGAAGCTGTTTGAGTACATGATCCGTATGGACGTTACCGAGGCCGCCTGTGTGACCCACGGCGGCGTGATCATGAGCATGCTCAGCCAGCGCGCCGTGCCCACCCGCCGTCCCGAACAGTGGATGGCAGACCCGGGCTGCGGCTACACCGTGCAGACCGATGTACAGCTGTGGATGCGGGACAAGCTGGTAGAGGCCATCGACATCGCACCCTTTGGCTACGCCGACACCCTGCAAGGGCAGGCCGAGGCCGAGGAGAACGAGGCCTACGAATAAGAAAGGGTTACAGTTTCCCGCTGCCCCTTGACAGAACGCGCAGAATCCTTTATTGTTAAAGGGTAGTATTGTATCGTATACAGGAGGAACGCTGTCATGTCCCAATCCATCTCCCGCCGGTCATTCCTGAAATGTGCCGGTTCCGGTGCGGTCAGCCTTGCGGCTGCACTGCTTACCGGGGTCTGTGCTGCGGCGCAGCAGCCGTGTCTTGCGGGCGAGCCTGCCCTGCTGGACGGCAAAGCCGCCGTAGAGCTGCTGGGCTATGCCCCGGCACCGGAGCTGGGCGGCGTGCTGGTGTACCTCTCGGTGGAAAACCTCTCGGCAGCCAGTCTGCCGGTGGACACCAGCTATCTGCAAAGCCGTGGGCTGCGCACCCGGGAGCAGCTGTACAGCATGGGCACCGGTGTGACCGCTGCCTGCAACGGCCAGAGCGTGCCCTGCGGCAGCTTTGCCGCCCCGCTGTACAGCGAGAACGCGGCGGACGCCTCGGTGTTCACCCTGAACCTTGCCGCCGGGCGCGGGGCGCTGCTGCACTGCTTCTGCGCCGTGCCGGAGGACTGGCAGACCCTTGAGCTGACCTGGCACCCGGACTTTGCCGCCGGGCGCAGCGCCATCTTTACGGTGCGCCGCGATGCCGACGAAGCCGATCTGGGCCCCGTCCCCACCACCCCCGCCGAGGTCGGCAGCGTGGTGGACCTGTAACAGCATAGTAAAAGAGCCATTGCACAAGTTTGCGTGCAATGGCTCTTTTTTGTTGAAACCCTCTCAGTCATCGCTGCGCGATGCCAGCTCCCCCGAAGGGGGAGCTTTTTGCGGCGGCGGGAAGGTTTTCTCATTGCTCCTAAAGCTTTAGTAATGGGCTTTAAATCTTGGCTCCCCCTTCGGGGGAGCTGGCGCGGGAGCGCCTGAGAGGGTTGGCGTCCCCTTGGGGGAGCTGGCTGCGAACGCAGTGAGCAGACTGAGGGGGTATTGGAGCAGCAACACTTTTTTTGCGCTCACACCCCCACCAGTGCTTCGCCGGTGCTGCTTTGCACCAGCAGCTCCTGCCCGGTAAGGCTGGAAAGCAGAGCGATGTAGCTGCGCCCTGTCGGAAGCTCCAGCGGCTTGCCGTTGGAGTCGTAGAGGGCAAGGGTACTCTCTGTGCCCTGTGTCCATGTGACCTGCCACAGCTGCCCGCCGTTCAGCCAGACGCCGCCGCCCATGGAAAGGTCGTAGTCCAGCGTGCGGCCATCATCCCGCAGGGAAGAGCCGCTGTACAGGATGAGCAGATTGTCAAAGGCTGCCTGTGTGCCGGTGTTGGCGTCCAGCTGGGGGGTGCCGTCCGCGTGCAGCATTCCGTAAGCGGCAAGGGCGTCATTATAGACAAAGCCGGTGGCACCGCCGGATTGGAAATTCACGGTCACGTTTACTGCATCTGCGGCGTTTGCTTCCGGCAGATGGCCGGTGTCCCGCTGGGGCAGCAACGCAGGCAGCACACCTGCCGTTTCACTTTCGCTGCCAGAGGCGCTCTGGTTCACAGCGGCAGAGATGCTCAGGCTGTCCAGCACTGAGGCGACTGCCTTGCCGCTGGTGCGCCACAAGGGGGTGCTGTTCCAGCTGTAACCGGTGTTGACAAAGGCATTGCGCCCCACCTCCTGTGCGTCCACCGCGCGGAGGTTATAGTATTCCAGATATCTTTTGGTGTATGCGCTGCTGCCGCACTGGATGGGCAGCACCTGCTGCCCGCTGAGCAGCCGCCAGTATAGGTCCTGTCCGCGTGTCACCGGCCCTACCACGGGCATGGCGCTGAGGGCGGGGTACACCAGACACAGCTCGGTGGAGCTGCCGCTCTCGGTCAGGGCTTCCAGCACCACCGAGGCGCTGCCGATGCCCCACTGGGTGGTGCTGTCGGTGGTGTTCTCAATGACTACCGCCGCCGCCCGCTGTTCCGGGTACAGCAGCTGCTGCCCGGTAAGCGGGTCTGCCGGGGCGGTGCTTTCTGCGGGCGCAGCGGCGATGCTCCCGCAGCTGCCCAGCAGCACCGCGCACAGCACGGCTGCACCAAGGCGCAGGCTCCATTTGCGTTTCATGGGCTTCTCCCCTTACTGATAGTTGAAGTTTTGCCACTCGTCGTCATCCACGATGGCCAGATAGGTCTTGCCGCGGTTGAAGCACATCTCGCTGCCATCGGCAGCATAGACCTTGAGCGGGTGTTCCGGGGAGGCCTTCTGCCATGTGCCGCGCTGCACTGCGCCCCGAGTAAAGAAATAGGCCTCGCCGCCGGATACATAGTCCACCTGCTGCACACCGCCGGAGTTGCCGGGGTAGTCCGCGATGCCCGCAAAGCAGACCAGCAGGTTGGTAAAGCCGAGCTGCTTGCCGGTCAGCTCGTCCACGGTGTTCTCAAAGGCACCGGCGGCGCGGCTGTACATGGACATTTTATAAAGGTGCTCCCAGCGGTTATAGCTGAAGGTGGTCTTGTAGCTGTCCGAGTGCACGATGTTGATGGTCTTGGCGGCGGCAGCGCCGGACATCTTATTCTCTGCGCCGGTGCGGTAGTCCGCAAAGCGGAAGAAGGTGCTCTCGTAGGGGTATTGCAGCCCGATGCCTGCGTTGGCGGCAGCCTGCCGGATCTCGGCACCGGAGGTGAACTCGGTGTGCTCGTAGGCCACGTTGCGGCCGCGGCTGTCGCGGTGCGCCACATGGGGATGGGTGGGGGTATTAAAGTAGCTCTTGCCGCCGATGTTCAGGCCGGAGTAGTTGTACACGTTGATGAACTTGGTGCAGGGAGCGCTTTCGCCGTCATGGTAGTACAGCGCCTGCCACGGCATGAGCAGCTGCAAAAACTGGTCGCGGCCGGAGCGCAGCGGCCCCACCTCCGGGATGGCGTTGGCATCATAGTACACCGCGCAAAAGCGGGAGATACCGCCCTCCACCTTGCTCTCGATGAGCAGGTCGGCAGAGCCAAGGCCGCGCTGCGGACGGGCGTTCTGCCGCTGGGTATTGCTGATATTGTTCACCATCACACCCACCATGCGGCCGTTGCTGCGGCGCGGCTCGCCGGTAAGAGGGTCGGCGTTGTAGGCAGGCAGGCTGGTATCGGTGCTTTCCGCCGGGGCTTCAGACGCCGCTCCGGCGTCCGGGGCAGCGGCCTCGGTGCTTTCAGAAGAGGCGGCACTGCTGGAGGCGGCGCTGTCTTCCTTCCCGAAGGTCTGCTTCAGCCAGTCGGAAAAGCCGTTGCCCAGACAGGCGCTGCCGGTGGGCGCGCAGCCGGACAGAGCCAGCGAGGCGGCTGCCAGCCCCGAGGCACGGAGAACGGTACGACGCGTGATCTTTTTCATGCAAAAAACCTCCTGACAAGAGCGTTCTGCGCAGCCCCGGCGCTGTCGGAACGGTTGCGCGCGGTGAATGAAAACGATTGGCCTTTCGGCATTGCTTTGATTGTAATTGTAACGGTTCTTGCGGCGTTTGTAAAGTGAAAATTAGCGGCGCTCAGCAACCATTTTTGCAGCTTGACCCTGTGCAAAAGCCTTTACCCCTTTGGGAGAGATTTCCCCCGGCCGGGGAAAATGTCGCACAGCGACAAAAGGGGGAACAGGTGGCTGCGAACGCAGTGAGCAGACGGAGGAGGGATAAATTTTCCATCAGCTGCTGCTTGCCTGCGCCCTCCTTCCGGGCGTACTGCGGCCGGAGAGGAAAGCTCTGCCGGTACTTTCTTTCCCCGTATGGCGGCGGCTGTACAGAGATGGTCTGCCCTGCACCCCGGCAAAAAGGCTTCCTCTCCTGCCCTGATAACATGGAGAAAAAGTGTCCGCTTTTCTTGCATTTTGGTGCGCGATATGGTATCTTTTTATACAGGTAAACACTTCAGGAGCGGCAAACATTTTGTTACCTTTGCCGCCCTTGCACGATGACAGGAAGGAATGATACTTATGGGTTTTTTTGACAAGCTTTTTGGCGGCAAGTCCAAGGACGAAAACACCGCTAAGTTCACCAACCAGAGCAAGACCGTGCTGACCCCGCTGCAGGGCAAGGTGCTGGCACAGGCTGACATCCCGGACGAGACCTTTGCACAGGGCATTCTGGGCCCCGGCTGCGGCATCGAGCCCACCGGCGACACCGTGTACGCCCCCTTTGACGGCACTGTGACCCAGATCGCCACCACCCTGCATGCTGTGGGCATTACCAGCAACGACGGCATCGAGCTGCTGATCCACGTCGGCATGGACACCGTGGACATGAAGGGTCAGGGCTTTACCGCTCTGGTCAAGGAGAACCAGAAGGTCACCGCAGGCACCCCGCTGCTGAAGGTGGATCTGGACGCCATCCGCGCCGCCGGTCACCCCACCGCAACCGCTATCATCGTGACCGATGGTGCGGACGATGAAGTGAAGATGCTGGCAGAGGGCGATGTCGCCCCCGGCACCCCGCTGTTCAAGGTCTGATTTTTTTGCATCGCAAAGAGGCCGCTGCAATCGCGCAGCGGCCTCTTTTTTGCGGAAACGTATTTTTACAGCGTGATGCTGGGCAGCCGCAGGCTGCCCGGCATCACTTTTTTACAGAGCTCAGACGATGCGGACGCCCTTCTGGATGACGGCCTTGAGGTTCAGCTCCTTGTCCGCAAGGATGACGTTGCCGTAGCGTCCGGCGGCAAGGCTGCCGTAGTCGTTATCCACGCCGATGCTCTTGGCGGGGGTCTCGCTGGCGGCGCGGACGGCGCTTTCCAGCGGCACGTTCATCTCCAGCACAGCGCGCTTCATGCAGTCGTACAGGCAGGTGTTGCTGCCCGCAATGGTGTCCGGGTGCTCGGTCAGGGTGGCGCGGGGTCCCTTGACTGTGATGGCCTGTCCGCCCAGACTGTACTGGCCATCCGGCAAACCGCAGGACATGGCGCTGTCTGCGATCAGACAGACGCGGTCGTCCCCGAAGGTGTTGAAGGTGAACCGCACCATGGCGGGGTGGATGTGCACGTTATCGGTGATGAGTTCCACCTCGGCATCGTGCTCCATAGCTGCAATGATGGGGCCGGGCGCACGGTGGGTGATGCCGGGCATGGCGTTGTACAGGTGGGTCATGTGGGTGGCACCGGCCTCAAAGGCCTTGACGGCGATGTCGTAGTCGGTGCAGGTGTGGGCGATGGAGATGCGCACCTCATTATGGCACTCCTTGATAAAGTCCAGATTGCCCGGCTCCTCGGGGGCAACGTCCACCAGTTTGATCAGGCCGCCTGCGCGCTTCTGCAGGCGGCGGAACATGGCGGCGTCTGCGCCCTGCACATACTCCGGGTTCTGTGCGCCCACCTTTTTGGGGCTGATGAAGGGCCCCTCCATGTTGATGCCCACAAGGTCGGCACCCTTGCCGTTTTTATGGGCGGCAGCGGCGTCCATCACCTTGTTCAGGATCTCCTCGGGGTAGGTCATGGTGGCGGGGCAGATGGCCAGCACGCCCTTGCTGGCCTCAAAATCCGCCAGCGTCTGGATGGCCTCCTCGGTGCCGTCGCAGAAATCCTTGCCCATTGCCCCGTGGAAGTGGATATCCACAAGGCCCGGCAGGGCGTACAGCCCCTCGGCGTCCAGCACCTCTTCGCCCTCTTCCGGGGCGGCAAAGGGCACGATACGGCCATCGCGGATGACGATGGTGCCGCGCTCAAAGGTGTGGCGCGGGGTATAGACCAGTGCATTCTGAAGGATCATACAAAACACCTCGTTCTCTTTTCTTTTCACCCAGTATAGCACGCCGGGTGTTTTTACAAAAGTCCTTTTGTGTGAACATTGTACCGCTGTGCATAAAAAGCGAGCCGCCGGGAGGGGGCGCTGTGCACCCCGCCCCCGGCGGCCCGGTTCATACTGCAAAATCAACCAGACTTTTGCAGCTCATTCTTTTCAGAAGTGCAGGATCACAGCATCTTCTTCAGCTCGTCGTACACGAACTGCACCTTGGTGCCGATGATCACCTGGCAAGCGTTCTTGCTGGGACGGATAACACCGGCAGCACCGGCAGCCTTGACAGCCTTCTCGTCGACCTTGGCGTTATCCTTCACCTCAAAACGCAGACGGGTTGCGCAGTAACCAACGTCCTTCACGTTCTCCTTGCCGCCGACAGCAGCCAGAACAGCAGAAGCGACTTCGGTGTAGTTGTTGTTAGCCAGAACGACCTTCTTCTCAGCTTCCTCGTCGTCATCCTCACGACCGGGGGTCTTCAGGTCGAACTTGGTGATAGCGAAGTAGAACACGAAGTAGAACACCAGGAATGCTGCGATGCCCAGAGGAATGATCATCCAGGTCTTAGCAGCTGCGGGCAGAGAAGCAGAGAAGATCAGGTCGGTAGCACCTGCGGAGAAGCAGAAGCCAGCACGGAAACCGGTGTAGTAGGTGATGATGGTGAAGATGCCGTACAGAGCGGAGTACACAACGTACAGCGGGAAGCACAGGAACATGAAGCCGAACTCGAAGGGCTCGGTAACGCCGCAGACGAATGCGCAGATTGCAGCGGACAGAACCAGACCAATAGCGGCCTTCTTGTTCTTAGCGGTCTTGACCATAGCCAGAGCAGCGCCCATGATACCGAACATCATGCAGGGGAAGAAGCCGGACATGTACATACCAAGGCTCCAGCCCACATCAGCGGAGGTCTCGCCAGCCCAGAAGTGGCTCAGGTCGCCCAGACCGATGGTATCGAACCAGAACACGTTGTTCAGAGCGTGGTGCAGGCCGGTGGGGATCAGCAGACGGTTCAGGAAGGCGTACAGACCAGCGCCGATGCCGCCCATGCCTGCGATGCCCTTGCCCAGAGCGACCAGCGCGCCGAAGATGACGGGCCAGACGAACAGCAGAACAACGGACACCAGAATGGAGATCAGGCCGGTAGCGATCGCAACGAAGCGCTTGCCGGAGAAGAATGCCAGCCAGTCAGGCAGCTGGATATTCTTGAACTTGTTGTAGCAGGCAGCACCCACAACAGCGGCCAGAATGCCGATGAAGGAGTTGCCGGCGACCTTCTGGAAGGCGATGTAGGTAGCAGTGCCCTCTTCCAGAGTGCGCACCATGCTGACCACGCCGGGGTTCAGCAGCTGCTGCATCATCAGGAAGCTGACCAGACCGGCCAGACCTGCGGTACCATCGTTGTCAGCAAGGCCGACAGCGGCACCAATGGCGAACAGCCATGCCATGTTATCGATCAGAGCGCCGCCTGCCTTGACCAGCAGGAAGCCAACGGTGTAAGCCGCGCCGGAGGTCGGTGCGCCGGGAACGCCCATAACGCCCGGAGCGAGGGCATAACCAAGACCCATCAGGATGCCGCAGATCGGCAGCACAGCGACGGGAAGCATCAGAGCTTTGCCCAGTTTCTGGAGATACTTCATCATAAGACACATTCCTCCTTAAAGAATGTTTGTGTTTACAGACAGTCTCTGGTTGCAGGCTGTCCATAGTTCCGTAACAGAATAGTAACATATTTTTGCAAAAAAAGAAAGTGGTTTTTTCTTTTTTCTATCAAAATGCGTCAAAAGTCCTTATTCGATGGCACATCTGTCAGTATTTTTTGTTTTTTCTGCACGCGTCCTGATTTAAGTGCTGAAAAATCTTTTCTTTTTATGTCTATTTTATCCAAACAGTTGCATCCCACCATAGGTCTCTGCATCCGTACATTTTTAAACGATGCGTTTTCCGTCCAGCACGGCCTGTTTGAGGGTATCTCCGTCATACACCAGCTTGAGGGAAAAGTAGGGGTGATCTTCCTCCAGCAGACGGAAAAAGAGCTTGTCCCCTTCCCAGATGGGCAGCGTTTGCACCTCGGACTTTTGCACCCACTGCAATTCCCCCTCGGCGCAGGCATCGCCCCGGATCATCTCGCCCTCCCACCGGTCGGCGGTGTACAGGTGGATGAACTCGGTCATATTGCCCCACACAAAGGTCAGCAGTCCCCGGGCGCGGTAGCGCGTCAGGGTCAGGCCGGTCTCTTCCCGCACCTCCCGCACAAGGCAGTCCTCCGGGCTTTCAAACCGCTCAAATTTGCCGCCCACGCCCACCCATTTGTCGTGGTTGTAGTCGTCCTGCTTTTTGATGCGGTGCAGCATCAGGTAAGCGTCCTCCCGCTCCAGATAGCACAGGGTGGTGCTGAAAATGGGAAATTCCGGGTCCATAAATGCGCCTAAGTTCATTGGTGGTTCTCCTTATCATTTTCATAAGAAAGGGCTGCTGCATGAAACGCTGTGCAGCAGCCCTTTGGGAAGTGTCTCCGCTGCGGATGCCCACATAGCAGCGGGAGAGATTTTCGATTTATGCCTTGCGTCCGGCACGCCCCTTGCCTGCGCTGTTCAGCTTGCGTACCAGGTCGTTCTGGTGCTTGCGCTGGCTGGGCGTGGGCTGGGGATCTTTTGCTTCTCCGGCGCGCTTGCCGGTCTGGGCAACGTCGGGGTCGATGCGCTCCAGCGTCCACTCCTGATTGCCGCCCGCCACATAGTTCCAGATCTGCGCCTGTGCGCCGTTGGCGGTGTTCATGCCCACAAGGTCGATGTACTTATCCGAAAGCACATTGCGGATGCGGGTGCGCCCGCTGCGGGTGGGCTCCAGCGTCCAGCACTGGCTCAGCCCGCTGGTGCGGCTCCACTGGTGCAGCCATGTGCCCTCCACCACGCCGCCAAGTGCCAGATCGATCATCTTGCCGGTAAAGCGGTTCTGGATGCGCCAGCGTCCCTCGCCCGCGTCCACAAACTGCCACTGCTGCCACGGATGGCCCGCATAGCTCCACAGCTGGATGCCGGCGCCGTTCTCCGTGTTGAAATCCTTTACTTCCAGTACCTTCCCGTTGGGGGACTTGATAATGTAGTATTCCCCCTCCATAATGACGACCTGCGATGCCTTTGCCATAGAGCACAACTCCTTTCCGCTATGGTAGCCCTATTATACCCGATTTGCCCGCTGGCAACAAGAATGCTTTTCCATAATCTTTCTTTTGTTTTTTGTGCATTCTGCCGTGTTTTTGCAG
>ERZ1034713.860-NODE-860-length-15450-cov-4.046184_pt1 | contig 15450 bp, 11 predicted proteins | sample MGYA00520692_ERZ1034713 | MGnify/ENA primary metagenome ERZ1034713 (study PRJEB33766, sample SAMN09781717) | gut metagenome | biome: gut microbiome | host: Homo sapiens | place: Madagascar | study: EMG produced TPA metagenomics assembly of the PRJNA485056 data set... | reverse complement strand
ATTTTTTTCTATATAATTCATTTTACCATGTGTCTTCACCAAAGTCAAAAAAGTCGTCGTTTCCATCCGTGCTTTCTGGAACAAAATACCTCTCGCACTCTGTTTCCACAACTGGACTTATTCCCTTTCTGTCATGTCTTTTGGCTGAATTTTTATCAAATTCCAGATACGTCATGGTTGCCGTATCCATGTATCTGCACAGTCTGCTGTTCTCTCGCAGCCTTGCGCTGGAATCCCCGTCAGGATATTTTACAACATAACCATTTGCCGATTCAGGAAGCAGGATCATATAACAGTCCTGTGTCATAAGATATTCCAGTACCTTCGGATTTTTCCGTTCCAGTTCGCTTTTAAATATTCCGATATAAGGAGCTGTCACAGCAGTAAAATCATATACATTTCTTCCCGGTTCTGTTTTAGAAACCCTGTCAGCACGCACAACGTTTACCATCTGCATTTTTACTGGCTTTCCATTATCATCCCTGCATTCGACCGTCCACAGAAATGATATGGTTACATTTGAATAATCCTGATTTGTCAGGTGCATGACCATCTTATTTTTAAACTGTCCTTCATGCCCGATATTCTTGACACAGAAAAAGTCTCCTTCTTTTATCACTTCTGTTTTAAGCTTAACCGGCTTATCTTCGCGTTCTTTATCCGTGAAAAGATATGCTTTACAAGATACGCCTTCCTGTTGAAACGGCCAGTAAAGTGCATATGTTCCAGTGATCACAATGGACTGCTCAAAAGAAATCTGTGGAAATACCTTTTCAAAATATTTTTTCAGATTATCTCGTGTTCCCTCCCTGTCAATATCATTTCTATTAAATATATCACGCTTCAAATACGTTTCCATTTGTCCCTGATTGCCAGAAAGCTGCTTTGGAAGTGACTGCTCCAAACTCTTTTTACACAGCATAAGATTAGCATATGCAATTTTGTTCTCCATTTTTTTGAGGTTTATGGAAAGTATTTCCTCGTAATGGATAAAAATATTTTTTACTTTCCAGATGATTCCTTCTCTTACCGCCGTTCCTACTACGATCCCAGAGAAAAATATCCGAAGGATGATTCCCTCTGTTTTTTCTTCTTTGCGTGAATCAATATAGTTCACAGATACCTCATCATACAAGGTAAAATGGTCTAATATATGGTTTCTCATTTCATGTCCATAAAATGGCTCCCCGTATTCCGCTTCCTCTTTTCCGTCAAAATGTCCATTGTTATCAATGAATCTGCGTATCACCTCTGCTGTCTCCTGATGAAATCTTTTTTCTGTTTCCATGCGCTTTTTTCTCCTTTAACATTCTTTAATATGTAACTGCTATGTTATCTTTTCCCATCATTCGGTATAATCGCTCCAGATTATCCGCATTGCATGAAACACGGTTCAGTTTCACTGCTTTTTTCTTCTCGCTTGTGATATAAAAGATCACACTGTCCTTTCCCGGCATTTCATCCAGTGTGGCTTCGATCTGTGCATGGAGCTTTTCATATTCTTCCATGTCCGCAAACCGAATCCATACATTTTGAGGGATATCGTCAAATGACGTGATTTTTTCCGCCATAAGTCCTGCATCTTTTCCATCTTCAACGCTCACTTTTCCTTTGACAACAACTTTTGTATCTTCTGTAAGTATCTGCCTGCACGAAGCATAATTTTTTGGGAATACCACAACATTGATACTTCCTGTGAGATCTTCCACCGTAATGAACGCCATAGGCTTACTGTCTTTTTTCGTATAAGTCTGTGACACTCTTGTGATGATTCCTGCTATTGTCGCTTCACTGTCTGCCATTAAGGTAATTTCATCATTATCATCACGCATGAACTCTCCACAAGTCGTATCTGTAAGATTCCTTATCATATCTGAATATTCATTTAAAGGATGCCCGGACAGATATATGCCGGTTACTTCCTTTTCATAAGCAAGGTATTCTTTTTTGTCAAATTCCCCTACCGGCGGCAGCACAAGCGCCTGCCCTATCGAATCGCCCTCTCCGCCCATATCAAACAGACTCATCTGACCAGATACATTTTTCTTTTTATCATTTGCTATCTCATCGATCAGTGATTCATATACGATAAGATACTGTTTTCTCGTTCCGCCGAGACTATCAAATGCTCCTGCTTTTATGAGGTTCGCTACTGCTTTTTTATTGATGCCAAGTGTCAGCAAAACAGCCAGCGTGTCTTTAAAATCTTCGAATCTGCCATTATTTTCACGATATTCTTCTATCGCAATAGCAGCATTTTTCCCAACACCATTGATTCCACATAATGCAAACAAGACATCTCCCTCGTATGGCACAAAGTCTGCTCCACTTTTATTAATATCCGGGTTCATTACATTGATGCCGTCTGCTTTTGCTGCAAGCATATAAGATGTGAGTTTTGGTGCGTTCCCTATTACTGATGTGAGGATCGCTGCCCAGTACTCAACCGGATAGTAATGCATGAGCCACGCTGTCTGGAATGCCACGACCGCATATGCGGCAGCATGAGATTTGTTAAATGCGTATTTTGCGAAATCCACCATGGAATCATAAATGCCGTTTGCGACTGCTTCATTGATCCCGTTCGCAACGCATCCCTTTATGTTACGCTCTTTATTGCCGTACACAAAGTATTCTCTTTCTTCGTCAATGACATACTGTTTTTTCTTGCTCATGGCTCGTCGGATATTATCAGCCTGTCCCATTGTGTATCCGGCAAGTTTCTGTACGATCTGCATTACCTGCTCCTGATAGACGATGCACCCATATGTCGGTTCCAATATGGATTCCAGCTCACTGCAGGCGTAAGAGATGCTTTCCGGCTCATTCTTTCCCTTGATGTACTTCGGGATAAATTCCATCGGACCTGGGCGGTACAAAGAAATCCCCGCAATTACATCTTCGAGGCTCTTTGGACGCAGCTGTTTCATGAAACTCTGCATCCCTGCGCTCTCAAGCTGGAAGATCCCGTTTGTGTTCCCAGTCGAGATATGTTCCAGCGTTTTTGGATCGTTATAGTCGATCTCGTCTATTTTGATCTTTATCCCTTTTGTTTTTTCAATATGCTTTGCCGCATCATTGATAACTGTAAGAGTACGCAGCCCAAGGAAATCCATTTTTAAAAGTCCTAATTCCTCAACCAGTGTCATATTATACTGCGAGACAAGTCCATCCCCGTCAGCCGAACGTGCCAGCGGAACATACTCACTTGCTGCGTTCCTGCAGATCACTACTCCGGCTGCATGGGTTCCGGTCTGTCTTGGAAGTCCTTCTAATTTCATGGACGTGTCTATTAGTCTTTTTACGGTATTATCCGAATCATACAGGTCTTTTAATTCCGGATTGATATTAAGTGCTTTGCTGATCGTGATGCCTACATCTTTCGGGATCATGGCAGCCAGACTGTTGCAGTAAGCATACGGCAGCTCCATTGCCTTGCCAACGTCTTTTATCGCCTGTTTTGCTGCAAGGGTTCCAAATGTGACGATCTGAACTACACAGTCCTTTCCGTATTTCTTCTTCACATATTCGATAACTTCAGGACGACGGGCGTAACAAAAATCCACATCAATATCTGGCATGGAAACACGCTCCGGATTTAAGAATCGTTCAAACAACAGCTTATACTTTGTCGGATCAATGTTTGTGATCCCTGTTGTATAAGACACCAGCGAGCCTGCCGCACTTCCTCGTCCCGGTCCTACCGGTATGCCATGCTCTCTTGCATAGTTGATGAAATCCCACACGATAAGGAAATACTCAACATATCCCATTTTTTCAATGATACCAAGTTCATATTCGAGCTGGTCTGAAAGAGATTCCCAGTTATCCGGATATCTTCTTTTCAGCCCGTCTTGGCACAGTTTCCTCAAATATGTGGATGCCGTATATCCTTCCGGCACATCATAGGACGGCATTTTTGTAACATGAAATTCGATTTCTATATGACATCTGTCAGCGATCATCTGCGTATTATCTACCGCTTCCTGCGCATATGAAAAAAGTTCTCTCATTTCTGCTTCGGATTTCACGTAATACTGACCGCCTTCATACCGCATCCTGTCAGGATCATCTATCGTCTTTCCGGTCTGTATGCACAGCAGCACATCATGTGGCTCTGCATCCTCTGCTCTTGTGTAATGGCAGTCATTTGTCGCAACGATCCTTGTATCTGTCTCCCGGCTTAAAGACAGCATTTCCGTGATCACAGTACGTTCCTCCGGGATCCCATGATCCTGTATCTCTAAAAAGAAGTTATCTTCTCCGAAAATATCCTTATAACGTTCAATAAAACCCACTGCATCCTCATGGCGGCCGGCAAGTATCAGCCTTGGCAATGCTCCGGCGAGGCAGGCAGAAAGACAGATGATCCCTTTGCTGTACTGTCTCAATATTTCTTCATCCACCCTTGGCTTATAATAAAAGCCGTCAATGAAACCCTGACTGCATATCTTCTGGAGATTGTAATATCCTTCTGTTGTTTCAGCCAAAAGAATAAGATGGTTATATTTTTCTTCGCCTGTGCTTCCCTTATCATGTCTGCTTCCGGGAGCAACATAAACCTCGCAGCCAATGATAGGATTGATACCTTCCTTTTTTGCTTCCTTATAAAAATCAATCACGCCATACATAACTCCGTGATCCGTGATCGCAGCAGCATTCATTCCGAGTTCTTTTACTCTCTGGATATAATCTTTGATTTTATTTGCCCCATCCAAGATAGAATATTCTGTATGAGTATGCAGATGAACAAAGCTCATATTGTTATGCCTCCTTAACATGTGTATTGTAGCATATATCAACATGTATTACTTGCATATTATAACATATTTAAACAAATGCGTAAATAAAAAGCAGGATGTTAAAACATCCTGCTTTTTTATGGAAAATTATGGAAGATTTAAGAAAACGTTTACTTTACAATTTTCTTTAAAGATGCTCCAGCCGTGAATTTCGGGACATTTTTTTCTGGCACATGCAGCGCCTCCTTTGTCTGTGGATTGATTCCGTTTCGGGCCGCTCTTTTTACCGTCTCAAAAGTGCCAAATCCAATTAATTGAACCTTGTTTCCACTTTTTAATGTTTCTTCTGTTATTGCTATAAATGCATTCAATGCTTTTTCTGCATCTTTTTTTGTAATTCCAGCTTTATCAGCCATTACGTCGATTAATTCCATCTTGTTCATATTTTATTTGTTCCTTCCTCTTGTGTTTTTTCTATTGAAACATATTATATCAGCAATAAACTTTTTTGCAATAAATCCGACTTTCTGACTGCTCCCACACGCTTGTGAGTGGGTTTTCGCCACAAATTTATAACAGTTATTGTAACTTTATCATTTTTATACAAGCCTGCAGCAGGCATTTATTTGTTCCTTATAACTCAATTTGAATATTCAAAATCTCTATAACAGCCTGCAACAGTAGGCATTTATCTGTTCCTTATAACATAGTGTATAGAAAAATGTCAATACACTAGCCTGCAACAGCCGGTATTTATTTGATCCTTATAACCCAAGGTTCCTATACAAGCTGTTCATGCTGGTCTGCAACAGCAGGCATTTATTTTATCCTTATAATATATCGAAAATAAAATAGAAATAGTATAGGGCCTGCAACAGCAGGCATTCATTTGTTCCTTATAACAAACAATGCCAAGCTACAAAACCTGTTTCAGCCTGCAACAGCAGATATTTATTTGATCCTTATAACCGATAGTGAAAACATTCTTGCTTCATTGAGGCCTGCAACAGCAGGTATTTATTTGATCCTTATACCCTTTGTTTTGTAACTTATATTTGCCCGGAAACCTACAGCAGCAGGCATTTATATTTTCCTTATAACTGTGATTTTTAATTTTGAATATTCATCAACCGCCTGCAACAGCAGGCATTTATATTTTCCTTATAACAAAATATATTACTCGCCGCAAATACACCACGCCTGCAACAGCAGGCATTTATATTTTCCTTATAACGTTAAAGACAATAATGAAGAGAACTTATTAGCCTGCAACAGCAGGCATTTATTTGTTCCTTATAACTCTAAACAAAACATTATACATATACCTACCGCCTGCAACAGCAGGCATTCATTTGTTCCTTATAACATAGTGTATAGAAAAATGTCAATACATTGGCCTGCAACAGCAGGCATTTATTTGTTCCTTATAACTTCCATATTGCCCCATCTCCCTATGTACACCTGCAACAGCAGGCATTTATTTGATCCTTATAACCAAAATATTTTCCATTTTTACTAGTCCATGCCTGCAACAGCAGGCATTTATTTGATCCTTTTAACCTATAACGCACCTACAGGAGCGTATGAGATACCTGCAACAGCAGGTATTTATTTGATCCTTTTAACTGGGTTTGCAGAAAAAGCTTTTACTATATTTATTCACCCGTATCATATTACTTTTGAACATTTTTGATTTTTTTAAATAATATTTTTTCAATTTTCATCAGGTATTGTTTATCTTTTTTATAGGATCTCTCCATACTCAAGTTGAGAAATCCTATCTGTTCTTTCTTTACCAGTCTGCTTTCAGTACATGATTCAGCCATTCTACACGGCTTACATTCATGTCTTTCCAATCCTTTCCAGATTTCACTTTTCCAATCATAAGGGATGATTTTTTTGCAAGCTGTAATGCCGTCATTTCATCATACCGGATTGTTCCAAAATTGTTCCAGTCACACGCAGGCGACATGTATCCGCTCTCAGCATCATCCATTCTAGGAATATATCCATTTGTGTATAATGTAAAGATTTCAAATACTTTTTTAACTTCTTCAGACGTGAGCCTGTCAACATCAATCTTTCCACCGATCATATCTGGATGGTTCTTTCTGATAAGTTCTTTTAATACTTCCGTTCCGTCAATCTCTACATATTTATTCTTTTCTGCATTACGCATGTATCTTGTAAAGTGGGTGCGTACCTTCCAGATCTTATCCATTCCATCATACAAAGACAGTTCCTCGTCTTTTAATATACATCCAATATTTCGCCATGTAAATTCAAATACGAACTCATTAATATCGTTATCGTAATAAATGCCAGAAAGTTTCTTTAAAAATGCTACCTTGCTTGCAACTGTTTTAATTTCAAACGTATTGAGCAGATTGACAAACCCAGTTTCCATACAGATATTTTTCGTGAAAGTATCAAATTGATAAAAGATAATGCCGTTTTGAAATCCATTATCTTCTTTTACTGTAAGCTGCAGTGGGTTTTTTACGCTACCCGGTTCATCTCCCCTGATTCCTATGTCATAATAGTCTGTCAGACTATTTACCAAGGCATTTTCAAATTTCCGATACATATTATTATCGAAAGCAGCGTTTTTCCTTTTTGTTCTCTCATTGATCTTGTCAATAACGATGACAGCATTATTTTTTACTGCGATAGATGCAATCTTACGGCATACCTGTCCAAGATAAGTGTCTTTCAGATCAGCAACTTTATTTTCATGCTTCCAGTTTTTTTGATCTGCATATCTCTGCTTGCCTAAAATAGTAAGCTTTTCATAAAAGTCGGTATCTCCGACAACATTAAGGTCTCCGGCTTCAATCCTGTTTCCATTCTCATCTACGACTGCATAGTACAGAAGGTTATCAATTCCCCTGATCACAGCCATAATATTGCATCCGTTTTCACGGATCTCTTTTCTTACCATTTCATTAAGCTGGTAACCAGACGTAGCAGAGGCGACATTTTTGTTTGCCGTGTAGGAAAATGTAATAAGGAATTTTTCCTCTGTATAATGTTTGTCCTTTATATGCGCTCTGTCAGAATCCTTTACAGACACTTTCTCATTGTATAAGGATGCTTCCGGAGATAAACTGTCTTTTTTGCCATTATAATATGCGCATAACTCCAAGTAAACATCGCCCGGGATGGTTCGGCCATCCGTTGTATTTTTATTTACAAGGCGGCTTCCAACCGGATGCACATCTTTTTTCTCAATGACAACCGGACGGTATCTGATCTGTGGGGCATTGTTGATGATAATGGATTTATCGCCGGTAAACATACCGTTCATTATCTGATTGAACCGGAGCGCCATGATATTTTTCATGCGAGAGCTATCTTTATACATATCCAGTGAACTAATTTCGAACATATATAAATTTCCACTTTCCACTGCATCATCCACCAGTTTTTTTGAAACATATCTGTTGATCACACGGAACGCTATGGAATCCACTTCGTTGCAGAACTCCCCATAATTTACATAGTTCTTGGCTTCCTTTAACTCAGACCAGTCATAAATGCAGTAAGAAAGATTCTTTGATAAAAACTCCTTTGCACAGTCGATCAGCTTATTCTTTGCTTCTTCTGATTCGCGGAAGATCTTTGCCTCATAATCTTCGTATACCTTTTTGGATATGAGCATGGTATCATTTCCAACAGAGATTTCAAATGGTTCATCCGTCTTTTTATAGCCCTCCATTGCTTCCGGAGACTTAATGTAGAATTTTGCAAATGCCTTTGCAAATCCAATTGCTTTCTTTGTTGCAAGATAGTTGTAACACTCTCCTGTCTGTGGTTCGTCTGTGACCGGGAAGTTGAGTTTTTCTTCATTTTTGGCTGCTGGAACCATGTAATAATACTTGCCTGCATATTCTAAAAGTGCTGCATCCACATTCCCAAACTTGCCTTCCTGCTTGTTGTTCCATACCTGTTCAAAATGAGCCGGACGTCCGAAACATAACTGGATCTGTTTTTCTTTCGCTGCCTTTTCACGTTTCTTTGTGACGAAATTACGGATCAGGTTATAGCAGGATACGATCTGTACCCTGTCGTCCTCTAAAGACGATACATCATCAGAAAACACAAAATCGGTCCTTGGATCCTGACTGTCTGCACACAATCCACGCACGATATGCGTCAGACCGAGAACCTTATCAAGGTACTGCTGTATCCGCTGTACATCATCTCCGGCCGGGATCGTTTTCTTATCATAAAAATCCGTTTTCACAAGCTGCGCATATGCACTTTCTTTCTTTGATTTATTTCTGATATATTCATCCAGAAGTTTTTCTTCGATCGTTCCTAAATCAGACCCAAGCATTTTGTTGAGGTCTGCAACCGAGTAAATGCTTTTATTTAATGCATCTTCGATCTGTTTATTGTCTTTCTGCGTTAATTTAGTTTTTACCCGGTTCTTTTTCTGCAGATATTCTTCCCGGATACGGTTTTCTTCTTCTTCCTTGATCTGCCTACGGAAATAACTCCATTCCCCGGTGATCGCATTTGCAAGGCTGTCCCTTTCTGTAGACGTAACAAGGATACCGCTTTTATCATAAATGTCTGCGGTATTCATGTTTTCCAAAATCGACTCTAACATTCCAGCATAACGTTGTTCCGCTGTCCTGATATTATCAAATGTCCCAAAAAGTTCTGTTTCATCATTAATTGTTCTGATGCGGAATGAAGGTTCTACAATAGATAAGATCTGTTTCTTTAATTTATGCATCTTTGGCATACGTTCATCCGGATGCGTCTGGTTCCATTCATTTATATAGTGATTCACTCCATAGCGGATGACCTGACCATTTTCATCAAAACTGTCTCCGACAAATTCATTGTAACGGCTGATACCCTTCTGTGAAAGGTATTCATTCATGTTCAAAGGTGCGTCCGCAAATACTTCCTTAAATGCATCATGACATTCCACACTGCTTAAATTTCTGCTTATCAGATCAAACATGACGCTGTTCGCACAGACAGTCTGGAAGTTCTCCATGGAACGGTCTGCAAAAGAACCTTTCTTTGTTCCTGCAATGATCCTTGCATAACTTGTCGTGTATTTTTTGAACAGGGAATTGGAACAGTGCAATAATGAAGCTACTGCCCTTTCATACTTATCATTGCTGAAGTCCGGATGAATGGATACATATAACGGAAGTACCACGTCCACATATCCGGAATCACTCCATTTTGATTTCTTGTCGTTGATACCATTTGCTTTTAAGAAAGTATTGATATACTCGTTAAAGGAATCAGAAAAACGTTTTGCAAGCTTTTCTGCTTTCTGGTTCATGATATCCGTGAATCTTGCACGGTCTTCTCCATATGCATCATACAGATCTTTCCAGTCCATATCTTCTTTATAGTCTGCAATAAACTCCCTGATGAAAGAATCACTTACTTCCTTTGTAAGTTCTGCATTGCTCTTTCTCTCTGCATCTTCCTCAATGACGTTATGCTTTTCCATTGTCTCTCTGGTCTTTCCTATTGGGACCATCTCAAACGAACACGTTTTGATGATTGAATTTAATTTCTGAAATTTTGTGAAATCCATATATCTATCCTCCATAAATTGTTATATTGATCTGCGTTTCTTTAATATCTTGAATATCTATGTCTCTGTTTCCTTATAAGCTTCCGGAAATTTCATCCATGCGGTCACCTTTAAGTGCTTTGCCCTTAACCATCTGCCCTGTGCTGCGTCAAACTGTGCTGTCGTGACCTCTGTTTTTATGAACTCTCCCGTTGACAAACTATGGATTTCCTGCGTCACGATATAAGTGCCATTTTCTTTCGGTTTTTGGTCTGTTACCCATTCCATCGGCATCATCTGTACCCCCTGTCCATGATCCCTGCCGCCTGCTTTGCAAGGTTGTCTGCAATCTCATTTCCCGTATTTCCGGAATGTCCTTTTATTTTTTTGAAGTGGATCTTTATACCACACTCCTGCACATATTTCTGGTATTTTTGTGTTCCAGTCTTATTTGCACTCCATCTGCCGGTTGCCCACTGTTCTATACCACTATAATCGTAGTACATGATGAACTCTTTTATGTCATGTTCCTTGGCATATCGGATTGCTGCCATGGCTCCTTCGATTTCGCCTGCAACATTTCTCATGGATATCATATCCGGTTCATTCCCGTGTCCCTGCATGATATGTGTCTGTTCTCCGTCAAAAAAGATTCCTCCATAGCCATAGATTTTTTTATACTGATTGTAGGAACCGTCTACATAGGCGCACGGCATACGTGTTTCCCCCGGCTTTTCATTTCTTTCTGTCTTTAATTTTTGTTCTTTTTCATTATTCTGCGGAATATCTGTCTTTGTCTGTAATGTTGAAATGACCGTGTTTTTTTTATTTTCTATATCATTCTTTCTCTGCTCAGCAGCTTTTGCTTCTATCATTTTGAACATGCAGTTTTTCTGTACGCACATCCGGCAGTTTCCATTGATATGGCTGCACTGCTCCTTTATACAGGCTTCCTCACTGTTACGGCATATCCCATCGCAATTTTCCCTGCAGATAAATAGTCGGCATGAACTCATCTGTATATGTTTCCTTTCTGTCTTGCTTATTATAGCATATTTAAACGTATAAGTAAACATATACTTTTACCTGTCTATGTCGTACTGTTATCATTATCTTATTTTTTTTAGATTTGATATTTTTTCTATTCTGCCAGCTGTTATACCTATTTTCTGTAGGTCCTCAAGCATCTTTTCAGATGGCTTTTTGTCCTGTTGTATTTTTTCATATAGTTGACGTGTGATCATCCTGTCCGAAAATGGACAGTCCAACTTTTTTTCTCTGTCTGAACCAGAGCAATCTTCTCCTTGGGATTTCCTGCATTTTTTCTTAACTCTTCTTCTGTTGTGACAAATCTCATATCCTGTTCTCCTATCCGCATTGTCGTTACCAAAACTTGCCGTAAAGCCCCTTTCTTTAGGCATGGGGAGTGTCAAATTTTAAATGTAATTGTTCCATTTTCATCACATACCAGCCCGGCAGTGAATGATTTACCCTTCTTGCTCTTAAATCCTGATGTACGTCCAAGCTTTCCGGTTGTGATCAGCGTCTTCATCTGCATATCGGTCATTGCCTTTCCTGCGATCCTGTGATAGATCTTGTAACCGCAGGTACAGTTATAAGAGTACATATCCTTGATAAGTAGTTTTCCGCATTTCGGGCATGGGATGTCTGACTCGGATGGATCTGTCCGCTCAGGGAAATCAAAACTTATCTTTCCTTCTTCGTCCATCTTTAATGCTGCGTCAAAAGATTTTCCGCTTTTTGACTTGAATCCCTTTATGATGTTTGTCTTTTTCTCTTTAATAAGTGTCGTCGCCTGTGTTTCCGACAGTTTTTTCCCTGCGATCGTTCCAATCCCAAAATGACAGGAATTTGGATCGTCTTTTACATAATTTTCACAGCAGTATCCGAATTTTGCAATACGGACAGCCCCGCCACACTTCGGACATCTGGCGGAAAGCGTCTTTGGCACTACTGCGCCAAAATCAAAACTCAATTTCGGCTTTCCTTCTTCATCCACCTGAAGATTGAGAGCAGCAGCAAATTTTTTCCTTGATTTTGCGACAAATCCTTCAATGACTTCCGTATGCCCCTCTGCAATGAGCATTTTCATCTGGTCTTTTGTCAGTTTTACACCTGCAATCTTTCCTATCGCAAAAGTACAGCCGCCGTCTTTTTTATACCCCTCACAGCAGTAGCCGAACGGTGCTGTTTTGATATGTTTTCCACACACCGGACAATTGAGTTCGAGAACTTCTTCCTGAAACGGTTTCAAGTCGTCCTCGTAATTTTCATTCTGGACATAAGCAGAGATCTTTTTCTTTATCTCTACTTCATAGTCATTGCGTATCATGTTGTCACATTCACGCTCTATGTTCTCGATCAGCGTCTTCCTGTAATTAACTGCTTCCAGTTCTCCGTCTGCTACTTTCTGCAGACCTTTCTCCCAGCTTGCCGTCATGCGTGGGTTCAAAAGGCTCGGAACGGTCTGATCCACCACTTCGTAAACCATATACCCAAGCGGCGCCGGAGTTAATATCTGTGTTTTCTTATTTAACAACAGATAACCAAGGCGTACCAATTTTTTGATCGTTTCAGCTCTGGTTGCTGATGTGCCGATACCATTTGCTTTAATCTGCGCCCTCAATTCTTCTTCCTCTATGAGATTTCCAGCATTTTCCATTGCAAGAACCATAGAACCGGATGTGTAACGTGACGGAGGAGATGTTTGTGCCTGTGCAATGGAATAACTGCATGGCAGTTCCATTCCTTCTGTAAGATTACTGACTGCTTCAGAAAGTTTTCTTGCTTCCTGATCCGTTTCTGGTATGCCTGTGATCTTCATGTACCCCGGATCTTGAAGTATCTTGACGGTTCTTACAAACAGTTCATTTCCTGCTTTCTCATTCAATGTAACCTTATAGAATACCGCCGGAGGATAAAAGATGCTCAAAAATCTGCGCACGATCAATTCATATACTTTCTTCTCCTGATCACTCAGATCAGCATAATTTTCAATCGCATGTCCTGTTGGGATGATTGCATAATGGTCTGTTATCTTGCTATCATCCACATATCGTGTTTTCTTCTGTATGTTTTTCTCATATCCATTGCTTAATATGGTATCACATATACTGGCTGTCTCTGCACTGAATGATTTTAACCCTTTGATGTTATCTGTCACGACCTTTGCGATCGCGGAGGACAGAACCCTTGCATCTGTTCGCGGATAGGTGGTCATTTTCGCCTCATATAATTTCTGGGCAACTGCAAGCGTTTCATCCGGGCTAATCTTAAATCGTTTTGTACATTCTGCCTGAAGCTCTGCAAGATTGAACAGTGTAGGCGCGTTCTTTTTCTCTTTTTCCTTTGCAACGCTTTCAATACGGATTTTATTCGGAAGTCTGTTTTTAAAAGCTTCTGCATCCATCTTCTTCAAAAATCCTTTATTATCATACAACGCCGGCGATCCTGCCATACTGCTGTCAGGCGTCACTTTCCACTCCGCATTGATCGCACAGTCATATTTATTGATCTGGTTTATGATTCGGAAGTATTCCGTTTTTTTGAAATTTTTGATTTCCATTTCACGTCTGACGACCATTCCGAGAACGCAGGTCATGACACGTCCCACTGCAATGGGAGTATATTTATCCAGTCCGGCTGCACTGCAGATAAGCTTTGCATACTTTAATGATAATATCCTTGAATAATTGATTCCGGTAGAATAGTCCTCTATTGCACGTTCATAGCCGGATGCAATGATATTCTCATAATGTGCATATGGTTTAGCTTCACGTATACCGCGCTTGATTTCTTCATCTGTCTGTGAATCAATCCAGACAATACGTTCATCTATTCCGGAACGTGTTCCAGCCTCCTGTCTTACAAGTGACTGTATATATGCTCCTTCCCTTCCGGAATCTCCTGCGTAATAGATTCTTCCAACATCATCTCTGTGATACAATTTTTTGATCACATTAAACTGTTTTGCCACTTTTGGTATCACTTCATACAGATAATCTTCCGGGAGAAATGGCAGTGTATCCAATGACCACTTCTTTAACTTTTCATCATACTTCTCTGGATAAGACATCGTTACAAGGTGTCCGACGCACCACGTAATGATATACTTATCGCTTTCCATATAACCTTCTTTCCTGTCTGTAACACCAAGTATCCTTGCATAATCCTCGGCTACAGAGCTTTTTTCCGTTACAAAAATTGATTTCATTTTTATAAATCCTTTCAAAAGAATTGAGAAAAAGCAGGCGTTTACCGCCTGCCTTTACCCAATATTGCCTTGAAGTCCCTTTCTTTAGACCTTTCACTCATTCCACCAGAAGCGAACTCTTTCTGTAGACCTTTCATTCCTAACATTCCTTACTCCTGCGACATAGGCACCATATGATAGTCCACAAGCTCTCGCCTCTCTATTTTTGTCCGCAATAGATCTTTCATTATCCGATGATGGATAATGATATTTTCTCTCAGCCATATTTTTTCTCCTTTTCTGATAGTATGGAGGAGCCTGCTATTAGTATCGTTTCTAATGGCAGGCACAGCAAACAATGCTGTAATAGACCGTCAGGGATTCGAACCCTAGACCTTTCGGTTATGAGCCGACCGCTCTGACCAACTGAGCTAACGGTCCAGATGCTATTATTTCAAGGCAAACCTACAACAATAGATATTTTGGATATATTTTCATTAATAGTTATGACTATGACCTGCCCCAGCAGACATTTAATATCCTCATAACAATACTTATGCCTATAGGTACTTGTCGTTTGTCTGCATCAGGCAGGTATTTATTGCTTCCTTATAACTTATTGTTTTTACTATATATAGATTATACCGCCTGCATCAGCAGGCATTTCTATTATCCTTATAACGAGGTTGATCCGCCAAGTATTTCGTGATGACCTGCACCAGCAGACATTTTACTTATCCTTATAACTGATGTGGAAGTCCAGAACGGGCAACTTGTCCTGCACCAGCAGGCATTTATTGCTTCCTTATAACTTCACTATATCCATGAAAGTACCTCCCAACGCCTGCATCAGCAGGCATTTATTGCTTCCTTATAACTTCCAGGAGTTGCGGTTTTAATTCCATCTTGCCTGCATCAGCAGGCATTTATTGCTTCCTTATAAC
>ERZ1034713.853-NODE-853-length-15672-cov-7.999296_pt1 | contig 15672 bp, 11 predicted proteins | sample MGYA00520692_ERZ1034713 | MGnify/ENA primary metagenome ERZ1034713 (study PRJEB33766, sample SAMN09781717) | gut metagenome | biome: gut microbiome | host: Homo sapiens | place: Madagascar | study: EMG produced TPA metagenomics assembly of the PRJNA485056 data set... | reverse complement strand
TATATTTATTATATAACTTTATAATTCGAATTTTATAAAAAAGATTCCTCGTGACGATTATAAATAATTACTAATACTTGATTCATAAACAACGCTTGATGTATAATAAGTAGAAAAAATAGTATTAATAATTCCTTTGATTGGTTTTGTATTAACATTTTAAATGTTATTATTTACAAAATCATAAATCAAATGTGTATTTGAAGTGGAATCAATATATTCAAGCCTTTTTTAAATCATTGTTATTTATAATGAATTTTCCATATTCTATTTAATTTAAACCGCTTAATTTGTATACTTTATTGTCCAATTGCAACTTTATTAGTTTGTTTTTTTAACGAATAATGTGATATAATGTAAAAAAGGACTGATATTATGGATAGATTTCATAACGCAATTTATGGATTTGTAATAGGAGATGCAATAGGAGTACCATATGGATTTAAAAGTAGATATGCACTTAAAAATGTAGAAATTAAGATGATAGGCTATGGAACGCATGATCAACCAATGGGTACTTATTCTGATGATACTGCTCTTATGATGGCTACACTTGATACTATGAACAAAGGTTATAGTCTTAAAGAACTTTTCGGAAATTTAAAAAGTTGGTACTATAAAGGAACTTATGCAATTGAAAATAAAATATTTGATATTAGTACTACTACAAAAAAGTTTTTAACATTGCCTTTTAATCCTAATGTAGAATTAAAAGATATTTATTCTGATAATGGTTCTTTAAGGAGAATGGTTCCTTATGCGTTTTATCTTATGAATGAAAAGAAATTTGAAAAAAGATTTAAAATTATATCTCAATCTAGTAATTTGACTCATCCGTCAAAGATTGCTGATTGGGGATGCTTTCTATATATTGAATTCTTTTCATATTTGATTAATGGCATGAATAAACTTGTAGCCTATGAAACACTTTGTCAAAATTATCAAAGTAGTGCTCCAAATGTATATTCTACGATATTATCAGGTAAGGTTCATCTTTTATACGAAAGTAAAATCAAATCAACAGGTTATGTTGTAGATACTCTTTCATCTGTACTATGGTCATTTTTAAAGCATGATAATTATACTGATGTATTAATAAATGCTATTAAACTAGGAGACAATACAGATACAATAGGTGCTTTGGTTGGTGCTCTTGCTGGTTTTTATTATGGAGATATTCCTCAAGATTGGCTTGATAATCTTCGAGGCAAAATTCAAATAGAACATTTAATTATTGAGTTTGAAAACAAATTTGGACAAAATCAAAAAGAAAACAATAATGAATGTTTATCACAAACACTTTTTATGATATAATATACTTAGACATAAAAGACGAAAGAGGTGACCAATATGACAATAATTGCGACATATAAAGACGGACGTCAAAAGATAGTCTATGACGAAGACGATTCCGACCTTTTTTATGAATTATTACCTTTTCAAATTGCCTTGTCAGTCGACATTGTCAAGACCGACGAATTACCTGTCGGTTATTTCGACAACTCACGTCAAGGTCTAAAATTAAGACGTCAAAGTCGTTTGACAATTGACCAAAAGACTAGACTTTATGACGACTATGACAAAGACGGCAAATACGGAGCCGTCTTGACGTTGACTAGAAACGACGAGACAGTCATTGACAAAAATGACTTGTCAGATGTCATTAGAGACTTAAGACAATTTGATATTTGTTCTGACATGACTGATGTCTTGATTGACGTCGACAAAGACTTGGATGTCGTTAATGTCATAATAAAAAAATAAATTTTATTCTATTTTGTTTACTATGAACACTAAATATGATATAATATAGTTGTAAGAAATAATGGAGGTTTAAAAAATGTTTTATTCAGAATATAATGATAAGGTTTTAGAAGAAGCCAAAAAAGTATGTGATTTGGCAAATGAAAGATTAAAGAATTTAGAAAAATTAAATGCTATTATGAATAGTGATTGTTCACTTGAAAATGTCAATGGAAAATTTACCCTTGATGATAAGGAAAAGAATATGTTAAAAATTTTATACGAAGAGACATTAAAAAATTGCGATGAAAAAATTGTTACATTATTAGATGCTGTTTCAAAAAGTAATTATCATGGTGAAACTGTTGGCACGACTAGTAATTATATAAGTCATGGCTATGACCATAACAATCCTACAACTCGTACTGAAATTAATTTGAACAATCCAGACTATAACGGTGGAACTACTTCAAGCAGTGAAAGTAGTAAAGATGCTTATTCTTATGGTAGTCCAAAATCATCAAGAGGAGCAGTTTTTGATAACAACACTACAAGTGATGATCCAGCCGATGATGATTTACCATTCTAAAACATACTAATTTTAAACTTGCTTATTTTTAGGCAAGTTTTTTTATAGAGGTGTAAATACTTTGAAAAAAATAAGATTTTTAGGAATTGTCGTTTTGTCTGTCTTGTCTTTTCTGACATTGTCGTCTTGTGACATGACTTCGTCAGATGAGTCTGACTTTGCGACAATTTATTTTAATAGTAATATCTCAAAAGGTGTCGACAAGACTGTCCGAGTCAAGATTGGAAATACTCTTGACGTCTCTGACATCCCGACATATAAAAGGAATAATTATTATTTCGAGGGGTGGTATGACGACTTTGACATAAAATATGACTTTTCTTTACCAATCTTTGACAATGTCACGGTCAATGCTAAATGGACCGTCAAGACTGTCAGCGACGATGTCATCGAACATACTGTCAGATATGAATTCATGCATAACAATTTATTCATGGAAGACAAAATTGTCGACGGAAAAACGGCAAAGTATTACTTTCCAAAAAGAGAAGGATATACTTTTAAAGGTTGGAAGACAAGACGTGACTTGACAGAGTCATATGACTTTAGTCGACCTATTACGTCTGACGTGACGCTTTATGCTAAATGGTTTAAAGACTTGGCAGGCATTGAAGACTACAATCCGAACGACAATGATGTTGATAATGGAAGTAGCGACAACCATACCCCTGCCCCTTCACCATCTCCTGATATTGGGAATGATAAAACAGCATATGCTTCAGATATGAAGTTAGATGAATACTCGACTTTTGACATAGAAGCGATTGATTGTCCAGTTGTTGATAAAAGTTCATCAAAGTTAAATTATACATTTACCAGCGAAATAAATGCTAAGATGAAATTTAATTTATTATGTGATATTTATAATGATTATATATTAAATTCTTTTTCAGGAACTTACGAAGGCAACCTAAAAGGAAGTGCATCTTTCAATTATAAAGTTATGAAAGATAAATTAACAATGACTTTTTCGCTTAAAGGATCTATTTCAGGAGATTTAAATAATTATGAAATTAATCAATATATTTTGAAAAAGTGGACAAATACTTTTAGTACAACCTTATATGTGGATATATCAGGAGCCATTACAACTGATGATAATGGGAAGATGTCATTTTCTACTATTACTAAATTAACAATAAAGAAAGGCAATGATGAATGTTATTCAGTATCTTATGTAGAATCTTGTGGAGCAGAACTACATGGTGCTAACTTTAACTTTGAAGGAAATTTCTATGGTTCATCTAAAGAACAGCCCAGAAAGGTTAATTATGGATTAGTATCAGATTCCGTTAAAGGAACTTGTAAAACACCTTTATACTCATACTCTTCAGGTGATTTTGTTTTAGATACTTCTAAATTCACTATAAAAATGAATTCTATAATTTATCAGAAAAAAGATTAATTTATTTCACTTTATTGTTGACAACGAACACTATTTATGATAAACTATAAGTGTAAGTAAGATATGTAGCAGTTCGACGAGTTACTTCGATTATTTATTTTAAATGTTCAATTCTAATAGGTAGAAAAAAGATCTTTATAACCTCGTTGATTTATTCACATACCTGATTTGCAAAAAGAAAAAGGAAAAATTTTATATATATTTATCAAGATTTATGAACACTTCGTCTTGATAATAAGGAGGTCCTGAATAAGGGCTTTTTTATTTGTCTTTAGTTTACTAAAAACGATATTTATGATACAATTTAATCGTGGATACTTTATGTTATCTATATTAAGGAGGATTTTTAAAATGAATGAGAAAAAACAAAAAATTGAACAATTAGTAAAGGAACTTAACAAGTATGCCTACGACTATTATGTCTTAGACAATCCGTCAGTGTCAGATGATGAATACGACCGTCTTTATCGTCAATTAAAGACATTGGAAGACGAAACAGGCTATCGTCTTCCTGATAGTCCAACCAACAGAGTTGGTGACGTCGTCAATGATAAGTTCGACAAGATTAGTCATAAAATTAAAATGATGTCAATCGACGATGTCTTTGACGAGTCTGAAGTCGTCAAGTTTGTCAATGATATGAAAAAGATTAATCCTAATGTCACATTTAGTTGTGAACTTAAGATTGACGGTCTTTCTGTTTCTTGTATTTATGAGAAAGGTATTCTTGTAAGTGCATCAACTAGAGGAAATGGTTCTGTCGGTGAAGTCATTACCAATAATGTAAAAATGATTCCATCAGTACCTTTAAAATTAGTTGATCCTATTGACTGTGAGGTAAGAGGAGAAATCTTTATGCCAAAGAAGTCATTAGACGATGTCAACGCAAAGCGTGACGCCGAAGGCTTAGACAGATTCGTCAATTGTCGTAACGCTGCAAGCGGCACTATTAAGTCTCTTGACCCTAAAGTCGTCAAAGAAAGAAAATTAGATACTTTTATGTACACATTCTATGTCGACGATGATCAGTCAAAAGGAAGTAAGAGTCAAACAATTGCTCTTCAACTTTTAAAGAAAGAAGGATTTAAAGTTAATCCTGAAGGAAAGTGGTGCAATAGTGTAGAAGAAGTAATGGATTATATTTCTTATTGGAAAGACCATAAAGATGCTTTAAGTTATCCAATTGATGGTGTAGTAATTAAAGTTGATGAAGTAACTGATTATGACAAAATTGGATATACAGTTAAGTGTCCTAAATGGTGTATTGCTTATAAGTATCCAGCAGAAGAAGCAATTACTAAATTAAATAGTATTACATTCCAAGTTGGAAGAACTGGTGTTATTACTCCAGTAGCAAATTTTGATACTGTTCATATTTCTGGAACTGATGTATCAAGAGCAACCCTTCATAATGAAGACTATATCAAAAATCGTGATATTAGAGTAGGAGACTTTGTACATGTAAGAAAATCTGGGGAAATCATTCCCGAATGCTTTAAGGTTGATTTATCTAAGCGACCTGAAGGAACTGTCCCTTTTAAGATGATTGATAAATGTCCTATTTGTGGAAGCCCACTATCAAGAAAAGACGGAGAGGCTGACTATTTCTGTACCAATGAATACTGTGATTCTAGAATCTTAAATGGACTTATTCACTTTGCTGAAAAAGGTGCAATGGAAATTGACGGAATGGGTGAGAAACTTATTGAAAGTTTATATCAAATGGGTTTACTTAAAACACCTGCTGATTTCTATAAGTTAAAAAATCATCGAGAAATTTTACTTACAATGGATAAAATGGGTGAAACGTCAGTTGACAACTTGCTTAATGCCATTGAAATTTCTAAAGGACAAAATCTAGATCGTCTTATTTTTGCTTTAGGAATCAAAAATGTCGGGTCAAAGGTCGCATCACTTCTATGTGATGCCTGTCAGTCTATCGACGACTTTATGTCTAAGACTGTCGATGACTTCTGTCAAATTCCGACTATTGGTGAAACTATTGCGTCATCTGTCGTTGAATGGTTCTCAAACCCTCAAAATTTGCGTTTAATTGAGGTTTTGCGTCAAGAAGGTGTAAATGTCCAATACAAACATAAAAATGTCCTAGACGGCGTATTTGCTCACAAAATAGTGGTAATCACAGGCTCATTTGAAAAGCATAGTCGTGACGAGATGACAGACATTGTCGAAAGACAAGGTGGAACTGTGACAGGCTCAGTTTCAAAGAAAACTGATATTCTAATTTGTGGAGAAAAAGCAGGATCAAAATTAGCCAAAGCAGAATCCTTAGGAACAAAGATTATTAATGAATCTGAATTCTTAGAACTAATTGCTTAATTTAAAAGAGAAGGTGCTATATTAATGCTTAGAATAGTATGTAATTTGCATGGAAATCTTATTACGACAATGGATTTTCGTCGTTATACTTGTCCTTATTGTCACAAGACCTTCACAGGTTCGTCAATTCCGTCACTTGTCTGCTGCAAATCGTGTGCAGCCGACCGTCATATATGTCAAGTCTGTGGTCGACCTTTGTCAGACAAGACAAGTTAGCCGACTACTATGGCTGACTGATGACTAGACGACTTGTCCGACTATCTTTTTGTCGGACTGACTATGATATGTCAGGAATGTGTCGATTGACTTTAGACTATGACAAGGACTATAATGTCTATGACTAAATAGGCTGTTCGAAAATTCCGTAATTAACGGAATAATGGCTTATTTAGTCTTTTTTTGTTTTTGCACATAATGTATAAACTTTTTTATTTAAGCCAAAATCAACAAAGAGGAAAGGGGACGGGGAAAGGCTGCCCTCTCATTCTATGATATTTGGTAATTAGTATATACCCTGAACGTTCGTGGTCTCAAGGAAGAGTATATTTTAAATTTTATTTAGTGTAACGTTTATTATTAGAGCCTAATATAGAATATATATTTTATTGTAAATGTTTTTTGAAACGTTTTTTCTTAATTATTAATACCTAAAGAGAAAAAAGCACATTTAAGTAAAAAAATAAATAAAGTAAAATTAATATATTTTATTTAAGTCGTTTCGGCTTATGAAGTATATAAAAAATGTTCTTTATCCACCCAGTAGTGGATTTTTTGCCATTTTTTAAATACTATAAAAGAGGGTTAAATACGAATCTTGTTTTTGCTTTGTATGTTTATAACGAGCGCTAAATATGCTATAATAATATTGTATAAATTTATTATTATTGAAAGGAGTTTTAAAATTTATGCAAATTGAGAGAACAAGAAATCAATTTAATATTTTTGACTTTTTACAAGTCGAAGAAAAAGAGCCAAAATCCCTCTTTATTTATTCTAACGGAAGATATTGGACTGGATCAGAATATACTGTGCTTTCTAAAGAAGCAAAGGTTTATACTGAAGATACTCTTCCAAAAGAGTTACCTGCTGGGATGTATGAAGGAAACGAAGTAATGACTATTGATGCTGAAATGGCTATCAGCAAAGATAGACAAGTTGCTTTACAAAAAGACGGTATGTTTTATTCAAAATCTAAGAATGTTGTTGAACGTATTACTGACGCAACATATTATGATAGAGAAACAGATTATACTTTTATTAATGAAATGAAAAAAGATGGTTATTATCCTGTTGATGTTAGAAGTTATATCGCTGATAACAGTAAATTAATTGTCTTAGTTTATTTCGGAACTGAAATGCACTCTAAGCCTGAATACAAATCTTATGTATTAAAAGAACTTGTAGATAGACCTTGGTTATGTGGAACTTGGTATGGTCCAGTTAACGATAGTACTATTGCTGGACAAGTAATAAATGACCAATTAGAATTTCGTTGGAGAAGACATGATATGAAAGAAGTTTTATTAAGGGAAAAACTTAATAAAGGCTATTATATCAGAAAGGTCATTTGGAACAATGATAGTGAGGATTCAATTATTAAAATTGAAAACAAAGATGTCAAAGTAAAACAATCTAAATGTCCTATGGTCAATGAACTTATCGCCATTTCAAAAGGTGCTTTTACAAGGACTTCGTCAGACAAAGTCAATTTATTGACAGACGACGTCGTAGAAAAGTGTCAGTCAGTCATAGACGAAATGTCGACAATTAAAGACGATGTCAAAGTCTTTAATGACAAAGTCGCTATGCTATACATGTTAATTCTAAGGAACGTCGACTCAGTCAATGACGCTTTTGCTAATACGACAGACGACTTTATGAAAATTATAAGTCGTGAACAAGCCTTCTTGGACAATGTCGTGTCATTAATGAAATTAGACAAAGTCGAGACTAAGACGACAGACGACATCGAACATGACATAATGGACGATCTAGATGTCCATTTTGACAAAGTCGTTGACAATGACGAGATTGACAAGATTAAAAAGTTATTAGGTTCAAATGCTAATCAATATGATGTTGCATATCGTGTTATTAATAAGGCGACGCAAAAGAAGTTTGATGAATATGTCAAAAAGAATAAATCAAATGTAGTTGAATTATTTCATGGTTCTCAATCACAAAATTGGTGGTCAATTTGTACTACTGGTTTAAAGATTAGACCTGCTAATGTTGCAACTTGTGGTTCAATGTTTGGAATTGGTATATATCTTGCTGATGAAGCCGATAAATCTATTAATTATACTTCAATGCAAACATATCATAATTGGCGTGATGGATCTAACTATAATTTTGGATACCTAGGAATTTATAGAACTGCTCAAACGAAAGCCTATGATATTTATGATTGGAATTCTGATATGTCAAGCCTTGATTCAAAGGGAATGAAAAAAAGAGGAACTGATTATGTATTTGCACACAAGTCAAAAGGTATGCTATATAGAAACGAATTTGTTTTCTATAACAGTGACCAAGTAGATATTGAGTACATAGTCAAAATTAAACAATAACGCAAATGAACTCATCATTAAATGGTGAGTTTTTTTTGTTTACAACAAGTGCTATTTATGATATGATATTTATGTATTAATCCCTCAACGTTTAAGTATAAGTAACGTTCAATTAGGGACATAACACATTCGGAGGTACTTAGTATGAAAATGACTAAAGCAGTAAAAGAAAAAGTGAAGGTTTCCACCTCACAAAAAGTTACAAATTTTATGAATGGGGTTTCTTATAAAAGTCTTAACCCTGTTACAAGATTAAAATTAATTGCTACTTCAAGCATTTTTGGTGAGCCATCTTATTATCGAAATGGAAGTTTTGGTGAGGCTCAAATAAAAGATGCTATTTGTGGCAAAGGAAAAATTTTCTTAAATAGTGGTTTAGATGTTTTTGAGGACATCGCTCCCGGAGCAAAAACTACAAAAATAATGGAAGAGACAATTGATAAGGCTTTATCTTACGATTTTTTAAAAACTTTAAAGTTTGCTGTTGAATTAAGAACAACCTATAATATGCGTTTAAATCCACAAGTTATTATGGTTAGAGCAGCAAAACATCCTTCTAGAATTGAATTCACAAAGAAATATCCTGGCTTATTTAATGAAATTAATCAGAAGGTTATGAGTCGTCCTGATGAACCAGCATCACAATTGACTTATACTTTATACTTATCTCATGAAGTAGGAAAGAATACAAAGAAGAATATTCCAAATATTCTAAAAAAGTCTTGGGCAAATAAGTTAGAATCTTTAACTTCTTATCAAGTTGCTAAATATAAAAACAGTCATATCGGTATGATTGACACTGTCAGAATTTGCCACGCAAATTCCCCTGTCCTTGACGAATTGATGACGACGGGTCAAGTCAATGTCGATGACGATGACAAGACTTGGGAAAATCTTCGTTCAGAAGGAAAGACTTGGCATGCAATTTTAAAGACAATCAAGTTGGGACATATGGCTCTTTTAAGAAATTTGAACAATATTTTTAAAGAGAATTGGACTTATGAAGAAGCAAAAGAAATCCTTGAAACTCTTGTAAAAGGAGTGAAGAATGGAAAACAATTTCCTTTTAGATATTGGGTTGCAATGAAAAACATCAATCAAGACAGCAATCATATTGCATTAATTAAAGACGCATTAGAAGAATGTATTGATGCTGCTTGTGATAATATGCCAAAATTAAAAGGTAAGACAGTTGCTTTATCTGATAATTCAGGTTCTGCTTGGGGAACTATTCCTAGTGAATATGGAAGTGTTAAAGTTGCTGAAATTGATAATTTATCAGCATTAATTGCTGCAAGAAATTCAGATGAAGGAGAAGTCGGATTATTTGGAGACACATTAAAAATGTATCCTATTTCAAAAAGAAATGGACTTCTAAAACAACTAAATGACTTTGATATTATGGTTGGTGGAGGCACAGAAAATGGAATTTGGTTATTCTTTAAAGATGCTATTGATAATAAAAAGTTTGTTGATAATATCTTTATTTTCTCAGATCAACAAGCGGGTCACGGAGGTCTTTATGGAACATATAGTCAAATAGAAATATATAGAGAAAAATACGGCTGTAATTCGTGTGATAAATATGTTGACGTTTTAAAACTTGTTGAAGAATATAGAAAGACTGTTAATCCTAAAGTTAATGTTTTCTCTGTTCAAACAGCAGGATACGACAATACAGTTCTTCCAGAATACGCATATAGATGTAATCTTTTGTCAGGTTGGACAGGCAAAGAAGTCATCTTTGCCGACGCTGTCATTCGACAATGGAACGAAGTCGACAAGTCATTTGACAGTCAAGACAAGTCAAGTCAATAAAAGTTAAAGAGGACATAAAAGTTCTCTTTTTTCTTTGTCTAAGCAATATTCATAAATTGTCCTCTTTTATAGTATTTAAAACTTAACTAGACAACCACAACTGGGTGGATAGCGAACCACTTTTAAATACTTACATAGCCGAAACGACTAAGACCTGTCATAAGACCTCGTAAATGACGTATATTAAGCCGTTTTTGACGTTTTTTTGTCTAGACGTAGTCAAATGTCAAGTCGACAGTGAAAAGTCGTCTATAAGTCAAAAGACGACGTGTCATAGACGTCAAAGACAAGGCTAAGAACCGACAAATGACATGACAAAGTTATACGCAAATAGGAGCGTATAACTGACATAAGACAAGAGACAAATCAGCCAAAAAGTCAAGTGAAATATTATTAAAAATATAATAGACTAAAGACGAAAAAAGACCTCGGCATGACGACCGTCAACGTTGAGGGATAATAAAAAATAAATAGTCAAAGACATATCATGACAAAGACAAGTCAGTCCTAAAAAGAAGACTGACGATAGACATGACAGAGGTCAAGACAAAGGACAAAGACGAGTCGACATTCCCTTGTCGACTGACAAAAATGTCATTGTCAAAGACCAGGCAAAGACATAGACGATATGACTGACAAGGTAGAGTCAGAGACTAAGGACAGGAATAATTATGAATAAGGATGTGAGAGTAAATTGTAGAGTATTAATATTACTTATGTATTATTGCTCATGGTATAAAGGTTTAACGTGAAATGAGTATATATGAGAATTTAAGTATAATGTTAAAGGAAGGTTATTAGTAATAATGTAAGTGAGATATATGATGTTGGTGTATATAAAGTGCTATATAAGGTTAATGAGGTTATTATGGCTATTATTAGTATATTGGTTATTATTGCAATTAAGAGCATTCCTACTATATAAAAATTAAATAACATTCTCTTGCCAACTATCAGTAACTAGCAAGGCGGCTTATTTCTTCCCCTACTCTCCATCTTCCTTTTGATGATAATGGGTGAGAGCGAAGACAAATACCATTCTTAAAATAAATAATGAAAACAAATTGTATATATGGTATAATAGAGATGTATAGTTTATGGAGGCTGAGAACAAATATGAAACATAGAATATTAAAAATAATGGCAATGTCATTAATGTCAATGTCAGCCGTCGCATTGACGTCATGTGACTTATTAGACGGTATAATTAACCCTGACTCGACAGTCGACAAACCGACGACGACTAAGACAACGACAAGTCAGACGGCGACAGTCAATTTATATATCAACGGAATGTCTAGCACTATAAAAGTCGATGCGAATAAACCATTTAATCCAACAGATTACATAACGGAAGAATATCAAAATGCAATTGAGGGTTGGTATATGGATCCCTCTTGTGTAACAAAGGCTACTACAATGGTAATTAATGGTGCAACTTATTATGCTAAATTGAAAACTGGAGTTCTAAGTATTTCTGATACAGGATCAATAACAAAAAATTTTTATACTTTTACTGGCATTAATTATAGGGGGACAAAAACAAAAGATATAGCATGCTTTTATACAAATCAAAAACCTCAAAAGAATAGTCATAATATTAAAATGAGAGGAGTAGGGTATACTCTTTATTTAAATTATGATATAGAAACTCGTATTAAATCGGTAGATGGCTTGGTGGGAGAGGCTTTTAAAGGTGATGAAAACGATAACTACTATATGAAATTGGATACAAAGGGATACTGGGTTTACAAATCAGGAACTGCTAAATGTACAATAATATATGATAGTGGTCATATAAACGAAAGTGATAGCATAGAATTCAACGAAAAAAGTTTAAATGAATTTTCTGAAGTCTTAGACAATGATAGTAATTGGAGTGCAAAAGAAAAAACAACTACTGAAACGGAAATAAAATTTGAAAACGGATTACACGTTACTTTGAATTCTGAATTTGCAGTTTCATATGAAGGTACTTGGGTAATTGATACTTATAAAGGAACTGCAACTGGAGTTTCTAGTTCATGTAAAGAAACAATTTCAATTGACAAATATTTTGATTCAAGGGGAATAGAAATTTATGCGAAAGATTATGCTGTTAATCTTGCTCAAACAACTCCCAACATAAGCACTTTAACATGTGACTTTTGGAAACCCACTAAAGACCAATATGGATATTATGGTACAGTTGGTGGAGTTTATGATCCAATTGACGGAGATTATACTTCAATAATAAAATTTTAAATCATTAAAAAATGAAAGGTGATGATAATGAAAGAAACTAAAACGACATTTATAGAAGTCAACAGTCAAGTCAAGTCGAGACACAAAGTGTCTGTCAATGTCACAGTCAGACAAACGACATCAGACAATGACAAGATATTAAAGACATTACTTACTTGTGACAACGACAAGACAAAGACTAAAAAGTTAAAAGACAAATTATTAAATCTATTAAAACCATTAGATAGGACCGACATGTTAGACTGTCTAGTCATAGGTCATAGCCTTAAAAATGACCTATCTGTCATCGACGTCATTGACTTGTCAAATAAAGTCACTGTCTTTAAAGACGTCTTAGACTATGACGAGAATCCTGAACATTCTATTCTTGATTTAATAGAAGACGGACAAGTCAAAGTCAAGCATCCAGGCAAGGATGCTGTCATAATGACAAATGTCAAAGGTTTTACTCTAATTGAAAATGGAGTGACGACTGGATATGACATGACGACAGACAAAGACAAATTAGTCGATGTCATTAAGACTTATGTCGAGAGTCAGACAATGCTTCAGTCAGACGACTATGTCAATGTCTTGAAAAAATGGTTAGGAATATATAATGACGACTTATTACAAAAGGTATTACTGCCTAGTAATGAGACGATTGACAAAATTGAAAGTTACATTAAAATTGTTAAATTAGAGACAAAGTTATATCAATTAAAATCAAAAACAAATGAAGGCTTAGAATATTTTGAATGTTCAAAATGGATAAAAGATGTAAGATATAACAGAACCTTTTCAAAGAAACGAGAAGTCATAACAATTATGAATTTAGATGCTAACGAATTTATCGAGCATATAAAATGTGCGTTAAAGCCAAATTACAAATTGACCCCTGAGAATCAAAGAGCATATCGTTATTTCACGTCAGACGACAATTATGTCGACAGTCTATATGACAAGACAAGAGACGTCATCAAGCACGAATGTGACGTCTTGATGACAATGAAAGACAAAGACCGACAAGACAATGTCGGAAGTAGTACAGGTGATGTCAGAAGTTATGACGGCTCCTTATCAAATGAAGGAGCGACGATGACAAAAGTGACGACGACATATGACGAGTTCTTAAAGACAATGTTTCCGATTGACAAAGGCAGACAAGACGACGTCAAAGAGTCATTGACGATATTAGTATCAAGATTCATTAGACATATGGAAGAGTTAGTCGACGACGAGAAAAAAGCATTTGAGTTATATTGTCAGTCTGAGAAAGTTCATCAAGAATACTATAATCAAAAGAAGAAAGTCATTTTAAAGAAATATTTAGATTTGAAGAGTCAGAAGTCAAAAGACAAGTATTATGAGCATATAGCAATTGGAGAAGAAAAGGATGAAATCAAAAAATTACGAGAATTAGAAAAAGAGAAGAAAGAAATTCAAGTAAAATTTAATACAATCTTAAATAAAAAAACAAATTAAAAAAAGAGGACTAATTTAAAGTTAGTCCTTTTTCTTGTATATAAGACAAAAATATTGATTCTTCGGTATTAGAAATTAATCCATTTAATAATTTATCGTATGTAGAACTTTTTAGAAAGTCTGAATAAGTTTTTAAGAAAGGAGATTTAGAATTACAAGAAACTTTTGTTAGAATATTTGAAATATTTTCTAACGTCTCCTCAGACATAGAAGATGCTGCTTTTTTTAATAATTTTGTTATACATTGATCAGCCTGATCAAGGTCTAATTGTTGAATGACATCTATATTGTTATCTATTACTGTTTCCATATTATAAGATTGAAAAATATCAATTGTTTCTTTTCTTGAAAGTGAATTAACTTTAGAATAATATTCTATTGCATTAATTAAGTATTCATTTCTAAATGAATAATAAAATAGTTTTTTATTCATGGTCATCATCACCTCTTTTAATATAAAATATATTCTTTACTATATTCTAACATTAAGCAAAGTATAATTAAACTATATTCTTAACCAATATCATAGAATGGAGAGGGGTTGGGAAGGTGGTCCTCCTCTTTTGATGATAATGGGCGACTAATAATGCTTATAATTTCTAACACAAAAATATAATATAAAACAGCCTATAATTGTTTACTATAAGTACTTTTTGTGCTATAATATATATAGAAGAAAATAATATTATTTTATAGAAAGGTAAGGTGTTATATTATGAGCAAAGGTGATAGTTTATTATTTTTTCTTTTCTTCAATGAAAGATTCTATGAAGATGTAAAGAATAAATATAATGTTATATATATGTATAAGACAAGATGGTATATTGGGCTTTTGATGATTCCTATTTTCCCTTTCTGGCTAATTTATTGTCTAGTCGGGATTTTCTGGGGACAAAATCCCATTGACGAGATCGTCGCCTATTTTAAAGGCTACGAGACATTTAAATGGCAAAAAGAGTATCAACGTCTGTCAAAGCCATTGCCAGAATGGCTTGTTGAACATGACTGCTACGTCGACAAGTCAGGACGAATCAGAAAGCAAAGACTATTCTCACGACAAGTCAGTCGTCAACGACAAGACGACAATGTCATTGACTCGACAGCGACCGTCTTGACAAAAGACAAGAAAGAGATGTTTGACGAGATACAGACATTATATAGATATTTAGGACTAGACGGACAATATGTCGACATAGACGAAGGACGACTAGCAATGACAAATGACAAGAATTTTGTCATCGAGACGAAAGACGGTGTCAAGTCGTTTACCGACCAAATGACGATTAGGAAAGAACAATATATAATTCAAAAGTTAAAAGACCAAAAGGCATATAACGAGAAAGCGTTTAAGAACCGTTGGGAAGAAATAAAAGTAATGGTTCAATATTTAAAATAGGCTTTTAGAAAATTGAAATATAGATAAAAAAAGTGCTTTAAATAGCACTTTTTCGTTTACTACAAGTGCTAAATATGATATAATATAATCAGAGGTGATAAAT
>ERZ1034713.846-NODE-846-length-15762-cov-4.065640_pt1 | contig 15762 bp, 14 predicted proteins | sample MGYA00520692_ERZ1034713 | MGnify/ENA primary metagenome ERZ1034713 (study PRJEB33766, sample SAMN09781717) | gut metagenome | biome: gut microbiome | host: Homo sapiens | place: Madagascar | study: EMG produced TPA metagenomics assembly of the PRJNA485056 data set... | reverse complement strand
ATCATAAGTTCCCTCCGACTCACCCTTGGAGGACTTGTCCATCAGGGATACCAGACCGATGGTGGTCGGGCCTTTTAAGGAGCCGACACGAAGCGCTTCCCCGTCCGCCTCTGTGTCAGCGGCTACTGAAGTTTCCTCTTCGCCTGCGGTTTCCTCTGCTGTGGTCTCGGCTGCGCTCTCCGCGGTTGTCTCCGCTGCAGTAGTCTGAGCCTTATCCGCTCCGGAGCAGGCAGTCAGGGCAGCTGCCGTAAAGGCACATGCCAGAAGGGTTGTCATTGTTTTTCTCATAAATCTTTCCTCTCTTTCTCCATTCATCTTTTCTGTCAGAGGATATTTTTCTCTTCCAGGTTAGTTTGAATGTGTTTTCTTATTATAGCACAGCTTCCCTGTGAAAAAAAGATTACGCATGTATTCACAGAAAGACTTGCTGTTTGGAAGATTTATGTTATAGTAATGTTGAACGTTATTCTTAGGAAAATGTATCATCTTACAGTTCGGACGCATCAGACCGCGCCCCATAACAAAAATCGTAACGGCTAGTTTGCAAAGCTGTTATGCGCATACAGAAGCAGAGCACGTGCGGACCATTCTGGCTGCAACAAACATTTTCTGTTTTCGATGCATCACACTCACAGGGAGCAGTGTCTTTCATTTGCCCTGTCCGTCTGTCCTTCTTAAGATTCCGTTCATTGTATCCCCAAAATTAATTAAACAAATGCTGAAAAACAGGGGAACACGCATTGTGCCGTTTTATCAGCGAAAGAAGGAGAAAACAATGAAAACAGCAACAAGGAATCCAATCAGTTCAGAACTTTCACACACCCGGACTTCATTCATGGTGAAGCTGGCCCTTATGGTAGCGATTATCTTCGTTATGGCCTTCTCACCGCTCGGTTACTTACGTACCCCGGGACTTACCATCACCTTTTTAACCGTTCCGGTTGCCGTCGGCGCCATCATTCTTGGACCGACAGCCGGTGCCATCTGCGGCGCAGCCTTTGGCCTGACCAGCGTGGCTATGGCATTAACCGGCGGCTCTGCATTCAGCGCAGCGCTTATGCAGATCAATCCGTTCGGCCTGTTATTCACCTGCCTGGTTCCGCGAATCCTCGAAGGATGGATCTGTGGTCTGATTTTCCAGCTGGTAAAGAAATTTTCCAAAAACGGTGCATTCATCGTGGCAAGCCTGTCCTGCCCGCTGTTAAACACTCTGTTCTTCATGAGTTCTCTGGTGCTCTTTTTCTATAATACGGAGTATATCCAGGGCATCGTTACTAAGCTCGGCGCAACGAATCCGCTTATTTTCGTGATTCTGTTTGTCGGTGTTCAGGGTGCAATTGAGGCAGTTGCCTGCACCATTCTGGGCAGCGCCGTATCCCGCGCACTGGCTGCAGCATTCCGCCAGTAAAAACGGGTTATATATAATAGAAGAAACACGATTTCATAAGCCGCAGGATCCCTGCGGCTTAACTATTTCAAACATGGAGGGTTCATCATGAAATTATTCGACTCTGTCAGAGAGATTCCCATTACTGATCTTGAGGGTCTTCGCATCGGCAACGCCCAGGATTATGAGGCCATGACCGGTGTGACGGTTCTGCTCTTCGACCACGGTGCAAAAGCCGGTATTGATATCAGCGGAGGTGGGCCTGCTTCCCGGGAAACTCCACTTACATCCCCCATCACTGCAGACAATCCGCTCAATGCCATTGTACTCTCCGGCGGCTCTGCCTTCGGCCTGGCTGCCAGTGACGGAGTCATGCGCTATCTGGAAGAACACGGTATTGGTTATGAAACCGGATTTGCGAAGGTTCCGTTAGTCTGCCAGTCCTGTATCTACGACCTGAGTATTGGACGTTCTGATATCCGCCCGGATGCTGCTATGGGGTATGCTGCCTGCCAGGATGCAGAACATCCGCATCCGGTATCCGGCATCTTAGGCGGAGGCACCGGTGCCAGTGTTGGCAAAATCTATGGCCGGGACAAAGCCACCAAAACCGGTCTCGGCATGTATGCAGTCTCCATCGGTGACTTAAAGATTGCCGCAGTTGTAGTCTTAAATGCCTTCGGCGATGTTTATAATCCGGCTACCGGCGAAAAAATTGCAGGTCCAAGAAAACCGGATGACAGCGGCTTCTTTGATACCCTGGAAGAGCTTTACAAATTCAGCCAGAGAACCGACCAGTTCCAACACGATCCAAACAGCAAAACCAACACCACCATCGGTGCTATTATTACCAACGGCGCGTTTTCCAAAGCAGAATTAAGCAAAATTGCTTCCATGGCCCGCAGCGGCTACGCGCGCTGCATCAACCCGGTAGGCACCATGGCCGACGGTGATTCCATCTATGCCGCCTCTATTGGAACCGTAGAAGCAGACTTAAATGTTGCCGGAACACTGGCAGCAGAAGTTATGGCAGAGGCAATCCAGAACGCAGTAAAGGCGGCAAAATAGAAATAGCTTCAAAAATTTCATCAAAGGGGCTGCCACAAAATCATCTCATATGGATGATTTTGTGGCAGCCCCTTTTCAAATCTCTCTGTTAAGCACTAATAACCTGACGTTTCTTTTTTGATTTTTCTTTTACAAACACCTTATAATCCTCTGTCATTGGTTTATAATCGAATCCTCCCGCTTTTAACAGCAGATACATCTCACTGTTGCGTTCAATAATATCGGATGCAATTACTGCATCTTTCATGGAAATTCCTACTCCTAACGCTCCATGATTTGCCATCAGAAGCCCGGCATTGGTTCCAATTCCCTCCTTTACATATTCAGCCAGTTCTTTGGATCCAGGAAATGCAAACGGAACAATATTAATATCTCCACCCAGATACAAAGACTGTTCGGTGTCAATTGCCGGCATGATATCCAGTTCCTTAATCAAACTAACCGTTGTTGCATATTTTGAATGGGTATGTACCAGGGCCCGAAGTTCCGGGCGTGCCCGATATACCCCTAAATGCATGGAACACTCAATAGACGGCTGGTGTTTTCCTGAGACTATCTCTCCATTCAGATTTACCACAACCAGATCCTCTTCTGTCATAGTATCATATGGCAGACTTGTCGGTGTGATAACAACCAGATCTGTTCCATCCGCTCTGGCACTCAGATTTCCTACTGTTCCTAACAGATAACCTCTTTCCACCATCAGACGGCAGCCCCATAAGACTTCCTCTTTTGCTTTTTGTAATGCATCTGACATATCCACAATTCCTCCATCCTATATTTTCAGACTGCTTTCCCATTCAATCAGCTGTACCAGTTCCTCTGTGTTTTCAGCCATCCGGATCTTATTTAAGTTAACTTCATTTTCCAGAAGATGAATCAGCTGATACAACGCTGTTAAATGGATCGTTTTATCTGGAGTAGCCAAAACCATAATGATATCTGCGTCCATATATCCATCTATTGATATTCTCTCTGGCATTCGGTAAAGTGACATTGCGGGTCTGGCTACTCCGTCATCTACACCCGCATGCGCAACAATCACACCATCCGCCAGCATGATATATGGCTGATTTTCCTGAATCAGCCGGATCATCTTATTAATATAGCGCAGCTCAATGCTTCCGTTTTCCCATAAAACATTTGACGCATTTCGAATTGCCTCATCCCATGGATGAATCTCCGCCGCAAATTCTATATTTTCCGGCTTCAGCAGATCCCGCAGGCAAAGTCCTTCATTCCGCAATTCCGGATATGCTTTCCCGGAAAATGATGACAAATACTGGTGCAGGCTTTTTTCCAGTTTATCCCGTTCCTGAACGACTGCATAACGATCTATCAAAGCCATAATTCCTTCTGTCGTTACATTTTCATAGCTAACTCCCTCCAGCTCCCGGAGTACTTTTTGACGAAAAATCTTTCCTGTGTACTCATTAAATGAAGGGGTTACCACAAACTGAATCTTGTCTGTGTTTAATCTTGTCGTTGTAAAAACAATCTGGAAATCTTTCTGATATTCTTCGAATCCACGGATGGAAAGGCAAGCTGTAAATTCAATTTCCGGAAACATTTCTTCCAAGGTAATGTGTAAAAAATGCGACACTGTAATTCCATTGCTGCAAACAACAACTGCTTTTTTTCTTGGCTGCATGGTTCCCAGAAGGCCTTCCTTCCGCAGCCATGCTCCAATCAATGCGGTTATATAAATCGTTTCACGATCCGGCATTGTTTCTCCAAGCAGCGTTTCCAATGGAAATACAGACAGCTTTACAATTTCGTGCAAGTACTGATATTTTGGAAGAATCATATCTGAGATATCAGGCTGCACATGATAATGATACCGGATCCGGTATACCGCCGGCTGTAAATGCTGTAACAATGCCTCCAAAAGACCTTCCTTATCAGAAATCTGTACACAGCTGATCCGTTCAAAGCACTTGATCGCATCCTGTGCCGCAGCTTTCAGCTGTGCCTGATTTTCACCTGGTTCATTCTGGCTGGAATACTTAGAGATCTGGAGCTGCATTGTAAAAAAGATTTTTTCTTTTTCACTGTCAATTCCATGCTTCATGCAAAAAGAGGACATGACCATATATTCTTTGGTGCCGGTTACATGCCTGCAGGATTCCGGCAAGTTCTGCAGCAGGCATCCGTTCCGAATCTGCCGTAAAAGAAATGCCAGAATATATGGAAATTCTTTCATCCGTTCATCTGCATAACAGACAGACAGTTTCTCTTCTATTTCTTTTATATCTGATCTCAGCTGTTCCAACTCTGTCTGTTTTATGTGGTAAACCACAGCGAGACGTTCCTCGCCTCCAGGAATATTCAAATTCTCCCTTAATGCCTGGATAATCAATCCACGCTTGTCATATTCCTCTCCATAAACCACATATCCGCGCTTTCTGTCGTAATTCAGCTCCAGGCCATAAGATTTCATAATCTCCTGAACCCGTTTCAGATCACTCATCAACGTATTTTTACTGATTTTCAATTCATCTGTAAAATGATATGTAGACAATTCTTCTGTGTGACATAACAGACGTAAGGTCAGCCAGCTGTATCGTTCTTCATCTGAGAGAACATAGGTGTACTCGGCTGTTTTCGAATCTTCCGACTGATACTCCCTGATTACCGCAAGCGAAACCAGAAATCTCCCCGTTTTCAGCCATTTGATTTCCTCGAAACCATTCTTTTTCAGGTAATCGTTAATTTTCCCAAGACTGTAGCTGATCTGTTTTCTGCTCAGCCCTAAGGTCTGTTCCAGTTCTTTTCCTGAAACCGACGGATCATTCACGATCATCTTTAATATCTTAACTCCCCTTTGATCCAGGTACACCTTCAATCTCTCCTTTCAGAACTATTTTTTCCCTTCCCGGGCCAGATCTTCGGCTTCTTCCTTTCTCAGTGCTCTATAATAAGAAATAAAGCATACAAACCAAACTACTAAAATGATCAGTGGAATAAAATTACCCTGCAGGAACTGGAACACGTGTGAAATAGAATATGTAAATACCGGTCCATTGATCAGGCTGTTACTGATCAGTTCTCCTGCATTGAGTGATACACTTCCGGTAACCGTTGCAAGCTCTGTCATAAACGGAGCAAATGCAGTTCCCACCCATAAAAAGATTGGACAGCTGATTGCCGCAAGAATAAACATCTGAATCAGATTTCCCTGTGTTACCAGAAATGCCGGAACTGCCAGGGATGAGCCCATCAGGCCGGCAAACGGAAGAATTCCGTTTCCAGGTAAAATCGCAGAGAACAACAGCATAAATGGAATGCTCCAGAGAATCGTAAGCCAGATTTCGTTGCATCCTCCCATAATTGGCCAGTCAAGACCAACGTTGAGCTCTTTTCCTTCGAATTTCTTATTCATAAATTCGCTCATTGCCTCAGAAATAGGTGATAATGCCTGCATAAAATACTTAGCTACTACTGGGAAAAGTGTCATAGCAGTTGCCGCCTTTACACCTAGGATCAGCACATCAGCAAAAGCATATCTTGCCACCGCACCAAATAAACATCCTAAAATAAATCCCAGCACATGATTCTCAGCAAAAATACCAAACTTGTTTCTCAGGGTTTCCGTATCGAACTTGCGATCCATACCCGGAATTTTTTTCAGCAGGCAGGCAATCGGATACATAACTGCGCAAAAGGTTAATGTTGTATGCGTACAGGTTACTCCCGGGATTCCTGTTAATTTTTCGATTCTATGCTGGTTGGCATCTGCCGATTTCAATTCTACCACAACCTGCACTGCTGCCACCACAAATGCCAGAATAACGCTCTTTGTAATGGATGCCACTGCAACTGCTGTGAAAATCTTCAGCCATACATTCCACAAATCCGCATTGATCGTGTTCGTTTTATTTAACAGGATCATTAACACATTGATTCCGATCAGCAACGGAAACATTAAAAATGCGTACGGCCAGGACCAGGAAATGGTGGCCATAGTAGTCCATCCACCGTCAACAACCGGAAATGACATGCCCGTTGCTGACATAATTGCCTGTGCCGCCGGATTCAGGGAATCCTTCATGAAACTGATAATCAGGTTCATTCCGGTAAAGGCTACGGCCAGCGTAATACCGGATGAAATCGCATCTTTTACTTTCATTCGCACGATCAATCCGGCAATGATCATAATAAACGGAACAAATACTGACGCTCCAAGTCCCAGAAAAAAGTTCACTATCTGAGTAAGTATCTCCATAATTTCCTCCTGCTATTTACAAAGTTCAATCAGTTTATTTAATTCATCTGCCTGTTTTACTCCGGTTAAAAATGCAATTCCATTAATTACCGGAACCGGATATTCCTTTGTCGTTTTTGTAATGGAAATATATGCCACACTGTCTCTTAATTCCGTATCCAGGGAACGAATGTTTACTGCTTTCACTGCTGCATCCACATGATTTTCTTTCAGAAGACGGTTTACCTTACTTGCTACTGCCTGGGAAGTTGCTACTCCGCTCGCACATGCTACTACAATCTTTTTCATTATGAATCCTCCAATCCATCCATTGATATAATTAGTTTCCAATACTCCTCAACCGTGTTTGCATGCTCCAATTTTTCCATCAGCTCTACCTTTTGCAGGTTATTGACCAGAATCTGTAAAAGTTCTATATGGCTTTCTCCTGCATCTGCTTCCTGGAAACCAAGCATAAATGCAAATTTCACCTGATGGATAATCTCATTCGCTGCCATTTCTCTCCATGGAATAGGATGTTTTAACCGAACACATGCTACAAACGGCTTTACAATACATTTAGGATCTGTATGCGGAATTGCCACCGGATAAGGTTCAATCGGCAATGCCGTAGGATAATTTTTTTCCCGTTCCTTGATTGCTTCTAAAAAGCCTGAACGAATATATCCCGCTTTTTCCAGCTTCTCTGCCAGGATAGAAAACACCTCATCTGTACTTTCTGCTTCCAGATCCAGTTGAACAAGTTCCTTATAAATAATGTCTCTATTCAATGTTCCAGCTCCTTATTCTCTATTTCAGAAACAGACTCTTGCGCGCTTACTGACCATTTCTTATACTTCCATTATACGTATGCCTCCTTTTTTTTCAATGATACCTTGGGGCATTCTTTGCACATGGCTGTGCTCATTCCTGTGAATGACAATCCATTTGCGCAACAGAGTTCTGTATTTCAGAAACAAAAAATCCATGCTGCTTACGTTCACACGCAAACAACATGGATTTTTCTTTTCTATTTTGTTTTTTAGAACACCTTATGCCTGCTCCGGTGCTTCCTGCGCATCTGCCCGGTCCTTCAGGATCTTATCAATGCTTACGATCTTCGTACACAGTGCGAACAGGTCCATTGCCAGGATCAGATCGCCAAGCGGTGGATAGGACGGCGCGATCCGGATATTGGTATCGTGCGGGTCTTTGCCGTACGGATAGGTTGCTCCGGCACCGGTCATAACCAGACCAGCTTTCTTGCAGCGCGCTACGATAGCCTTTGCACAGCCATCCAGGGAATCAAAGGCGATAAAGTAACCGCCCTTCGGCTTAGTCCAGGTTCCGATACCGAGGCCACCGAGCTCACGATCCAGTGTATCAATGACTGCCTCAAACTTCGGCCGCAGGATATCTGCATGCTTGCGCATATGCTCTACCATACCGTGAATATCTTTGAAATAACGGACATGACGCAACTGGTTTACTTTATCATGACCGATGGTCTGGAATTTTAACTGTTTCTCAATGTCCTCCAGGTTATTGCGGGAGGTTGCGATAGCCGCAATACCAGAACCCGGGAAGCTGATTTTGGAGGTGGAAGCGAACTTGTAAACCATATCCGGGTTGCCTGCGCGCTTACACTCTGCCAGAATCTCGATCAGGTGGTCCTGATCGTGGTCGTATAAGTGATGAACACCGTATGCGTTGTCCCAGTAGATACGGAAATCCGGAGCTGCCGGTTTCAGTCTTGCAAAACGGCGGACGGTCTCATCGGAATAGCTGGTTCCGGTCGGATTGGAATACTTCGGCACGCACCAGATACCCTTGATGCTGTCATCCTCTGCCACAAGTCTTTCCACCATATCCATGTCCGGGCCATCCGGAGTCATCGGAACATTGATCATCTCAATGCCGAAATACTGGGTAATAGCAAAATGACGATCATAACCCGGTACCGGGCAAAGGAACTTCACTTTATCTAATTTGCACCACGGAGTACATCCCATTACACCGTGAGTCATGGAGCGGGACACGGTATCAAACATAACATTCAGGCTGGAATTGCCGTAAATGATGATGTAATCCGGAGCTACCTCCATCATGTCTCCGATCAGCTCTTTGGCTTCCTTGATTCCGGTCAGTCCACCATAGTTACGGCAGTCGGTTCCGTCTTCACAGGTTAAGTCATCGCTGCTGCTTAATACATCCATCATTCCCATGGAAAGATCCAGCTGCTCTACACTTGGCTTACCTCTGGACATGTCCAGTCTTAAATCCTTTCCCTGAAACTCTTTGTACTGGGCAGAAAGCTGCTTTCTGAGCTCCTGCAGTTCCTCTGTGCTCATCTCTGCATATGGCTGCATCTTCTTTTTCCTCCTCATCAGCTGTGTACTCCCTTTCTTCACCTGGGCACTGACACCCTGGATTCTCGGTTTGCATTCCATTCTACACGAAATATAGCGGTATTACAATCGCATTTTTCACAAATTTAATAGAATATATATTCTTTTTCTGTCTCTGGTTTTCCTGCAAAGACATCCGAATGAAAACTGTCTTTTTTACCGGGACATGAGTTCTCTTACCAGCTGGTTCACCACAGCCGGGTCTGCCTTGCCCTTCATGGCACGCATGGTCTGACCTACAATAAAGCCCATGGCCTTCTCTTTTCCGGCCTTGAAATCCGCAACAGACTGTGGGTTCTTCTCCAGAAGCTCCTCGATGGTCTTTGTCAGCGCATCGGTATCATTTACCACCTTTAAGCCGTGTTCCTCAACGTAACCTTCCGGATCCACATCTTCCTTAAACACAGCCTCAAACACATCCTTCGCAACGGTACGGTTAATAACGTTCTTCTCTACCAGGCTGATGAGCTTTGCCAGATTCTCCGGGGAAAACTTCATGTCTTCCGGCTCCTGCTCCTGCTCTTTTAACAGGCGCATGGCCTCCGTCATCAGCCAGTTGGAAACCTCCTTCGGCTTGCCGCAGAGCGCTACTGTCTGCTCAAATACATCAGCCAGATGCTTGGAGCCGGTCAGGATTTCCGCATCGTACTGCGGCAGTCCGTATTCACTCTCATAGCGTGCCAGCTTCTCGGTACGAAGCTCCGGCTGTGCTGCCTTCACCCGCTCAATCCACTCATCCGGGATCCATACCGGAACCAGATCCGGGTCCGGGAAGTAACGGTAATCCTGTGCATCCTCCTTGGAGCGCATCGCATGGGAGGATTCCTTGTTGTCATCCCAGCGGCGGGTTTCCTGGATAACCTTTTTGCCATCCTCGATCAGCTCAATCTGACGGACGCGCTCGCCCTCAATGGCACGGGCAATGGCCTTAAAGGAGTTTAAGTTCTTCATCTCGGTTCTCGTACCAAACTCCGGTGCGCCCACCTCGCGGACAGACAGGTTCACATCGGCACGCATGGAGCCCTCCTGCAGCTTGCAGTCAGAAGCACCCAGATACTGGATAATCAGGCGAAGCTTTTCCAGGTAGGCAATGACTTCATCGGCGCTTCGCATATCCGGCTCGGATACGATCTCGATCAGCGGCACACCGCTTCGGTTATAGTCCACCAGAGAGCAGTCCTCCCACTCGTCATGGACTAACTTTCCGGCATCCTCCTCCATGTGGATCTCATGGATGCCGATTTTCTTTTTGCCTGCCGGGGTATCAATCTCTACCCAGCCGTCGTGACAGATTGGCAGATATAACTGGGAAATCTGGTAGTTCTGCGGGTTATCCGGATAGAAATAGTTCTTCCGGTCAAATTTGCAGTACTGGTTGATGCCGCAGTTGGTGGCAAGACCCACAGCCAGTGCATATTCCACAACCTGCTTATTCAAAACCGGAAGAGAACCCGGCATACCGGTGCAGACCGGGCAGGTGTGGGTATTCGGCGCTCCGCCAAACTCCGTGGAGCAGCCGCAGAAGATTTTGGTTTTGGTGGCCAGTTCTACGTGAACCTCCAGACCAATGACGGTCTCATACTGTTTGCTCATGTTACTGTGCCTCCTTTTCTGCCTGTTTTGCCAGTTCCGGCGCTTCGTAGGTTCTGCTGCACTCGTAAGCATAGCCTGCGCGGATGATATTTTTCTCTTTGAAGCAGTCACCGATCAGCTGCAGGCCGATGGGAAGCCCCTTTTTGTCTTTTCCGCACGGAACCGTCATGCCCGGAAGGCCTGCCAGGTTTACGGAAATCGTATAGATATCGCCCAGATACATCTGGAGCGGATCGCTTAAGGACTCGCCCAGCCTCGGCGCAGTGGTTGGAGCAGCCGGTCCTAAAATAACATCATATTTTTCAAAGGCCTGGTCAAAGGCTTTCTTGATGAGCGCCTTCGTGCGGAGTGCCTTTAAATAGTAAGCATCGTAGTAACCGCTGCTCAGCACGAAGGAGCCCAGCATGATACGGCGCTTTACCTCCGGGCCGAAGCCCTCGGAACGGCTCTTCTTGTACATATTATGAAGACCCTCGTATTCCTTCGTCCGGTATCCGTACTTTACACCGTCGAAACGGGATAAGTTGGAGCTTGCCTCTGCGGAAGCAATAACATAATAAGCTGGAATTGCGTATTCTACCAGGCTTAAATCAAACTCCTCTACAACAGCTCCCTTCTCCTCCAGAACCTTTGCTGCCCTCAAAATAGCATCCTTTACTTCCGGGTCAAGACCCTCGCCAAAATAGTCGCGCGGAATACCGATGCGCATGCCCTTTACATCGTCCACCAGGGCAGAGGTGAAATCACAGTCCTCACGTTTCATGGAGGTGCTGTCTTTTTTATCATAGGAAGCAATGGCCTCCAGAATGGTAGCGCAGTCAGTCACATCCTTCGCCACCGGTCCGATCTGGTCCAGGGAAGAACCGTAAGCGATCAGGCCGTAACGGGAAACAGTCCCGTAGGTCGGCTTGATGCCGGTAACACCGCAGAAGGAGCTAGGCTGGCGGATGGAACCGCCGGTATCGGAACCCAGGGCGAAGAAGCACTCATTTGCTGCCACTGCCGCGCAGGAACCGCCAGAGGAACCGCCCGGCACATGCTCCGTGTTCCACGGGTTTTTCGTCTCGCCGTAAGCGGAAGTCTCGGTAGTACTTCCCATAGCGAACTCATCCATGTTGGTCTTGCCCAGGATGATGGCTCCGGCTGCTTCCAGGTTCTTTACCGCCTCTGCCGTATAAGTCGGCTTAAAGTTGTCAAGAATTTTGGAACTGCAGGTGGTCAGCAGTCCCTCGGTACACATATTATCTTTAATAGCAACCGGAACACCGGCTAACGGGCCAGTCAGGGTTCCGTCTTCAATCTGTTTCTGTACTTCTTCGGCGCGCTTTAAAGCGCCTTCCTCATCTACGGTCACGTAGCAGTTTAAAACCGGCTCCAGAGTCTTGATCTGGGCCAGAGCTGCCTTTGTGGCTTCCACGGCCGTGATCTCGCCGGCCTTGATCTTTTTTCCAAGCTCTACCGCTGTTAAATCCAGGATACTCACGTTGTTTCCTCCATTCATGTCATGTCTGCTGTTTTCCCTTTTATTCCACTGTCTTCGGAACCTTGAACGCTCCATCCTTCTGCTCCGGCGCGTTCAGCAGGATCTTATCACGCTCATCGCCGTTTGTTACCACATCTTCCCGGAATACATTCGTCATCGGGAATACATGGGACATCGGCTCTACTCCGCTGGTATCCAGTTCATTTAACTTGTCGATATAATCTAACATCCGGCCCATATCCTTTTTGGCCGCTTCTTTTTCCTCGTCTGAGAGTTCCAGCTTCGCCAGAATTCCTACATATTCGATGGTCTCATCGCTGATGATATTTGCCATGATTTCTATTCCTTTCCTGTCCGTTTTCTCTTCACTTTCCTGCCTGGGAGACAGTCTTTTTTACTCTGCCGCATGCTCCTGGCGTCCCGGCTTTTCGTAACTGTTCAGTACCTTCACAGTTACGGCTTTTCTCACATTACGGCTCCAGTCTTGTTACGTCACGCGGGAACAGGGAAGTCTCGCGGACGTTCTGCTCGTCTAACAGACGCATGGTCAGACGCTCCAGGCCAATGCCAAGACCACCGTGCGGCGGCATGCCGTATTTGAAGATCATGAGGTAATCCTTAATGTCCTCCGGATCCATTCCGCGCTTTGCCATCTTCTCCAGAATCATCTGGTAATCGTGGATTCGCTGTCCTCCGGTGGTAATCTCCAGGCCCTTGTAAAGCAGGTCGAAACTTAAGGTAAAGCGGGCATCTGCCGGATCATCCATGGCGTAAAACGGTCTCTTCTTGGACGGATAATGGGTAACAAATACGAAGTCGCTGTCGTACTCTTCCTTGAAATAACGGCCGATCAGCACTTCCTCCTCCGGCTCTAAATCGAATGGGTTGCGGATCTTCCGGTTGTATTTTTCGGATACCAGCTGCTTGGCTTCATCGAAGCGTACCTGCGGGATCTGGCTGATGGAAGGAAGGTCAATGCCAAGCATAGAAAGCTCTTTTTTATAGTCCCTCTTTAACAGCTCCATGGTGTATTTTAAGAATCCGGTCTCCATCGCCATGATATCTTCAAAGCTGTCAATGTAGCCCATCTCGAAGTCCAGTCCGATATACTCGTTCAAATGGCGTGTGGTGTTGTGCTTCTCGGCACGGAACACCGGAGCCACCTCAAATACCCGGTCAAACACGCCTACCATCATCTGTTTGTAGAACTGCGGGCTCTGCCCCAGCTCCGCTTTCTTGTTGAAATAGTTTAATTTAAAGACGTTTGCACCGCCCTCTGCGCCGCGGGATACAATCTTCGGAGTATGGACTTCAGTGAAGCCCTGGGAAGATAAAAACTCACGGAATCCTCTTACGATTCCCTCCTGGATTTTGAATTTTGCGCGTTCCCGGACGTTTCTTAAGGATACCGGACGCAGGCTCAGTCTTGTCTCCAGAGAAGTATTCATTTTCCATTTGTTGATGGCGATCGGCATGGTTTCTGCCGGCTCGGACAGTACCCGGATTGCGGTAAGACGGAGTTCAAATCCCTGCGGCGCACGTTCTTCCAGTGCTACCACACCAGTAACTTCCACTGCGGATTCCTCTTTCAGCTCCTTTAAATCGAAGTCGGTTTTTCCCTCTTCATACACGCACTGTACTAGGCCTTCTGCCTTGCGCAGAATCACAAACGCGAACTCACCCATATCACGGATGTTGTGGACCGCGCCGTTCATTTTTACGGTTTTTCCCACATAATCTCCGCTTAAAATCTCGCTGACACTGACTGTTTCCTTCTCCTTGACACCTGTTAAAAATTCCATGCTGCTCTCTCCTTACCTGTGAATGTGATTTTTCGTTGCTGTTTGCGCAACGCGTGAACAGTAACGAATTTTCTGTATTCCTCCGGGAGAATTTTTAAATACAAAAAGTCCCGCCACGGAATACGGTTACATATTCCGGGACGGGACACCATATACTTGTTATGTTCCGCGGTACCACCCGCATTGAGACCTGCCTTCTGCTCCCCTTTGAACAAAAGCGTCTCCACTCTTTAAGACACGTAACGTGTGCCTGACGGATACCCCTACGCACATGTTCCACATAATTCTATGCTGCATGTCTTTCGAAGTACCGGCTCCAGAGTGTTCCCTGTGAGCCAGAGTCCAACCTGACGGCGCTCTCAGTCGGTGACGCCCTCTTCCTGTCGAAGTCCTGCTGGCAAGAGTCTCCTTCACTGCCTTTTCTGGTTAAGATTCAGAGATGTTTCTCTGAAAATTGACATCATGATAGCACAAGTTTTTCTGGTTTGCAAGACCCAAATTCTTTTTTTGTACACCTTTCATTCTGTTCGGTATATAATTTCCGAATTTTCTTTTTCAGTCTCAGGATGCGCATGGCTATGGCATGTTCCCGAACCCGGCTGCGCTTCGCAACCTCCCGGTACGACAGCTTCTGTAAAAACACCAGGTCCACAAGTTTCCGCTCCTGTTCTGTCAGAAGGCTGAGGATTTCCTGTATGCCCTCGGCCTCATCCAGGCGATCCAGAACGCTGTTTTCCGCACTGCAGATTTCCATAGATCCCCACTGTTCTGTCTGCATCAGCATGCGAAGATATTCCTGGCCTCTCTGCTCGCGCCGGATCATATCGATCATCTGGTGCGTCAGACAAGTCATAAAATATGCCTTTGCTTCCGTCTCTGTAAGGCGCTCAAATTTCGCCCTTTTCCTTTCATTTGCAATCATGCTCACGACCACATCGTGGATGATATCTTCTGCATGGTACGGCAGCCCCGCGCTGCTCATTTTACCACTTAGTCTCCAATAAAAATATGATCTGTGTTTCTCATAGAATTTTCCCAGGTCCATAGATATCAGCCTCTCTCTTCTACTCTGGCTCTATGCCTTTTTCTATGGAATTTACTATAGCACGCATTCTGTTTTGCAACTACAAAGGTGGCATATTCCACTGTCTTTTTGACGAAATATGCCACCATGATCTCATACACAATTTTCAGTTCAGAAAATTCCTATCTGCGACCAGAAACATATTCTGCTCGTTACGCGAGGCTGACAAGTGCCTTTTTAAACTGCCGCCGGAACAAAAGCGCAGTGAAGGTAACCGCAAGAAAATCCGCCACGGGCTCTGCCGTGTAAACTGCCAGCGTCTGATTGCCGGTAAGGATATGCGGCAGAATATAAATGAGCGGAATCAGCAGAATAAATTTTCTGGTTACCGCCACAATGATCGACTCTTTCGCAAATCCGATGGAGGTAAATGCCATCTGACAGGCAATCTGAATGCCGAACATAAAGACACAGGCCATATAGATGCGCAATGCTTTTGAGGTGAACGCAAGAAGCTCCGCGTCTGCGGTGAACATGCCCGCAAATGCCTGCGGAACCACCTGCACAAACAGCCAGATCAGCGTGGAATAAATCAGGCTGACCTTTAAAAGAAGCTTGAATGCTCCCTTCACACGGTTTGCGTTGCGCGCTCCGTAATTGTAGCTGATGATCGGCTGCGCGCCCTGTCCGAGTCCCTGCAGCGGCAGCATGGCGAACTGCATGGCACTGGTTAAAATCGTCATGGCACCCACCGCGATATCGCCGCCATATTTTAACAGAGAGGAGTTAAAAC
>ERZ1034713.838-NODE-838-length-15917-cov-22.382865_pt1 | contig 15917 bp, 13 predicted proteins | sample MGYA00520692_ERZ1034713 | MGnify/ENA primary metagenome ERZ1034713 (study PRJEB33766, sample SAMN09781717) | gut metagenome | biome: gut microbiome | host: Homo sapiens | place: Madagascar | study: EMG produced TPA metagenomics assembly of the PRJNA485056 data... | reverse complement strand
ATAAGAGAAGAATTCAAACAACGATGTCGAAAGATCGGTATCCTCCATTATCACTGTGGAGGATACCCCTTTATGCGGGAAGGGGTGAACAAGGTGGCATTATGTCTGTTTGAGCACAACGAGAAAGCATATCATGCGGCAGTCCGGATGATGGAGCAGTATGGCAAGGCCGCCATTGTTCATCCCACCGGCACCGGAAAGAGCTACATTGCGTTCAAGCTGATCGAGGACAACCCGGAGAAGGTCGTGATCTGGCTTTCTCCCAGTGAATATATCTTCAAGACCCAGCTGGAGAGCCTGAAAAGGAACGACCCGGATTTTCCGCTGGCAAACGTTCTCTTTTATACCTATGCCAAACTGATGTGCTGCACGCAGGCGCAGCTGTACGAAATAGCAGCGCAGAAGCCTGCCTATATTATACTCGATGAATTCCACCGTGCCGGCGCGGAATGCTGGGGCGAAAGCACGGTGGCTTTGTTAAAGTTATGCCCGGATGCAAAGCTTCTGGGGCTGACGGCAACAAACATCCGATATCTGGATAATAACCGCGATATGGCCGAAGAACTTTTTGATAGCCGTGTTGCGAGCAACATGACCCTTGGCGAAGCAATCGTCAGGGGTATTTTGCCTGCCCCGAAATATGTGACCACGGTTTATCAGTATCAGAAAGCACTTGCGAAGTATCAGGCGCGGGTGGACAACCTGCGTGCACCGGGCATTCAGGATGTGAACCAGAAATATCTGGACGCGCTGCGCCGCGCACTGGAGCAGGCAGACGGCCTGGATAAAGTATTTGCCCATCATATCACAAACAAGTCCGGTAAGTACATCGTGTTCTGCGCAAATAAGGAGCACATGGACGAGATGGTGTCCCATGTGCCGGAATGGTTTGCAGGGGTCAACCCGGACGTTGTGGTGTATCAGGCCTATTCAGATGACCCGAACACCGACAAGGCTTTTGCGGACTTCAAGACAGACACCAGCAACCGGCTGAAGCTGCTGTTCTGCATTGATATGCTCAACGAGGGTGTTCATGTGGAGGGGATTTCCGGGGTCATCCTGTTCCGACCTACCATTTCTCCTATCATCTACAAGCAACAGATCGGACGTGCCCTGACCGCCGGGGACACCGCAGCCCCGTTGATTCTCGATGTGGTCAACAACTTTGAGGGCTTGACCAGTATTTCCGGTCTGCAAAGCGAGATGCAGGAGGCGGTCCACCGGCTCTATGCCAACGGCGAGGGCGATAAGATCGTCACCGAGCGGTTCGAGGTCATCGAGCAGGTGCACGATTGCCGGGTACTATTCGAACAGCTGCAGGCGAGCCTTTCTTCCGGTTGGGAGCACTATTTCTCTGAGGCCAGCATCTACTATGCGGAACACAGCAACCTGAACGTCCCGAAACTGTACACCACGCCCGGTGGTCTGAGCCTTGGTGTGTGGCTGGTCACCCAGCGCCGTGTGCGCGAGGGACAGATCCAAGGCAATCTGACCGAGCAGCAGATCGCGCGGCTGGACAGCATCGGGATGGTCTGGGGCAACCGGAAAGAAATCGCGTGGCAGCACGGATTTGAGGTTGCCAAAAAATACCACGATACCTACGGAAACCTGATGGTGCCCGGCAAATACACCGACCCGGACGGCTACCCTTTGGGACAGTGGATCATCAAGACCCGGCAGCAGAAGCTGAATGGACGCTTAAAGGAAGAACGCATCGCACAGCTTGATGAGATCGGCATGGTGTGGAACATTTTCGATGCCAAGTGGGAAAAGGCTTATGCGCTGGCTGCCGCCTACTATGAGGAAAACGGCAACCTGAATATCCCGCGTTCCTATGTGACAGCGGCTGGTGAACGGCTGGGGCAATGGGTTGCAAGCCAGCAATGGGCGTACCCGAAAGGAAAGCTGACGGACGAACAGGTCGAACGGCTCAACAGAATCGGGATGTACTGGGGCAATCGCAATGACCGCCAGTGGAACGAAGGATATCAGGAAGCCAAACGCTACTTTGATGCCCACGGCGACCTGAACGTCCCGGTCGATTATGTATCACCGGGCGGTTATAACCTCGGGAATTGGGTCAAGCGGCAGCGGTATACCCGCCAGAATCCTGAAAAAAGCTGCGCTGTTTTAACAGAGGAACGTATTGCCAAGCTGGATGCCATCGGGATGCGGTGGGAGACCGGAAATCTGAAATCTCCAAAATCATGTCTCAATTTAAAAGAAAATGTGGAACCTGCAAAAGCAGGGTGATAGTGTGAGGAAAATATGGAAGAATTGAATTACCACGTTGATTTTGGACCGTTCTATGTCCATCTAACTCATAAGCAGAAACGATATCTTGCGGTGAGATCTGTAATTGACCGCGTTCTGGCAGCGTTGGCGCTGATTTTACTTTCACCTTTGTTCTTGGTGGTGAGTATTGCACAGAAACTTAGTGCACCGGATGAGCCTATCTTCTTTTTACAGAAGCGCGTGGGCAAGGGGGCTCATTGCTTCAATATCATCAAGTTCCGGACGATGAAGAGTTCTGCGCCGAAGAATGTGGCGACTGGTGATTTGGAAAGTCCAGAGACGTACATTTCCCGACTGGGACGTTTTCTACGAGACACCAGCATTGATGAGCTGCCGCAGTTGGCAAACGTTGTTCGTGGAGAAATGAGTTTGATTGGCCCTCGTCCGCTGGTGTATACGGAACGTGAGATTCGCTTTCTGCGGCGTTGGTACGGTGTGTATCAGGTAACACCGGGCATTACTGGTTGGGCACAGGTCAACGGTCGGGACACGGTGGATGTGTACGACAAAGTCTACTATGACCGGGAATACGTCCAGAATGTTAGCCTGAAATTTGATTTGAAGGTTATTTGGAAAAGTATTCAGGTCGTGCTGGGACGTAAGGGCGTTGTGGACGGAAAAATTGACCCGGAGTTCCGGAAGGAAAGCATTGTGATCCTACGGGAGAGCAAAGTGGTGAAGGATATAGAAGCAGGCGACTGCAAGGGAATTTCAAATGGAGCAATAGTATGAAAATCTTGGTTGTATGTCAACACTATTGGCCAGAGCCATATCCGCTGACCGATATTTGTGAGGCACTTGTCCAACGAGGACATATAGTCGATCTTGTGACGGATGTACCAAACTATCCAATGGGCGAAACCTATTCGGGGTATGAAAAAGGAAAACGACGTGAAGAAATCCACAATGGTGTGCATATCATCCGATCCTTCACGATTCCACGCAAGCACAATGCCGTATTTCGTCTATTAAATTATTATAGTTACGCGTGGTCCTCTTCCTTACTTGTCAAAAAGTTGCCGGATGATTACGACGTGGTGTTCACCAATCAGACCTCACCAGTCATGATGAGTAGCGCAGCGTTTGCATATGCAAAGAAAAATCACAAAAAAGTAGTGATGTATTGCATGGATTTGTGGCCTGCTTGTTTGGCTGCAGGTGGTGTTTCGGAATCTTCGCCCTTGTATAAGTTTTTTGGTGCTGTGTCCAAAAGATTATATAACAAGCCGGATCGAATCCTGATTACCTCACAGATGTTCAAGGATTATCTCGTTCAGCAACATGGTGTGGAAGAGCAGAAAATTGAGTATTTGCCGCAATATGCGGCAGCACAGTTTGATGAAGTTGAGCAAATTCAAAATGAAAAATCAACGATTGATTTAATGTTTGCTGGCAACATCGGCGCAGCGCAAAGTCTGGAAACGGTACTGAAAGCAGCAGAAATTCTTCGCGAAGAAAGTAACTTGCGGTGGCATATCGTGGGGGATGGCTCCGAACTTGATAACCTCAAAAAAATGGCTGAAGAAAAAAATCTGAGGAATGTCATTTTTTATGGACGGAAACCATCAGATGAAATGCCACAGTATTATGCAATGGCAGATGCGATGCTTGTGACATTGACTGCTGATCGGTTTATTTCGCTGACCCTTCCAGGAAAAGTGCAGACTTATATGGCAGCAGGCAAGCCAATAATCGGTGCGGCAATTGGAGAAATTCCAAATGTGATTGATGCGGCGAAATGCGGGTACTGTGCAAGTGCTGAAGATGCAAAGGGTCTGGCAGAAGCTGTGCTTAAGTTCATTGCAAATGAAAACCGAAAGCAGCTAGGTGAAAATTCACGAGCATATTACGAGCAGCATTTTACACGTGATATGTTCATGAATCATCTTGAGAAGGAACTGAGATGCTATGGGTATAAGAAGGAAGGGGCAACGGCATGAATAAAAATCTCCTGCGTGCGCCAATTGAGTTGGCAAGCCGATTCAACAAAAACACTGAAACTCAAACGGCTTCTTATCGTAGCGATTTTATGCGTGATCGTGACCGTATTATGTACTGTAATGCGTTCCGTAGACTGGATGGGAAAACGCAGATCTACCTGATCGGAAGCGATGATCACCGCAGAAATCGGTTGACCCACACGTTGGAGGTTGCTCAGATTGCGCGTACGATTTCGCAGGCTTTGGGCTTGGATGAAGACTTGACCGAGGCTATTGCACTTGGACACGATTTGGGACATACGCCGTTTGGTCATGCGGGCGAGCGGGAGTTGAACCAGATCATGAAGCCGGGCAGCACTGTGAAAATTCCGGAATCGCCACTTTACAAGGAAAACCATGACGGTTATAAAATCTGCAAAAAAAGGCTGAAAAAGCCATTGTACGGATTTAAGCACAATCTTCAAAGTGTCCGTGTGGCAGCGCGTCTGGAAAATGGCTACGGTGACAGTGGCTTGAACCTGACCAATTACACTCTTTGGGGAATGATGCATCACTCAAAGTTGGCATACGGCGATGAGGATGGAAGCCCCAATTACTGTGAAATCTTCAATAAGTATCTCGAAGTGAAGGACGGTCATCAAGCGTGGTCGTTTGAGAGCTTTGTAGTGGAACAGGCAGATGAAATTGCACAATGGCATCACGATTTGGAAGATGCGCTACGAAGCGGAGCAATGTCGGCTAAAGCAGTGTGCAGGAAAATCAGAGAGATCCTGATTACGATCATGAGCGAAAGTGATCTGCGCTGCTTTGAAGAAATGGAACGTGATGCAGAACAAGAAAATTACGATCAGAAGCGTTTTATTACACTGGCATCCAAGGTTGTTGTAAACACATTGGTTACCCGCATTGTGACCTGCTCTAACCAAAATCTCCTGAAACTCTCGACAGATAACAAACTAAATGAAAATATCCGCCTCAACTTTTTCCGGGAACACACAGGAGACGAGGATGATATCAAAAACGCAATCGCGTTTGATGTGTATAGCGATGTGGATAACAAGAAAACAAAAAAACAACTAAAAAAATTCGGTGATGCGATTCGAACCGAGATCCACCATTCGCCTGAAGTGGAGCGAATGAATGCAAAAGGTCAGTACATTATCCGTAAGCTGTTTCAGGCATACGCGACACATCCCCAGCAGTTGCCGGATATTTCTATTGTTCAGTTTATGGTGGAGACGCATGAGAAAAATAGCCTGTCGGGGGCAAATTATCCCGATATGGTATCTGCATACAAATTGAGTTCTGGCCAAGTCAGAACTGATTTTGACAAGTTCTGGAATGGTGAAAAAGGCAATACAGATAGTAAAGACTTTTCTGTCCGTGTCTGCATGATGCGCAAGATTTGTGACCACATCGCTTCCATGACAGATCATTACGCAGTGGAAGAATATGAAAAATTGTATGGGTGAAAAAGGAGTAGCTTGAATTCTAGAACTTGGTGCAGAGATTGAATATCTTGAAGGGTGATTTATCTATTGTAATCCATCACCCGGCGCGTCCAAAAATTGCTGCTTAGTGTTGCGAGGTAATGACGTGGTTTATGCGACATCAACAGGCTAAGGATAGTGGGCCGGTTATGCGCGGATTTGAAAGTATAAAATTGTGGAATATTTACTTTATGGTGCATATGAACGTTTCGAGATTCTGCAATGTAGTGAAAGAACTGAATTATACCAGAAGGAAATAGAGCTGTGGATAATTATAACATAAGAAAAGAGCATCCCACTGAAAGGGTCGGTTGGTTAGATGCTACGAGAGCGATTGCAGTATTCTGTATTGTACTCGGACATACGCTGAGAGGAAAAAGCATATATTACTTCCTCTACGCATTTCATGTTCCTCTATGTATAGTGATTACAGGAATTTGCTATAGGCATACTACTAATCGTAGGATGAGGCTAAAAAAGCTTTTGAGGAATATTTACCGCCCTTATTTGATGTATTCGATTCTGAGCATAGCGATATATGCTTTGGCAGGAAAATATTTGGGAGAAAACAATACGATTCAACAGATTCCAAAGTTTCTTATAGGTATGTTTTATGGCAACGGAAATTTAGAAATGACAAACGGCGGGTGGATGAAATACAATTTGCCATTGTGGTATTTGCCGTTCTTGCTCGTTCTGGAGATTCTGGTTGGAGAAATATATGAGTTGATTCCTAGAGATAGCTATAAGCAGAAATTTGATTTGTTGATGGTTCTTGTGGCGACAATCGTTGGTGGCATCTTATACTACACGTTGCCTAAAGGGATTGAGCTCCCTTGCAGTTTAGAAACCGTATTCTATCTTTTGCCGTTTTTCTTTATAGGAAGAGCATTCTCGTTTCTAGCCTCTGTGCAACCCAATATAGGAAAAAAGATGGAAAGGATGATTTTTGGGGGAGGCCTGTTCTTTGTAGGATACGCAATGGAAAGACTGAATGGGTCGGCAGATTATGTATCGGATGCTTATGGAAAAAATTATTTTTGCTTTATTCTAACTGCTGCTCTTCTTTCAATTGGAATCTGCTATATGCTTAGTTCGTTGCCACAGTGTGAAACACTGGAAATGGTGGGAAAAAACACATTAACTATTTTGGGATTACATAAATTTTTTGTGCTAGGTTGTACGGCTTTTTTGATTCCTAAAATAAATATAACAAATGATTGCTTTTATTTAGTGGTATCTATAGTCTGTGCAATCGGGTCAGTTATGGGATGTTTGGTCGTTCTAAAAATGATCAGACTAGTTAAAGAACATTTGAGGAAATAATAAAATGAAATGCCTTATTATTAATTCCGTGTGTGGCATTGGCAGCACAGGCCGTATTTGCACAGACCTTGCACAGCAACTGGAAGCCGAAGGCAACGAGGTCAAAATCGCCTATGGCCGCAAAGGTACTGTACCGGAGCAGTTTCAGAAATATGCAGTGCGTATTGGCACAGATTTTGACTGCAAGATGCACGCGATCCAAACACGGCTGTTTGATACGCATGGCTTCGGCTCTAAGCGTGCGACCAAAGAATTTTTGAGGTGGGCTGAGGAATATAAACCAGACCTGCTGTGGCTGCACAATTTGCACGGCTACTACATCAACGTGGAGATGCTGTTTGATTGGATCAAAAAGCATCCTGAAATGCAGGTGAAATGGACGCTGCATGACTGCTGGGCCTTCACTGGACATTGCTCGCACTTTACCATGGCAAAGTGCGAGCAATGGAAGAGCCATTGTTCGTACTGCTCTCAGCTTCGCCGCTACCCGGCTTGCTTCGCAATGAGCTCTGTCAGTAAGAATTTTGAACGCAAGCGCAGGGCCTTTACCGGGGTGAAGAACATGACTCTCATCACCCCCAGCAAGTGGCTGGCTGATTTGACACGCCAGAGTTTTCTGAAAGAGTATCCCGTCGAGGTGCATTATAACACCATTGATACTAGCATCTTCAAGCCGACCCCCAGCGACTTCCGTGAGCGTTATGGCTTACAGGATAAGATCATTGTGCTGGGCGTTGCTAATGTCTGGGAGGATCGCAAGGGACTGTTTGACTTTTACAAACTGGCAGAAATGCTGGATGACCGGTATGCCATTGTGCTGGTCGGTCTGAGCGAAAAGCAAATCAAAGATTTGCCGAAAAATATCAAGGGCATTCAGCGTACTAATAGTCCGCAGGAGCTGGCCGCGATTTATACGGCAGCGGATGTGTTTGTGAATCCGACTTATGAGGATAATTATCCGACGGTGAACTTGGAAGCACAGGCGTGTGGAACTAGGGTGATTACTTATGATACAGGTGGATGCAAAGAAACACTGCATACAAAAGAGTTTGCACTGGTTCAGACTGGGGCTATTCAGGTGGTTGCAGAGATGATAGAGGAAAAAGCATGAAAGTATTATTTATGGCAAATATCCCATCTCCATATCGGGTGGATTTCTTTAATGAACTTGGAAAATACTGTGACCTTACTGTGACCTTTGAAGGAAGAACAGCAACGGATCGTGATGAAAAATGGAGGGCCGCAGAATCAAAAAACTTCAAGGCTCAGTTCATGAAGGGAATTCGAACCAAAAGCGATCAGTTTTTGTGTTTAGAGATTATCAAAGTGATAAAGAGTGGCTTTGATAGAATCATTGTGGGGGGATATTCTACTCCGACGGCAATGCTTGCAATTGAATATATGCGGCTGCACAAAATCCCATTTTGGATTGAGGCTGATGGTGGACTAATATCACAGGATAGTCCTTTGAAATACAGGATAAAACACCATTTTATTTCTGCTGCTTCAGGATGGTTCAGTAGCGGAAAAATAACAACAAAATATCTGGTACATTATGGAGCGGATGAATCGAAAGTTCATGCGTATCCATTTAGTTCGTTAAGGGAGCAGGATATTTTGAAACAAGTTCCAAGCACAGAAGAAAAAATGATAATGCGTCAGAAATTGAAAATGGGGGGGGGTAAAATAATCCTGACCGTTGGCAGATTCAGCTATCTGGGTGGATATGGAAAGGGTTTCGATATACTTCTGAAGGCGATGCAAGTTTGTACAGAAGAATATACACTATACATTGTAGGAGATGAACCCACACAAGAATTTATTGAAATGAAGAATAATATGAAGCGGAATAATGTTGTTTTTGTGGGGTTCAAAACTAAAGAGGAACTGAAAGATTACTACATTGCTGCAGATGTTTTCTGCTTGCAAACGCGTGGAGATGTATGGGGCCTTGTTGTCAATGAGGCAATGGCATACGGATTGCCCATTATCACAACAGATAAATGTGTCGCTGGAATGGAACTTGTTGAAGACGACAAAAATGGCTATGTGATTCCTGTTGAGGATTACGAGCTTTTGGCCGAGAAAATAATGAAGATTGGAAAAAATAAGCAACTCGAAAGCAATATGAGTTGTTACGCTTTGCAAACAATTAAAAGTTACACTATTGAAAATATGGCGTTGGTACATAAGAAACTATTGGAGGAAAGTGCATGAGATGAAAAAAATTGCAATTACTGTTGGACAGTTTATTCACAGAAAAGGTTTTGATGTGCTGCTCAACGCATGGGCCAAATGTAATAAGGAATATGAGCTCTACATAATTGGTGCAGAACCGACAAATGAATATCTCAATATAAAAGAAAAATTGCATTTGGAGAATGTTCATTTTGAGGGTTTCAAAACAAAAGAAGAACTGAACTGCTACTATCAGGCTGCTGATTTATTTGTTTTTCCGACCAGAGAAGATATATGGGGCCTCGTCGTCAATGAAGCAATGGCAAATGGCTTGCCGGTTATTACAACAGACAAGTGTGTTGCGGGTCTCGAATTGATTAAGAACGGGGAAAATGGCTATATTGTTCCGACAGAAAATCAAGATGAACTGGCAAAGCGGATAAACGAACTTCTAAGCAACGATTGGCTGTTGGAAAACATGGCAAAGGATAATTTGCAGAAAATTAGGAGATATACAGTTGAGAACATGGCGAATGTCCATGCGAGCATTCTAAAGGAGTACAGTTGATTATGAAGATCTTGATGATCGAATCTGATTTAGATAAGGGTGGAATCGGGAGCGTCGTAATGACATTGTACCGTTCTTTAATTTCGCACGGGATTTCCTGTGATTTAACATATTATGAGGGCAACGAACCAACACAGCGTATTCTGGAAGAAATTGAAAATAACGGTTCCAATGTGTGGAAACTTAAAAATTTTAAATCGGCAGGTTTTTTTGGGTACATCTCGCAAATTAAAAAAATATGTAAGGCTAATGAGTATACAGCGGTACATGTGCATACTAGTCTGCTGATATGGATTGCTGGAATAGGCGCAAGATTAGCTGGTGTTAAAAAAATAGTTGGACATGCACATGGAGCAAAATTTTTGAACTATTCTCAAAAAGTGCTGCTTTTGTTAGAACCAATTGGAAGATTGATGAATCGAATAGTTTGTACAGATTTTGTTTCTTGCTCTCAGGCTTCAGCAAAATATACATTCGGAGATAACGCCATATTTATTCCAAACTACATTCCATTGAAAGATCTTAAATGCATTCCAGCATTGGCGGCTGAAAAAATACGCAGCCAGCTTGGTTTTGATGAAAGCATGCTTGTTTTTGGATATATGGGATGCTTGGATGGAGTAAAAAAAGCGGACTTCATTATTGAAGTTATTGCGAAATTGCGAGAAAAGAACGTGAATGCAGTAGCTTTTTTGGCAGGAAACACACAACGCAAAGATTATTTTGATACGCTAATCAAAGAAAAAGGGTTGGAAAAATATATTAGACTTTTAGGATTCAGAAAAGACTGCGATGTTTTAATGCAGATTATTGATTACTATATTACAGCGTCTGAATCGGAGGGAATGTCGGTTTCACTTGTCCAGGCACAGATGCTAGGCAAGCCATGTATTACATCGTCTTTATTGCCACCAGAAAATGATTTGAAAATTGGCTTGACACTAAGAATTGGCGGGTATAATTCGGCTCAATGGGCAAATGAAATAAAAGAAAAGGTCAATGATGGTTTTAAGGCTAAGAGCGGAGAAGATGCTATGGCTGAAATAAGCAAAAGCGAGTTTTCAGAAAATGTAGCGATAAACAGATTGGTGAATGTTTATAACAAACAGAAATGATGATAGGAGTCCGAAGTGTGATAAGAATAAGTAAAGCAAAATTTATCGGCTTATCGGTTCTGTGCTTGCAGATGGCTATTTTAATCCTGTTATTTGAAATCCAATGGAACTACGAACAAATGTCGATATTAGCGCTAACGCAGATATTACTTGACATAACCATTCTAAAAGTATGTGGTTTGCCGGTTATATCTGTGCCAAACATGTTTGGCGTTTTTTCATTGTTGTTTCATTGCGGTCAAATCATTAAGAAGGGATTCGATATCAAAGGGCCTGTTCCACTTCCGTTTGAAAATTATGCTACAACAAGCACAATCCAAAGTGCATTTTCCTTCTATCTTTTCTCGCAGACTGTGTATTATATCGGGTTATTAGTTGGCCTTCACTCACATGAAAGTTCTATATTGGATGTTAAATATAAAAATCCAGAAGAAGATGTTGATGCTTTAGTCTATGGAAAAGTATTATTATTATTAGGGTGGATTCCAAGGCTGTATATTGATATGGTATCGCTGATTGGAGCAAGAAACAGCGGGTATGCAGGCGTATATTCACTTTACATTCCGGGTCTGATTCAGGCAATGGCTTTCTTTTTTGATGCTGGACTGATTTTTGTCTTGTTTGGCTGTAAGAAAAGAAGCGATATTGTGTTTTTTGTAGTCTTGGTATACAAGTGCTTGATGATGACAACTGGTTCCCGGCAAGATAAAGTGGTGTTTCTCTTAATTTGGGTATACGTTTTCTTCTTTATTATTAACCGGATTACATTCACAAAGATTTTAGTTTTGGCGGGTGCCTGTATAGTTGGTTTTGCCTTTATCAGTGCAGTTGGTGCGGCTCGAGGTGGAGATGCAACGGGCATTAGAGAAACTTTGAATGTTATGCGGGACGGAAAGTTGAGTAATATGCTTGGAGGGTCACTTGGCGAGTTTGGTGGTTCTTTTGTTACATTAGAAGTTGCTATTCGTTATACACCTTCTCGAATGGCATACGGATATGGGCGAAGTTATCTTGCCGGTGCGCTTTCCATTATTCCTTTGCTTGTAAAGCAGATACCTGTTTTAGCGAAAGCAGGATATTTCTTGAGTCAATTGCCAGATGATTTAACATTTGCATTCGGCGGCTCATATTTAGGCGAACTCTATTACAATTTTTCGTGGGTTGGTATTGTTGGTAGTTATGTTGTTGGTAGCACTAATATAACGCTCCACAATAGCCTAATGAGCAAGAAGAATATTACAAGGAAATGCTTGGATGCTATAGTTGCAACAGCAATGATTCTCTTTGTACGAGGCTACTTTGCAGATATGGCACAAAAATTAGCGTGGACATATTTTATAGTATACATTGTTCGGCTATGCCAACAACGAAAGCGCAGAAAATCTTGTAAAGAGGAATGGTACAATGTTGAGTGTCGTTATACCGATTTATAATGCGGAAAAGTATTTGGAAAGATGTATAAAAAGTATCTGTAATCAAACTTACAGTAATATTGAAATAATACTAATAGACGATGGCTCAAAGGACAATAGTCATGTGATCTGTGACAAATTTGCAGCCGAAGACAAAAGAATCAAAGTTATATATAAAGAAAATGGAGGCGTTTCATCTGCACGAAACAGGGGATTGGATGTTGCTCAGGGAGAATATATTACATTTATTGACTCAGATGATTGGATCAATCCGGATTTGCTTGAACGACTTATGGCGCAAATTGGTCAGGCGGATATGGCTGTTGGTGGATATACTACTGTAAGTAAAGCAGGTAACGTGGAACAGAAATATAAAGATGAAAGCTTGACATGTCCAGAATGTGTGTGTTCAAAATTTGATGGACTGTACGCCAACAATTTCTTTAATGCTCCTTTTGCCAAAATCTATAAGCGTAATATTCTTGGAACACAGCGTTTTGATTTATCTGTGGCCCTTGGAGAAGATTTCCTTTTCAATTTGGAATACCTTTCAAAATGCTGTAAGATAAAAACCGTAAGCAGTGTAGGCTATTTTTATAACTGTATGAATGAAAGCGCAGCTACAAAAAAATTGAGGGAAAACGATATTGAACAAGTGCTTTTTTTATACCGAAAAGGACGCGATTTTTTGCGAAATTACTGTCCGAGTATGCCCGAGAGCAAGGAACTTAAAAAAAGATTGTGCTTGAATGGGATAAATCTTATTCAGTTGATTTGCTATTCTGATAGAACACAGGGTGAAAAAAAGAGGCTGGCAAAAAAGTTGCTGGTAAATAATGACTTTATTGACGCATGTAGAGAAAATTATGACCTTCCCATTAAGTATGATCTTCCTCGAAAACTTTGCCTATATAATAATTGGAACGGTTTGCAGGTCTTTTTTCTGATCAAAGGAAGATTGAGTCGCATAAAAGGGGTTTGATGGCCTATGAAAGAGAAAAGTATAAAAGCAAATGTACTTTTAAATATAATAAGGCTGGTATCATCACTTCTCCTTCCAATGATCAGCTATCCATATATTTCGAGAGTACTAGGGCCTGTACAGCTTGGAAAAGTTGATTTTTCAATCTCAATTATTAATTACTTCGCGATTATTGCAGGTCTTGGAATTCCTAGTTATGGTATTATCTGTTGTTCTAAAGTCAGAAATGATAAAAAGAAATTAAAAAAAACAATTGCAGAGTTGCTGACGATTAACTTCGCGCTGACATTTGTTTCATATTTAGTGTTGTTTGTTATGGTTGCGACGATTCCAGCATTTCATAGCAAGCAAAAAGAAATATTACTCTATTCAATTTCATTGCTCTTTACAACGATTGGAATTGACTGGTTATATTCAGCACTGGAAGATTTTAAATATATAACGATTCGTTCAATTGTTTTTAAGGCTGTTTCGGTGGCCTTGATGCTCTTATTCGTGAAGAGCCCAGATGACTACCTTATCTATGAATGCATCTTGATTTTTTCTACAGTAGGGTCTAATGTGCTTAATTTTATACATGCAAGACAGTTCGTCGATTTTCGGGGGGTGAAAGTGAGTGAATTGGGAAAACATTTCACTCCAATCTTGATGTTTGCAGCTGCATCTATCGCGAGCACAATAAATGCTAATACGGATACAGCAATGCTTGGCTTTTTGAAAGATGATTATGAGGTAGGTTTGTATGGATTTTCAGTTAAATTCAAAAACATACTCGTAAGTATAAATAATGCGGCTTTGACTGTGATGGTTCCGCGACTATCATATTATGCTGGCCAGCATAACAAACAACAATTTGATACATTGTTGAAAAAAGCATCCGATTCTGTGATGGCTATAGCATGTGGTGTTCCGATTTTATTTTGTGTTTTTGCAAATGAAACGATTGTGCTTATTGGAGGCGATAGCTATTTGAAAGCAACTTGGACAATGGTTGTTTTAAATCTTTGCGTTATTGTTCTCGGTGCAACATGGATTATGGGCGTAGGTGTCCTTCAGACATGTGGAAGGCAAAACCTATACGCAAAAACGATGTGGATTGCGGTGGCTATTAATATTTTCGTCAACATTCTTCTTATTCCGCACTTTGGTGCAACTGGTGCTGCGACTGCAACATTGATAACTGAAATATCTAATGCTGTTATGTTTTACCATTATAGTAAAGATATACTTTGTGACAATATTCGGTGGCTGTCCTACGGAAGTTTATTGGTCATAGCATTGATTGGAGCATGTGCTATTAAATATGCCATGGAGTATTTTGAACTGAATGTTCTAATCGAATTAATAATTGCTGCAGTTTGCTATGGAGTGCTATATGGTGGGGCGGTTCTGTTATTGTTGCCCAATGTTCGCTCTATTACCTTGCAGATGCTTAATGCTTTTTTAAAAAAAGTAAAAGGATAATTCAAGTTTGGGAGGAAATAAAAATGTCTGCATTTGATAACGCAACCCTTATGATCACTGGTGGTACGGGTTCTTTTGGTTCTACCGTTCTGAAGCACTTCTTGAATTCTGACTTGAAGGAAATCCGAATCTTCTCCCGAGACGAGAAGAAGCAGGACGATATGCGCCATGAGCTTCAGGCCAAGCACCCGGAGAACGCCAAGAAGGTCAAGTTCTACATCGGTGATGTCCGCAATCCTCAGTCCATCCGTGACGCAATGCCCGGTGTTGACTACATCTTCCACGCTGCTGCCTTGAAGCAGGTTCCTTCCTGCGAGTTCTTCCCCATGCAGGCCGTCCAGACCAACATCATCGGTACCGATAACGTCCTGCACGCTGCTATTGATGCCGGTGTCAAGCGTGTCGTCTGCCTGTCCACCGATAAAGCCGCTTACCCCATCAACGCTATGGGTATCTCCAAGGCCATGATGGAGCATGTCATCTACGCTAACGCCCGTGTGGCTGCTGAGCGTGGCGGTACCACCATCTGCTGCACCCGTTACGGCAACGTGATGTGCAGCCGTGGTTCCGTTATACCTCTGTTCATCGACCAGATCAAGGCTGGTAACCCCATCACTATCACCGACCCCAACATGACCCGCTTTCTGATGAACCTGGACGAGGCTGTGGATCTGGTCCTGTTTGCTTTCCAACATGCAAATCCCGGTGATTTGTTCATCCAGAAGTCTGATGCTTCCACCATCGGCGATCTGGCTAAGGCTGTCCAGCAATTGTTCGGCGATACCGGCACGAACATCATTGGCACCCGTCACGGCGAGAAGCTGTTCGAGACTCTGATGACCCGTGAGGAGCGTCTGCGCAGCCAGGATATGGGTCATTATTTCCGTGTTGCTGCGGATAACCGTGACCTGAACTACGATAAGTTTGTCGTCAACGGCGAGGTACATACTATGGCAGACGAGTCCTACACCAGCCATAACACTACCCGTCTGGATGTGGAAGGCACTGTTAAGAAGATCCTGACCACCGAATATGTCCAGAATGCACTGAAGGGCATCCCGAATGTCTAAAGAAAAGTTACTGCTGATTGGTGCCGGTGGCTTTGGCCGCATGGTGGCTGAACAAGCGATGATAGAATATGACTGTG
>ERZ1034713.833-NODE-833-length-15973-cov-14.093165_pt1 | contig 15973 bp, 19 predicted proteins | sample MGYA00520692_ERZ1034713 | MGnify/ENA primary metagenome ERZ1034713 (study PRJEB33766, sample SAMN09781717) | gut metagenome | biome: gut microbiome | host: Homo sapiens | place: Madagascar | study: EMG produced TPA metagenomics assembly of the PRJNA485056 data... | reverse complement strand
GTATATTTATAAACAAGCAAGTTGATATTTATTCACTTGCGAAACTTTAGTTAATTATTACCAACACCCCATTTGGAATATTTCACAATTTCATATAACCATATCACGCGTTCAGTCCAAACATCTTCAAATATACCATTAGCATTTTTGAGAGACGATTGATATCTCGAGCAGATACATTCTAAAGAAATCATCTGTCCGCATTTTACCGTCACATGACCTTCAATATCATAGTTGTACGTTATATTTATACCATTTGCCATCCATTTATAATAATTGCTTTTAGACATCAAAGTGCTTTCTATCCTCATATCAAATTCTCTACCGTCATACTGACTTGGTACGTTATAAATAATAACCGTTGAACCTACCAAACTTCTAGCCAAATTGTTTTCTTCTTTGATAAGTGCTTCAAATTCATCAGTATAATAACCATCACTATAATCAACGTCTTCTACCAATTTGGTACATGGTAGCTTAAAGGTTGTGTCAAATGGGCACATTTCAAGCCAACTTCCACTTTTTGGAATGTCAATGTATTGCGCTTTTGAACCAAACGGATAGTTTGTATATACAGGTTTGGTATTTTTGCATTTATACATGAATCCAGTTAGGAATAGATTGTTTGTTTCAATAAAAGAACCATTTATCTTTCCATTACTTCCAAACAGCGCTATTGGTTTTCCTCCTTCTGTCTGTGAAACTTTAACCCTATTACCATATATTTCAACGTAATCTTTATTGATATTGATTCCTGCTGCCTTCAATTCAGTCTTTTCAACAATGTCGGTTTTCTTCTCTGTCCATTCTGATACAACAGCACCTTCTTCAATCTTTGGTTTTGTTATTGATACGGTCCAACTTGTTACACCGCTTTGGTCTTGGTTCTTTGGAAATTGCAAGTAGATGGATTCTGGCAATCTTTCCTTGAACTTGAAATGACTCCATACCTTCTGTTGTTTATCAGATAGGTCTTTTACTTCAAGCAACACTCCATAACCATCTGTCTTTCCATCACCGTTTGCTTTATATAATGGGTTATCTTGTTGCTCTTTACAATAAGCCCAAGGTGTATTTGTAGGCTTGTAATACACAAAAACACCCATGTACTTTGCATCACCCTTAACCTCAAAACTTATTGTATAATCAGTATTCAATTTGAAGGCTGAATTGTCTATCTCATAAAAGGTATTATAATCGTCACCCAATGTTGCAGATAACTCATAAGCATCACCAACAAGTTTCTTAGTTCCAACAACTCTTATAACATTACCACCAAGTTCAAAGGTTCTTGAATTATCAATCAAGTTTGCACCGACATAATCATAATCTTTATCAGATAATGTCCAACCGTTGTAAGTATCACCTTCCTCAACCATTGGTCTGCAAATCCAGGCTTGAATCCGTCCGCCACCTACGTTACAACCCTCCCAAAAGTTGAATGCAATATAATCAGTTTTCGCATCTGTTGTGTCAATGACAGTTGTGAATAATTGCCATTCGTTATATTTTGGTGAAAAAGCGTTTGGTGAAAGATATGTGGCTTGACCTTTTCTCTTTGCATTTGTTTGATTATCTGTATAGATTGCTTCAAGATAAAAGTTCGCATTAATATCATTGGTCTTATAGTAACATGATATTGTATATTTCTTTCCTTTTTCAATCTTGATACTTCTTCCACCCTGTGAACCATCCCAGTACACACCTACATAATGAAGATTTCCTGCTTCGGTATCATCAATGACTTTGATACAGTTTGTACCTTGATATCCACTGTTCATTTCAATTCTTGCATCATTAGAAATGATGAAGTCATTGGTTTGTTTTCTGAAATCACTTCCCACAAGCAGATTGCGCCTTGCTATTGACTTCTCGCTCACAGACAGGGAGATTTCTCTTGCCGTTTGTTCGATTTCAGACTTTGCTTGAGCCAACTCGTCTTTTGTCGCAGTGCTATTCAGTCTATTGGACACCTCTTCAAACTGCGACTTATAGCTTTTGTTGTCGAATGCTACAATGCCAGTAAATGCAGCCACATTCACAGCAAACTTTGCCGTAGCGGTATAGGTTATGCCATCTATGTCAAACTCTACATCAAATGAACCGTTAGTGCAAGATACATTTATCGTATCAGTACCAAGGGTTACTTTCTGAGCCGTGATGGTTGATATGTAGAAGCTGTTTGTGTTGTTCAACCTCGAAGCCAGGCAGTTCACCATGTTTTTTACTCCTTTTATCGTGAAGTTTGTCAGCTCATCGTTGCCTCTCAGTACTCTTAGCGTTGTTGTCTTACCCGTGCCTACATTGATAGCCTTTCCGCTGTCGTCAGTGTCGTACGTGATAGTGTCTGGTGTAAGTGTCCATGTGATACTGTCCTTTCCTGGGTTTCCCTTGTCACCCTTATCACCCTTAAGAGTATGCCCCTCTGGGGTAGGGCGAGAATTCTGAGGCATAGCAGATTGAGAGTACTGTCCCGACTGCCAAGTGTATCCGTCTTTATATATTTTCCACTCTATTGCAATTGTAGCGATAACACGATACTTACCTCCGCCACGAAGATACAATACTGGTCTGCTGTCATTACTTAACTGTCTATAGCTGACGGGTGAAACCGGGCACCAAGCGTAATTGTCTGTATATATGATTGTCTCGCCAGGCGTTTCGCCCCAGCCCGAACGTTGCGTGTCGATATGAAAATCTACAGAAAAGCCTGCCGAATGAGTTGACCATGAGGGTTTTGTGCCGCTGTTAAGACCAACAGAAACCTTAATGCCGACAAAACCGCCAGAAGGCAAAGCCCCGCCCACAACTGGATACCAAACATTCCGGTCATATTCAGCAGCCGACAAGTCTACCCACACATCCTGCTGCCAGTAGTCCTTGCCCTGCGCACCGTCCTTACCATCCTTTATCGCCACAATCGTTATCTGGCCCCTCGCCAATAATACTGCCATACACTTTCATTTTTTTAGTTAATAAAAATAAGGGTGAGGTGCCCTTATTTAGACACCTCACAAGTAAACGTGCCTCTCACTGCCACGTCAGCGTTGGCCACCGTGACGTAAGGCTTGTTCGAAGCATTCACTGCACTTGATGTACCGTTCCAGTTTGTGGCTACACCGCTGGCATTGTACTTCGTCCATTTGTAGATGTAGTTCGATGCATGGTTGCTGTCTGCCTTCACCGCTGCACCATCCTCCACTACCTTGCCATCTTTCCAGAGTCGGGCGTAAAGCTCCGTCGATTGCGCACCGTTCACTATCTTGTCGCCGGTCAGCGAATACACCTCCACCACGTACGGGTCGCTCGCATCGAAGAACGTGATGATAGCGCAGGCCGTATCTGCACCGTCTTTCACCGTACAGCGGAAAGTCTGGAAGTTAAGCACGTCATTGGCGCTCACGTTCAGAGTGCTCACGCCGCCCGAAGTGCTCACGTTGCCCGAAGCCACAGCGTCCCATGTGCCGGCACTGATATTCAGCACCTCCCAAGTCATTGATGTCATGGTGGTGTCCTGCACGTTGCCACGGAAGAACTTGGCTATAGCACGCAGCTTATTGCTGTTGTTGGTCGAGTCGAACGTGTTGCCGTCGGGAGTCTCAATCTGCACCGTCTGAAGCGCACCGCCACTCTTAGCCAGCGAAATGGTCTTGTAGCCGATACACGTTGTCGTAGCTTTTGTCTCCGGGTCTGTGTATTTGCACGACCATTCGATGTTCTTCACGCTGCCGTTCTTGTTGATGTTGTTGGCGAGGTTTAACTGGTATGACTTGCCGCTCACCGGGGTTGCAGCCACACCGTCCACCTTCCACGACCATCCGCTGCAGGCTGCGGTCGGAGCCTGGTCTGTAGCACTGCCCGTCACATATACACGGGCTGTTATCACGTTTGGCCCACTCGCCGAGTAGTTCGGAGTGTACACACCCGTGTCGGGGGTGTAAATCTGAGTCTCGCCCTTAGAGCATTGTGTGAAACACTGCACGGCCTTGCCGTCATTGAGGTCAACGATAGTAATCTGACCATTAGCTAATACTTTTGCCATAATCGTTTGTTTTTTAAAATATTATTATATGTTACTATTAATAGTCTTTGTATCTGATATGCACACACTGCATCCGAATTGTGCTTGTCTATCTACGTCGTCACGTGTTATAAGACAGTTCCGGCCAACCCCCTCATGCAGCGTGTTCCATACAGCATCATCTTCAGCATCAGCCGATTGTCGCCACCACGACCATGAGCTGTTGCTCACGGTGTCGCTTATGTCCTCGCCATTGCGTAGCAGCGTTGCCTTCAGCGTCATTTCGCCCGAACCGTTAATCATCACCGTGCCCGTATCGCTCGTTATCATTATCTGATAAGCAACACCATCCTCGCCCTTCTCGCCCTTCTGCGCACTCATCACAAGCTGCCAGTCAGCGCTCCCGGGCATAGGCTCACTCGTGCTGCCCTCGGGGTTGGTACACAGCCACACGCCGTTGCCGTGGCTTACCTGGTCATAATAGCTGTAGCTCAAGCCCTTCTGCCACTCGCCTCTGTAGTTCACCATGTGCATAGCTTCACCACTCGAAGACACCCACTTAAAGAAACTGCTTTTAAACCTCGTTCCATCGGGAGATAGCACGAACACATCCTTGTCTTTGTGAGTAAAGTCAGTAATGCCTCTATATCCGACGATGCGAGGGGTACCTGCGCCTGTCGTCTCGAGCATCATGACATTAGCCCTTCCTGTATCATTATACTTTGCGTCTTCTGAATCTATTGCAGCCATCCTATGTCCATCAAGCACGATGATATCTCCAGCCGCAGGCGCATCATTCTCAGGGCTTTCGCAGTCTGTAGCAGACAAGATGATCCAAGAGAATTTCTTCCCCTCGAAAAGAGTATTTCCTTCCTCGTCTTTGATAACTTCTGCAGAAGCAGATACAGCCGTTACCAGTCTCCAGTAAAATTTGTTTTCGACTCCGCGGTATGTACCACTTTGAATATTAAAAGTCTGGCATTTTGCCTGATCATATTTAGTCCAGGTATTCTGCGTAGCCGTTGTTCCGTCATCTGCCAGGATATAACATTGCCAGCCTATCAAGTCTCCAAGAGTTCCATTTTTTTCTGCAGTTCTCACCTCTTTGACGTAATGTATTTTGCTGGAAGAGCCGCTTAGATATACATTCCCGCCTACAGAATAGAGCTTTCGGATTTCCAAATCGTTGAATATCGCTTTCCCCCATACAACCAGATTTGAAAGATACATCGTGAATTTATCGGAAGACTTCTCAATGCCAAAGCCTTTCTGAAGAATCTCGCTAAAATCAGTAGATTTAATAGTATCAACAACAAGATTTCCATCCTTGTCAAGGTGAAAAATGCCGTTAGGTCCGAATGTTGCACCCCCTTTAAGACTTGCCACATTATCAGAGATCAATCCTTTTGCAAAAGTAATGATCCCTTGGGCTATATCGTCTGAAGACGAAGATAACTTTTCTCTGTCAGCAGATAATAAAAAGTCGAACATAGAGAGAAGACTATTGCCAACACGCCTTGCTGTGTTTGCACCTTTCGTCCGCTCATCCCTGATACCTTCAAGGATTTTTATTATTTCGTTTTTGCCCATATAATCTAATTTATATTTTATTGTCAAACATCTGCTTGAAAATGTCTGCCATCAGGCCTAAATATTCCTCGCCGTAAAACATGCCCTCCATGTCGTTGAGTTTCATGATAGAGGCATAATATTTTTTATTGAACCATGGTTTGCGCTGACGAGGCTCGCCCAAATGGTGCTTAGCACGGTATTCAGGATCGAGAAAATGAAGGTCGCCAGGGTTGCCATGGTAATAGCCATTGCCTGTGCCAGCCTCTTGATAGAGACCGTAGAGCAGGAATTTGTGGGCTATCATACGAGAGGAACCACCAAAGGAAGTGGTTTGCACACTGTTGAAAAGGGCACCGGTATGCCGGATACGGTAGTGCATGAGTTTTTCTTTCCAGATGTTGACCATCTCCTCAGCCCATCCCTTCTCATAGGCGTAAATGTCTGCTTGTGAGACAGGACGCTTGATGTCATTCGTTCCATTCTTCATCGTTGAACTCCAGGTTTAAAGGTTCACTCACGTCAATATGAAACTCAACGCCTGTGAGGCCGTTGATGAAATAGGCACCTATCTCACGGCTGTCTATCTGGTCGCTGAGCATGTAGGTGTATTCTTTGAATTGCCAGTCGTACTTATCGATGACGATTTTGCTCAGAAACTGGCGGAATATCTTGCGGCATGTGTTGAGCTTCTCCTGTCGATCATTCATGTCAAACTCTTTGTAGCGCATGAGGATCCACACGGTATAAGTGATGACCTTGCGGTAGCTTCCGTCACCATTGACGGCCACGTTGCCCTCGTTGGTGTCATCGATGACCACAAAGTTTTTACTCTTAGCCATGTTTTGCAGCATACCCTCGAAGGAGAGTGGGCTGCTGCAGGTGGTAGGCATGAACCCCAACTCAGAGGTAAGCTTATTGTGCTTAGTGAGATCTCTGAAGTAAGAGAACGCATCAAAGCCCACCTGTACAGAAGGGGTGTTTATCTCTGTCTTAATCATGATTTTTTCAGTTTATCGTTTAACTCCTCAGCCTCACGTGCCTTGGCATCCAACTCGGTGAGCGCACGCCACACATCAGACTTTTCTATTTGTTTTTCCTTGGTGATGTCACCACCTGTGAGCGCTCGGATCTGCGCATTCATAGCCTCCGTCATATCATAGTCGCCTTCTTCAGACGCAGATTTGAAGAGGTGTGGAAAAGATTTTGAAAAGTTATCTTTTATCCACATGAACCACAAGAACACTCCCATGGTCTCGGATGGAGCACATTTGATGGAGTCAGGCTCTTTGCCCTGATCGTCAAGATATAGTCGGCACGCCATCTCGCGTAGTGGCTCATCGCTCGTCTTATCTGACTTGAGAAACTGTTGGAAGTAGTTATCGCAGACGATATAGTTGATGAGTGGAAAATCATGCAGCTCGACATCTACTGCCTTGTATGGACCGATGAACTCAAGCCTGTTGTCTGCGCCCTTGCCATCGAAGACGAAGTCGAATGCCTCGCACAAACTTTGTATCTGCCAAAGCTGAAGGAAGAAGCGCAACTTCTCACCATTCTCCAGCATAGTCTCGCAGAGCCATCCGTCTTTTTTCTCCTTGAGTACCTTGATACCGCAGAAACGGGCAAAGAGATAGGTGCGCACTTGCCATTCGCTCCAACCTTGTGTGAGCAGAAAGAGCACATAGCGTAGCTGCTCTTGTGTGAGATCACTCCAGGAGTGAGGAGCGTGGAGTTGCAGGCTGCCGTCAGCCAGCAAAGAAGAAGGTTGTGTCATCAGCTTTGTTTTCATACGCTTGCATGTGATTGGCCTTGTAGGCGGTTGAGTCTCTATATTTGGCGAAGTCATCGAGATGATCTTCTATGAAACGAAGAAGGCTTTCGAATGAGCCATGGGTATCTTGTCTGTCTGTGATATCGCCATTTTTTGGCAGGAACAATGCGATGAAATCGAGCATTTTGAGTTTGGCCGCTCGATGGTTTGGCTCGAATTTAGCCTTGCGCTCCTCGCTTAGCAACTGGTCAATCAAGTCATCGGAGAGCTGCTTGCGAAGAAAATTCTCTGCAGTATCGATGTTAGATCTGAAAGTTGCGAGGTCATCGAATGTCGGTTTATGGTCGATATAATAATATTGTCGCAGCAAGACCGGTGACCAAAAGAAAGACCGTATATTGTCAAGTGCTTGCTCTGTCTCTGCCCATCCATCGACACGGCGAAGCTCATTGATCATGTTGTGTCTTGCCATGTCACGTCTGTAGGTCAACTCACGCTCCAGGGCATCGACACGGAATTGCGAGGCGGGCGCGATGTTGTCGTTGCTCACCACGCCGAAGCCATTGTCGGTCATGATGATGTCTTGCGAGTGCAGACGATCAAGGAACGTGGCTATCATGACGTATCTCTCGACCTGCAAGAGTAGGCGTGATCCTACCATGGTTGCATCATTTTCATGATCCTGGCCTATGATATTTGTCACGAGGTCTTGATACGTATCATCAAATGATTCCAACATCTTGTTGAACACATCCTCAGAGGCTGTGCCTACGAATGGTAGGATTGCCTCAAATCTATCAACGGTAATATCAATCATCTGTCTGTGATTTTGGGTTGTTTGAAACTTTCTTAGCATCCTTGTTCTCGTCAAGGGTGGTGAGCATGATGAGCGGCACGTCTGGATAGACCTTATCCTCCCAATGGTTGAAATAGATGATAACCCAGTGGACAGTCTCCATGAGATCATGGAAGGCTTTCTCTATCGACTGCTTGAGCGTGAAGAGCTCTCGCTTGTCGGATCCTGAGTTGTTGGTCTGACTCTTGCCAGGAGTAGCACCCACGAGGTTAGGATGGATATTGTCTGCATAACATTGCATATTGTTGCTCTCTGCGATGTCGTCGCTGTAGTCGCCTCCGTCCTTGGAGGTGTCGATGCGAGTGATCTTGACCATGTTGACCTCCTTGCCGTCTGGGGTAGTGTAATATCCAGCCACCCATAGCTTGCCGCTGTTCTCTATGCCTGATATGAAGGACTTGATTTTTTCTTTTTCCTGGAGCTTGCGCTTTTTCTGATCTTCTTGATTGGTGATGTGCTCCTCTTTGAAGATGCCGCGCCAATAGTCGTTGTGGATTTCCACGAGGTAGGGGATAGTAGCATGATTTCTGAGCTTCGACATCTTGCCGATGGCGATGAGTCGGGAAATATCGTACCATTTATCCCTGAAGATGGCGGAGTAGTAGGGCACCGGATAGTATTGACATCCGGCAGTAGGGAAACGTGTCACGATGGCAAACACACGCGCCTTGGTGCGGGGACCATTGCCGCCTTGCCGTGACTTCACCTGTCCGCTCTGCCCCTTCAGCCCCATGCGCTCCTGTAGGTCGCCAAGTGGGTCGAGCTCGTCGAGCAATGGGATAGCCTCTATGTTCTCAGGCTCCAGCGCATTGCGCCAATTGGCGTAAAGCACGTATTCGGAGCGACCGTTTTTGCTCTGCGTGAATCTGCAGTAGCAAGCCTCCTTGTGTCGGACGGCCACGATGCGGTCGCCCTTCTTGTTGAGGATGATAGCCGAGACGCAGAAAAAGAAATACTTCATATCCGTAATTTGCTCCAGGAAGAATCGGCTCAGAGAATTGTGCATCTTGAAGAGATTGACATCCTTGTCGTCGCTTGGCAGTTTGGTTTTGATGTCGTTGTATTGGAATCCAAGACCGTAGCAGGTGAGCACGTTGAAAAGTTTGTTCTGTGCCATCACGCTGCTCTCTCCGATGCTTTTGATGAGCTGGTAGGGTAGAAGGTTGTCTTCACCGAAGGGGATATAGGTGTAGTCTTTGCCATCGCTTGCCTTGACGGTCATCGTGCCTGTGATGCCGTCATCGTCGAAGATGCCAGAAGACTCCACAAAACCGCCCGTAGGGTTATATGCCTGGTAGCTCATCACGTCGCCCATGGTGGCGAAGGTAATGTCTATGTTTTTGTCGTCCATTGCTATAAGTATATTGGGTGATTATTGTATCTGAAGATGAAAACGTCGCGCACCTTGCGCACCTGGTTGTTGACGGGGTTGCGAAGTCGGTGTGTACCCTCTCGCCAGTTAGAGGACGTGACGAGCCAGCCACGGTAGTGGATGATGGATCCGTCGGATGCCTTCCAGCAGTCGATGTCAACAGGCGAGCGGTCGATGCGTGAGATATCGAGCGATCGGCGAAGCTCGTTGATATGTATTGCCTTGCTTGTATCAGCCATATATGCGAAAACTTTAAGGGTGAAACTTTAGTTAAACGTGTCGTCGAAGGAATCATCGAAGATGCGACCTTCGCCCATATTCTTGAACATCACGTTTTGGATGCGCTGTGCATATTGGTAGGTGAAGGTGAACTCTGGCATATCGTCAGCCTCATTGGTGCGCTCTGCCTTGGATTCAGTGATGGTGACTTGCTTGTCTTGTGAGTAATCCCTGAAAAGAAAGATCTCATCGGAGCGCAGCAGGTCTTCGGCGAAGTGAGTCATCGATGGTGGCAGGATGCCGGTGTCGCCCTCGAAGTTGCGTGTCTCCCTGATGGAATAGTTGATTTTCTTGCCTGAGATCACGGCGCTCTTGCGCTCGAACTCTGGTGAGATCTTTTTTTTGCCGAGACAGTAGAAAGTCTCCTGGCATCCGAAGCTGTTGGTAAAGAGCAGCACCGGGTCTGCCACGCTGCCGGTATGATCTATCTGGAACTCTTGTGTGCGCTTGCCCACGGTCACGGTATAAGCGAAGAGATCTCCATATACCTCGTTGTGGTATCTGTCGGGTGATACGTCGAATGTGGTGATGCCATTGACTGTGCGTGTCGGTGTGACATCAGCTGTGAAGGTGGCGGTGTTGACGGTATTAGCATTCTTGATGTATCGCGCCGTGACGATCGCCTTGGTGCTGTCTGAGCCAGCTGCATGGAGGTATTCTCGATGTCCGAGGCGCGTGAGTTTAGCGCCATCCAGGAGTGACATGAAGTATCGGTCGAGGAATGTTGCCGCCGACATATCGATGTCAACGGTGGCATAGTAGGCGGTGATGCTGCCGCTTGACCATGAGGCAGTTTCTGTCTCACCTGTGTGCTCGGTGATGGAGATTGAGAATGTGGCAATCACAGTCGGGCGCACCGCATCGGCTATGAGCGTGCCGAGATCGTAGATGGTGATGTTGCCGGAGACGGGGTAGTATGTCTCGCTGAGCAGTTCTTCTCCTGCACAGGTGATGGTGACGGTTGCGCTGTCGCCACCTATCGAGAAGGAGAAGGTGTCGAGCTCACTGGTGAAGAGTGGTGATGTTGGTTTGGTGGCTTTTATCATGTCTTATCTTTTTTTTCGTGCAAAGATAACAAGGTAGGGGAGAAAATAAAAATACGAGACCGTCATCACGACGACCTCGTATATCATCTACTTGGTAGAAAAGTAGTTAACTGAAAAAAAATGATTGCCTTGTTTTTATCATTCGGACATGGTGTCCTTGATTATCCAGACGAGCCTGCCACCCTCAATCTGCATCATCTTATAGCCATGCTCTGCCATATATTCTGTGATAGTAGAGATAGAGGCAGAGACCATCTCTTTGATGGCATCCTGTATATCCTTGGAGGAGAGAAAGTCAACGTGCTGATCATTTTGATCATCACATGGACCTCTGCCTTCCAAGTAGGCATCAAGGGCCATTGTCACATAGTCAATCTTTGACTCTCGCTCCAGCGGCTGTGGCTTTTGCTCATTATCGTAGGCTGCAAAGCCTATCGGTCGTTTTTTCATGCCTTACCTCCTTTGGCCTCCAGGGCTACGTTGATGGTTTGGAAGAATTTGCTCATGCGCTTGAAGGCGTTGAGCATGAGCAGTACCTTGCCTGCACCCCCGAAGTCCTCGAGGCAACAGGTGATCATCTCGTCTGAGACGAGTTTTTCCTGTATATAGTCGAGGTTCTCGATGAAGTTGTTGAGTTGTTCAACGTTCATCATATCTACGAGCGCATTCCAGACCTCAGCTGTCATGCGCAGATCGGTTGCATTATTCTCATTCATCGCTCATCCCTCCTTTCTTGTCTCTTGTCCAGCCTGGGTGCAGGAGTCCTTCTGTATCTCCCGTGAGTACCCCCCCAGAATCTCTATAGCGCTCGAATATGTTGTGACGCTCGCTCTGGATCTTCTCGTTCTCGGTACTCCAATAGTTCTTGAGTTTTGCCTTGTCAACGTTGTATCTGCGTCCTGCATCGTTGCGGTCTTTTTTCAGACTGCGAATATTAAGTTCGTACTCCTCTTTGGCTCTCTCATACTCTTTTCTTGCTTTACGGAGCTCATCATTTTCATGATGCTCCTGTGCGATGATTTTATCCAGGTCTTTATTATATTTATCCTGAATGTCTGCCAATTGCTGAGCGTAATAAAAGCGAAGCTCATTCTGATTTGTTGTATTCTCCGCAAGAAGTTTATGGAACTCCTCGGTGGTGAGGTTGGAAGTCTGTGACTCTATGTTGTTTGAATTATTGTCTTTCATTTTATTGTCTGTTTATGTGATTTATACATGGCCAATGTCATCTTGTATGGCATAGCCTTAAAACTCTTGTATGGAAGGTAGAAGAAATGATTTTTCTGCCATCTGATAATGTTGCCTTTCCTATTTACACTCTTCCAGGCTGTAGCTGAGGATATTACCCGACCTGAATCGCCAGAGAAGCGAATCTCCACTTCGGCAGCATGAGTATGCTTGCACACCTTCGCAAGAAATCGGAAACTATCAATTTGCTTGCGAGTAAGGAATAGCTTTTTACCTTTGCGCTTCATCACATCACCTCCCCTCCGAAAAAGAAACCGCTGACTGCCACGATGGCCATCAGAGCCACCATGCCCAACATGACCTTGGCGACGTCGCCATAAGTGACCGTCTCGTTACAGAGGAAACTGAAGGTTTCACTCTTGGTCTTGGCGAGCTTCTTGATTTCACACTTGAGGGCCTTCATGCCCTCCTCTACGTTGATGCCTACAGGTCTCACCTGCGCATCATTTAATAAAATAGAATTCTGCATATTGCATCTTCTTATAAGCATTAACAGCCGATTATACAAAAGGGTGGCGGCTGCATTCCCCGTTGCTTATAAGAAGATGACTCATCCGGATGGATATTTCAAATCTTACGGTTCATGCAGCCGCCATATTGAAAAGACCTTTTTCCCGCTGCCGGGAAAATGATACTTTATAGGCATAAAAAAAGCCTGCGGCTGAGAAGCCATAGGCGATAACGGTCACCCAGCCGGATTGATTACAATCTTCTTATAAGCGTTGGCAAAGGTAAGAAGAATATTTGGAACTGCCAAATATTTTTGGGAAAAAGTTTTGTTTTTGGTGGAAAAAGTTTGAAATGGTGGTGATGGTGATGAAAAAGCCCCCGATGCAGGAGCACCGAGGGCGACAAAGAGTTCTTTTCAATATATGAAGTACAACCAGTGTCAGACACGGTGGCGTTGGTTTGGTGGCTTTTATCATGTCTTATCTTTTTTTTCGTGCAAAGATAACAAGGTAGGGGAGAAAATAAAAATACGAGACCGTCATCACGACGACCTCGTATGTTATCTACTTTCTGGTAGAAAAGTAGTCAATATAGAAAAAAATGACTGTATTTTTTGTTATTCAGACATGGTATCCTTGATTATCCAGACGAGCCTGCCACCCTCAATCTGCATCATCTTATATCCATGCTCTACCATGTATTCTGTGATGGTAGAGATAGAGGCAAAGACCATCTCTTTGATGGCATCCTGTATATCCTTGGAAGAGAGGAAGTCAACGTGCTGATCATTTTGATCATCACATGGACCACTGCCTTCTAAGTAGGCATCAAGGGCTATTGTCACATAGTCAATCTTTGACTCTCGCTCCAGCGGCTGTGGCTTTTGCTCATTATCGTAGGCAGCAAAGCCTATCGGTCGTTTTTTCATACCTTACCTCCTTTGGCCTCCAGGGCTACGTTGATGGTCTGAAAGAGGTCGCTCATGCGCTTGAAGGCGTTGAGCATGAGCAGCACCTTGCCGGGACCTCCGAAATCGTCCACGCTGTTGGTTACTACCTCGTCTGATACAAGTTTGTCCTGTATGTAGTTGAGGTTCTCGATGAAGTTGTTGAGTTGGTCAACGTTCATCATATCCACGAGCGCATTCCATACTTCCGTTGTCATGCGCAGATCGGTAGCATTATTCTCATTCATGTCTAATCGTTGTTTATGGTTTTCCACATGGCTAGAGTCATCTTGTACGGCTTAGCCTCTTTAGCTCCATACCGAAGAGCATAATAGCGATGATCATACCATCGGATAATAGTCTGCTTGTGTGGCGCATCATCGATGAAAGCAGCTGATGCGACAACGTTGTTGTCTCTCTGAAATTTGAGTTCCACCTTATGGGCGTTCATCTTCCTGCCTTCAATAACGAAGAACTTGCACCTGATGATATCCTTGGCTGTCAGCTTTGCTGTGCGTCTTCTGCGGTTTCTACTTTTCTTCATCGCTCAATCCTCCTTTCTTGTCTTCTTCTACCGGCCGCCAGAAGACTGCGGAAACAGGGTCTTCGCCATCTGTACCATACTCTTCGCAATCTACGAAAATCTGAGGAGCCGCACCGGAATAGAGGACACCGTCCTTGGCTATCACTCCCTCGCAGCAGAATTCGGTATGACGAGGATCGAAGAATCTTACCCTGGTACCCTCCTTCATCTTGTCCAGGTTCGCCAGGAACTCTCTCGACTTGAAGATGACAATCTTCCTCTTGTCCACCTGCACCCACAGCGGACAGCTATGAGTCTTCTTGCCTATCTTCAGAGCCAGGTCGAAGGCGGTCTTGGTGGTGAAGGAGTCTTCCTCAGACGATACGCTATACGTGGTGACAGTAACGTCCGGATAAAACTGCTTATACGACTCCAGGATCTGCTTGGTTGATTTCTTCTTTGCCATAACTACATCACCTCCCCTCCAAAAAAGAAACCGCTGACTGCCACGATGGCCATCAGAGCCACCATGCCCAACATGACCTTGGCGACGTCGACATAAGTGACCGTCTCGTCACAGAGGAAACTGAAGGTTTCGCTCTTGGTCTTGGCGAGCTTCTTGATTTCACACTTGAGGACCTTCATGCCCTCCTCTACGCTGATGCCTGCAGGTCTCACCTGCGCATCACTTAATAAAATAGAATTCTGCATATTGCATCATCTTGTAGACATTAACAGCCGATTGTACAAAAGGGTGGCGGCTGCATTCCCCGTTGTCTACAAGATGATGGCTTATCCGAGAGGACAAATCAAATCTTACGGTTCATGCAGCCGCCATGTATTGGGCATATCTATTTTCCCAGTTGGAAAAAATTATTTTCCCAGTTAGAAAAAAAGATTTTCCTAGGCATAAAAAAAGCCTGCGGCCAGAAGCCATAGGCGAAACGGTCGCCCTGCCGGATAGACTACTATCATCTTGTAGACGTTGGCAAAAGTACGAAGAATATTTGGAACTGCCAAATATTTTTGGGAAAAAGTTTTGTTTTTGATGGAAAAAGTTTGAAATGGTGGTGATGGTGATGAAAAAGCCCCCGATGCAGGAGCACCGAGGGCGACAAAGAGTTCTTTTCAATATATGAAGTACAACCAGTGTCAGACACGGTGGCTTATATATTATTGTTCGGTATTGCCCTTTGGAAAGATAGGAGGAATCTTGTTTAAGACGAAGACAACCGCCAAACCTACAACAGTTGTGACACCGATTGCAATGGCTGCGGTGTCGTGACCATGCATAGCGAGGTCGTAGGCAATGTAACCAAAAGCAAGGATAAGCACGGTAGCAAGGATTTGTCCCAATGTACTTTGCGAGAATTTTTTCTTAACAATGGTATTTTCCAGCTCGATACGATGGTCAACTTGTTTCTCTGCCATCGTAAGAATGCGGTCGGGCGAACCTTCCAATGTCTTTCCGTAAGCTTCAAAATATTCTGGGGGAGGAAGTGGACCGCTGAAAGTGCGCTCTTCCTCTATCGCCAACATTGTGGAAAGAATGATATTGCGTTTCTCCTCAGGCAAGTCTTTGAGAATGTCATTGACATCGGCAGGCATGGCATTCTCAATTTCTTCAAGTTCGTTCTTCTTATCTTGCATAAAGTGATTTTCTCTTGTTGTTAAAAACTTTCCTCATATCAGAGCCGATTGTTTCCCAGTCTCTCCTCAAGTCGGATGCGTTGTCTCCTCTCAAGTAATCGTTGAAGAGACTATTGTCGCCACCAAGGCTACCTAAGCTACGCAAGCCTTCGATGAAAGGGTGACGAGCAACTGTCATAGAGTTTGAAACTCTACGCCTTCTGATTTTAAGCGTTCTCATAACTTGCGTTGTTTTGTTG
>ERZ1034713.831-NODE-831-length-16016-cov-53.816114_pt1 | contig 16016 bp, 13 predicted proteins | sample MGYA00520692_ERZ1034713 | MGnify/ENA primary metagenome ERZ1034713 (study PRJEB33766, sample SAMN09781717) | gut metagenome | biome: gut microbiome | host: Homo sapiens | place: Madagascar | study: EMG produced TPA metagenomics assembly of the PRJNA485056 data... | reverse complement strand
TCGTGAAATATAAATATTTAAAACAAGCCTTACTTTTTAAAGTGGGCTCATTACTGAAGTTTCGCATGTGGTTCAAGTACGGGCTGAAGGCCCAAAAGCTCCTAGCCCAGGGCATCGCCCTGGGTATAATGGCAATCAGCAAGGCGCCCTGTAAGGGCAAAAGCTTTGTATATTGCCAGGTATTTGAAAGCTTTTGCCCTTACAGGGCGACAGGTTTGCGTCCATAAACACCCAGGGCGATGCCCTGGGCTAGGAGCTTCTGCCCTTTCAGGGCGTGTAGGGCTTACTTGCGAAACTTGAGTAAATTATAGGGCGGCTAGGTTTCTGTCGGTGGTATCATCTACTCAGGAGATACGGGATGGGACCGCTTGGCCCCCTAACTCTTCCTCGTGGCGGCGTAGCCGGCGATGGCTGCGTAACAGATGAGGGGGGATGAGGAAGGCGAGGGACATGCTTTGCGTGGTGTCGGCTATGTAGCACTGGCGGTCTGCTTCTCTATATGAATGCTCTCCTCAGCATAGTTGATGAAGAAACTGTTCACACCCGTCTGAGCTGCCACATACAGGAAGAGGGTAAGCATGCCGAAAGCGAATGCCATCGCCTTCATCGGCTTCTCCTCTATCTTCTCGTTCGTATCTGCCTCATGCGCTCTCCTTGGGTCAGGCAATGTTATTCTTGACAGGATCAATGCCACTGAAAGCACGAAGATACCTACCAGGGCGTATGGAATGGCTATGTTGACACCAGAAAACAGCAGTTGTCCGCCAACCAGCGGTCCAACTATCCAACCTATGCCATTGAGCGATTGCGACAAGTTGATTCTACTCTCTGCCTTATCGGGATGTCCCAATACCGTGGTATAAGGATTGGCACTCGTCTCCAGACAGGTTAAGCCGCACCCTATCACAAACAAGGATAGTACGAAGAAGTAGAAGCTGTTGATTTCGCTTCCCGGTATGAACATCAGGGAACCGATGCCAAACAGAACCAGTCCAGTAATCACTCCCCTACGATATCCCCACTTCTGGATGATCTTTCCAGCTGGCAGTGCCATCAGAAAGTAGGCGCCATAGACGGCTGCCTGCGTAAGAGCAGACATCGTCTTGCTGATATGGAAGGATTCCTGAAAATGAGGATTCAGGACTTCCAGGATGCCATGGGCAAAGCCCCACATGAAGAAGAGGCTGCTGATAATGAGGAAGGGAACCAGATAATTATGCCCTTCGTATCTGAAGATGGATGGCTTCATTATGATTCTCTGCAAATTCCTTACTATCCTTTACAACCAGGGCAAGATAGCCACCGCCACCTGCGCCCGGCATCTTCCATGCCAGCACATCATCGAGAGCACTGTAATGATCAATCATCGGCTGCACACTCGCATCCGGTTCTATCACTCCATTGATGGATGGATTCACCATGCCTGGGAACATGGCTATCTGGGCTTCGAAGGAAGCCTTGTAGGCTGCTACAAAAGCATCAAGATTGTGCGCAAGAATGGCATTCCAGCATGCATCGGCAGCATCGGCTAAAGCCTTCACCTTTGCAGGGGTGATATCCTTGCCTTCTACCACGCTGCATCCCGGACGTCGTGGCTGCATCGGTATCATCACGAGGTGGTCTTCGAGGAAACGGAGGGTCATCTCATCCTGAGTACTCTCTATCTTCTCTGGCCAGAAGTTGTTGTCATAATAATGTCGAGCCAGACCTGGTACGCAGATTCCGATGGAATCCTGGGCACCGGAAATGATACCGTCGTGTCGCTCCGGATTGTTCTCGAAGCAGAAGACCAGACGGGCGAGCATCTCGGGATCCATCTTTGGGAGCTTCACCGGCCATATCTTCTTGATCATGTTACGGGTGGATGTGGAGAGACCACATCTGTCTCGTACCTCGAAGGTTGGGTTTAGGGAAATGGTGATAGCCCAACCTGGGTGATGCATGCTGACGTATGGCTGGTCAATCCAGGTTCCAGCGAGGTCCAAGCGGGTTGGGATGCCCGCATTTTGTGTCGTATTATCAGATGCTGTCGATAAAGCCTTCTTCAAATCGGATGAAGAACGTGCCTTCAAGCCTTCATGAGGTGTGCGCTGAAGTTCGACATACTCGATGCCTCGTTCTGCACAGATCTTTCGCTTCTCATCAGAACCGCCTTCTGCGTTTACAACAAACACATCAGGTTTTACCTTATCAAGTGTTGGGAGAAAGTCGATAACTCCGCTTCCCGCATTGATGTAAGCATCTTTTACCGCCTTGATATTCTTGACCATGAAGAGTCGTTCTTCCTGTGGGAACATCGGTTTGCGATGTTTGTACTCTAAATAGGTTGCATCGGAGCCGATGCCGACGTAGAGATCGCCATAATGTGAGGCTTGCTGGAAAAACTCAACATGCCCGGAGTGGAGTAAGTCGTAACATCCACTTACAAATACTTTTTTTGCCATAAACTTTATGATATGATAACTCTGCCAGGTATGATCCATCCTGACCTGTAATACCCGTAATAAGGGCTACTTTTCTATTATTATATTATTTTTTTCTTATTCTTTTTCGAAAACCTACCCGTCCTTCCTTATTGTTAAAGAAGTTTTTGCTCTAAAATCATCCCGTCCTTCTTTACCATTAAAGAAGGCTCCACCTCTCACCCCAGCCCTCTCTTCCCTCAGGGACGAGAGGATGTAACCGCCCTCCGGTGCTCAGAACCGCTACGCTATAAGGTTGGCGGACCATCAAAGGTCTGCGCCAGGTTTTGCGGGATGGGACCGCCTGGGGTGGAAACGGCAAGAGTGTTTGGCGACTGGCGCAGTGTGGCGAATCATAGCGTCTTTTTCTTAGATTTCTTCATAGCTCAAAAATTTAAGAAACATTTCCGTTACTCTTCTTTTGCGAACTGCCTTGAAAACAAATCACGTATCTGCACACAATATTTGTGAGCAGCCATCATATAGATAGCAACATCCTTCTTCTTATTACTCTTATCGTGAATAATAGCTTCAATGCTATACCAGATATCATCCATCAACGTATGAAGTTCAAAGAGATTAGTCTTATCAAAAAACACCTCATACTTTTTCAAAAGATTATTAAGAACCAATAATAAGTTCAATGCATTGTCCTTTATATAAGTAACAACATCTAAAGACGATAGTTCAGATACTTCTTTTTCATTAAGTGGCAATATTTCCTCTTTACATTTAGAAGAATAATCTACGATATTCTTCAACAGTGTGTCGAGAAGTGGCTTAGAAGTGAGAAAAGGATTTTGGCTTACTTCCAACTCTTCCCAATCACTCAATATCTTAATATTCAACGAAAGAGTATTAACGAAAGACTGCAATTTATATGCAACTTGTTGCTTTTGTAACTTCTTCAATTTATCATCAGCCTCTGTTACTTTATTCATCATATTCTCCTTAGCTGTTTCCAACTGATTTTTGAAGCTAAAGCTTTGATTCACGCCTAACACTACAGGTAGAATTGTACATATAGCTGCAATTACAGCAAGCCATATGGAAAGATTCTGATCTGCACTTATTTGCTGATGCTCTAACAGCTCCGAATTCTTAACTATGATAGTATCCCACTTATTGAACAACTTGTTTAATTCAGGATAAGGCTTATTTTTTGTCGAATCCATAGAACTACGTAGAGCCTTCTCCTGTATATTCAGCTGCTTGATGGATTCATATTCATTGGTTGATTTTTTCATGTTACCAAAAATAAAGTAACCAAGAATAAGAATTCCGACAATTAAAGCACTCATAAAAACTCCACTCCAAAAAACACAAGACTGACTTTTAGTTTTCATTTTCTGTTACGTTTAAATTTTTTCAATACAGGATAATAACCGTTTTGGCTATCTATTTTTAAAGAATGCCCCATAAACCATGGTTCTACATATCTACAATCCAACAGCCTAGCTTTTACAGCAGACATAAATGGTTCCCTATGCAAGAATAATGTGTTCATAAATTGCTCATCATGAGTGAAGAATATAAGCTGAAGACAGTTTTCATTACCCAAAAATGTTTTAGCACCTTGTGACAAGACCTCGAAGAAACGATAAAGAAGCTTCTTGTTCTTGTAGTCATTGGCATAAAATATATCATCAAAAATAAAGGGGAACAAGAATTTACCCTGTTTCATCGCTTTAAAATTGAATGCAGCCAATAAACAAAGAGAGAACAATCTAAATCTAAACGTATTAAAATATTTATTAACAGAAACTTCATTCACAGAAATCTGAATACCAAAATCAGCAATGACAGCACCAGTGGTTATCTTATCAATCTTTAAGCTCTCAGTTTCTTCAATGAAAGGTTTCAGGGTGTCTTCTATTAACTTCTTGAAGTCCGCATCCAAATATTCTTGCAGTAACTCAGAAAGTAATCTTTTCAAAGTACTGTGAACAGCATCCAGTTGCTGTATTAAGTCATCAAAATCAATTCCTGCCGGTTTTGAATCAAGTATCTGTTTCTTATCCAAAAAACTTTGCACCTTAGTAAATATATCACCTAAAGGAAGAGGACGTCCAGCACGAGCAAGGATATTATCAAGCGACTTCGAAAGACTAACAACCTCAGCGTGGATTATACTTTGAGTAATTCCCTGGTTATTATCAGCCCCCACAGAAATTTTCTTCATTTTTTTCTTAAGCGGCTCATCACTAATGTTCGTATCTGCTTTCTGTTTTTGTAGAATCTGTCCATATCGTTTTAAATTATTTCTAAATCGATTAATGGAATCAACATATGTAATATCAGAAGGCAACTTCTCGTTCAACAGCTCAACAATCTCCAGCAAATTGTTATTATCTTGTTTTACTTCCAAAAATTGTTTCAACTCATCATTCAACTGATTGAGCTTTTTCCTTGCATTGTCATTAAGAATCAAAGAACACTCACTGATATAATTTCTTATCTCGACTTCCTGCTTCGTAAGAGGTTCTTCTGTAACCATAGATTTAATTTGTTCCAACTTTTGCTTTATATCAGAATAAAGACCTGTATCTTGCACAAAATCCATAATGTCTTTTATACCCAAAGCATAACAAAAGAAAGGAACCCAATCTATAACCTGCGTATTAACATCAATTTGAACCATACAACGCGACAGTTCATATATGCTATTCTCTGAAAAGAAAAACCTTTCTACGTTTAAGCCTGTATCTTCAAAAAAACTTCTTGCATCAGACAAGGCAAATTCCTTGGTTTGCGTCTGAAGACGAATTTCGGGATCCTTTCCCCAAGTTCGATTCACATACCAAGTTAAATCCTGGATATTGCGATAACTGGCTTCTCCTATCTTACCAGTCATTACGTATTCCATGGAGTTAAAAAGTGAACTTTTACCTGAGCCATTATCACCGAGGAGAAACAAACTGTGCATATTGCCATTCTGACAAAAAGGAAGTCCATAGTAACGTACTTTTCCCGTCAATGGACCGAACTTACGATAATTATTGAGATAAAGATATTTAAATCGATAATCTCGAATCTGAGAATGAGCAGTCTGTAGATTATTTGCTGGTGTTAAATTTAACAACTGATTCACACGATCTTTCAATTCTGTCGTATCAGGCAAAATATTCAATACATCTAGAAGGCGTTGAAGAAATTCAGACTTTTCCTCCAAAGCGCCTTCTAAAAGTTTATATTTATATTCATTCATCGAACTTTGAAATATTTAATAGTTCAATCAATCGCTGTTTAACTTCATGAGCCGAACAATTAAGAATTCCTTGAAAAGAATTATTTATCTTCAACCAAGAAGCACAACCCGTTTTATCCATAAAGGGAGACTTGTCACTTTCTACCCAATTTATATAGTCTTCATAATATTCTTCGTCAAAATCATCTAAAGTAGTATGATTTTTGTAATACGTCCAAAGATTCAGAGGTACATCTAAAAAAGAAACCTCATAAAACATTTTCCGATCCTGAAGCTGTTCATTTATCGACTCATATATATCATTTAAATATTTATAAAGCTTCGAATTGGTATATTCCTGTTCATCCAAACCAAAACGGAAATCAGGGAAACGAAGAAATATCTCAGAGAAGAGCTTTGAAAGCTGATTCAATTGGGAAAGACTACCATTATCCTCCTCTATCATTTTTACTAGCTCTTTCTTGCCTTCTTTTACTAGCTTTCTTAAATCTATATTTTTATCTAAATAGAAGAAATAGTTGAGCAGTTCTCTTGTATCATCAGAATCGCCAAAGATCTTCTTATCATAAGCGATAACGAATGATATTATATTATTCATTTCTTCCAAGACCTTACCGTCCAATACACATCCGCTGCTTAGTCGTTGCGCATAAGTTGATGATGAGAAGGATAAATTTCCAAAGTTATCCACCTTGACGATTTCTGAAGTAAGAGCATAATCGACAATACCAACATATTGACCATCTACATCTATTGTAATGGCATACATATTAGTTTCTCTATCGAAAACAGGAACCAGCGGAATACCAAAAATGTCCTTGTCTAATATTTCTTTTTCTACACATCCTCTATCCCTCTGCAAGAGATAAATAATGGTAAGAATGTACTCAAAAGAAGCTCTCGAGATAAATTGAGTATTTGACAATTCAAAACATCTTGATACGATACTGAGAACAATACGAAACAGTTGGTCTTTATAGACATCTTCATTCTCACCAGAGCGGAACAGTCTTACCCATTCACTATAGACTCCTTGACGATTTCTTACGTAACCCGGTACCACCGTTCCCTTATCAATACGCTCGTCAATACAACGATGCACTAATCTACTTAACTCCAGAGTAGAGAAAGAACTACTTGAGCCCAATCGATTGATCATTGAATTATAACTTTCGCCAAAACTCAATCTCTCATAATCGTCTCGTCCCTTGTTACGAGACTCAATCTCTACCTGCCAATGCATAGCACTAAATATACTCGATATCATTAGCGAAACACTCTTCGTCTGACCATCTCTAAGATTGTCTAGTGCTATCTGATAATTATACTGTTGGACATAATCAGATGGTATGATAGAATCTCCTCCGCTAGAAATACAAAAGAAGCTTCGATTACTCTCCAGACAATCTATAGATTCCAGTATTTCCAAAACTTGCTGAGACATATCTAAGCCAAAAAGATATTGTATATCTTCCAATCTCATATAGAATCTCTTATCTATTACTTCATCCTGCATGGCAAGCAAAAGATTTTGACGTAATTGCAAGAAATGAGCAAAAGACAGCAAGTAGTTAGAGGTCATCACCATGGATTTATACCATTGAGATCTATTATCATTGAAAGATCTTGCATTCTCACGTGCTTTCTTATAAAGTAAATTCCATACTTTCAAGAGTTCTCCTACAAACATCTGAGCATCTTCTGTAATATAGTGCTCTGGTATCGTATAAGGAGATATTGATGCAATGCAAAGACGCTTACCCTTCTTAAAGAAACGCAACTTAGAGAAATCTGGTACAGCTAGTCCATAAGCACTATTACTTGTAAGATAGTCCGTGATATAGGTAAAAGATGTATTCTTTGTATTTTTCTCACGATAGTAATTACTTACAGAATAATAGTCTATAGCATCTTCTGAAATAGAATGAGACACAGCTTCGGTTTGAGCTAAGCGCTTCAAAATTTTCTCTATATCTTCATTCTTAATCTCTTTTTTGAAATCTATATAAAATAGCGGATATTCCACATCATACGGTTTACCCAAGTCATAAAACTTCGAGATAATCGTATCTACATAGAAAGGTATCGCCGATTGGTTAATGATACTTGTACCTTCGACCAGAGCATTAGCTATCAATTTAGAGTTCAGCGCATCAGTGGTTGTCACAACAGGCGCAGCTTCTATTGAATCAAGATTTTCTTTTATATTACTAATCAGAGCCAACACTTTTTCAAAAGTAGTGCCATGATAGATTGCTTCATCTGCAACCAAAACCTTATTGATTTTGTTCCAATCCAAAAATGGCAAAGCAAGCTCGGTAACGATAGAAATACCGTTACTATCAACACCATTTTGACAAACCCATTCGAGGAGTCTAGGTGCCTTTCGAGCTATAGCTACATGCAGAAAGTCTTCCTTCCCAAAATACCCTTCTCCCCAAATTTGCAAAGCTACATCCAGGTTATTGTAATCTTGTAGAAAACTATAATTCTGCCGGTTGTTAATTGGCATCATAAGCTAAAAGTAAAATTCTCGGTGCAAAATTAATATATTATTTGCAATTTCGATTATAAAATTGGTTAAAATTCTAAGAATATTGCAATAAAGTAAAAACCTGTTTTTATCCTTTACGCTAAATCTTTTAGAAAATAACAAACAACACCAACTGTTGGTGCTATTGCTATAATCCAATACAACAAATAGACATCAAAGATATAATATCTACATTGGAACCACAACCATTTCAATGGATGTATTTCTGTACTGCCGAGCATAGCATATTGATAGTCAAAGGATGTTTGATTGAGATTGTACTTACTCAATATTTCTTCATATTTATTGATATAATCAATTTCCTTCTTCTCCTGTTCCTCTTTGGAAAGAACACTGACATCGTGTTTTATCAAACGATACAAACGATTCAACTCATTACCACAAGCATGATAATTCTCCATCCTTTTATCATAGTTCAAGCTACTGAACAGAAGCGACAACACAAGCAAGAAGGTGGAAAGTATTATCGTAAAGGCACTAATCATATTAGCGACTTTTATATTCGGCTTCTGCAGTGCAATCAAACTTATCGCTATGATGGAAGCCGAAAACATAGCTTCACACACCTTAGAGGCATCTCGGCTACGCTTCATACGATGAGATGCTGTAAAACGAGCACTCATCGTTTTATAAATCGTATTACCTAAGCTTTCTAAATTTTCCATATAGTATTTTCTTTTAAAAAGAAGGGAGTCCCAATCAAAACGCAAACAAACCACGTATGTGGCATTAGATATTTAAATGCTTTACAAAAAGGTGATGTATTACATCACCCCTAAGACTGAGTCTCAAAGACTCCCTTCTATGAAGTTGTTCCAACAGTCATATGGGCATCTTTCTTCAAGTGTTCCAGATGTATCCAATAATGTGTCTGTATTTCATCGTCACTATAATCAAAGTCGCTATTTATAAGTCCCTTTGAAATGAGATAAGCTTTCATATCACCAATCTCTTTTAATGCATCAAAATCTTTCAACATATTCTTGCCAGCATGCTTCTTGATATCCCAATAGACCTTTGGCAAATGCTTGATTTTATTTTCAATCTCTAAACCTTTTAGAAATTTCTTATGTACCACAGTATCCAACTGATAAAGTAGTTGTATATCTGTCATTGCCTGAAAGTATGGTAACCATCCATAAAGATGATTCAATGTCTTGAAGCCTGATAACTTTAAGTTGATAAGAGCTATATAGTAATCATCAAATGCTTGGTCTTCAATTATAAATCTTGGACGCGTAAACGGATTCTCTTTCTGACTACGATAACGGGAGATCAATCGAGAGATTCGATTAAGAAAAGTCTGAGTATTTTTCTGTCGAATAGAAATACAGAGGGTTGATTTAAAACTATACCCTATGTATTCAAAACTCTTATCGCCCACAATACCATAATGTGTCTTATCAGGAGAAAGGCGTAGGCTGACTCCCTTTATAATCAATTCACACTTAAACTCATCTACAAAACGAGCATCTATCGGAGTTGTGCTCAATATCAAAATATCATCTACATACCTTTTATACAAGGTATTGACGTCAAAATGGTTCTCAATACTCTCATCAAAATCCAACATAGATATACCTGCAAGTATGTTAGAAATGGATAAGCCCTGAGGTATTCCTGTCAATCTCAGCTGCTGATTTGAAGATAATCTAGCACCGCCCTTGGATACTGTTACTGTATTAATTGCTGTCTTTATCAATTGCAAGACACTGGCATCAACAGATGGTTCCAATTTTCTATAAAGCGTATCCAAGTCTATAGAATCATAGAACCCTTTGATATCCGTCTTAAAGAAGTAAACCTTCTCAGAAGAATGTTGTGCCATGAAATCGCCAATGTCCTTAATGTATTGATTAGGCACTTGATTATTCACCGCTTCAGGAAATGCTTTTTGGAGATATTGGTTAAGAACTCCCAGGATCATTCTGTCACGCATTGATGGTACTGACAGTATTCTAGGGAACTTATCTCTTCCTTTTAATATAAGTTGTTCCTTATAAGGTGAAAACTTATACGTTCCAGACAAACATCTACTAGCTATATCATCCAGTTTCTTTTCGTAATGGTTCCAAAAGGTAGCAGGTGTTAAGCCATCAAGCCCACCTCCTTTTTTGCGTTTTAACTTCTCGTTATAAAACTTAGTGAAATGAACTGGATTGAAGTATTCATTTATATCCTCCATACATATTCATCTTTATAAAAGATCTGAATATCAATGCATATCACCAATACAGCGTCCCCACTATATTACAAGTAGTTACACTTATCAGTTTTTTGAAAAAAGTTATTTTGTATCGTGTGCAGGGTGAAAGATAACTAAACACTCCTTCACCTCTATTATTTTTTCAATTCCTTACCAGAAAAAGTACCATACGATTTTCCTGAGACTTCACCTTGTTTGTAATAATCACCAAACATCTTCAACACAACATCAACATCAGCTTCTTCTTCCATACAGATTTTACCATCTACAATTTTTAAAGTATCACCGTGCTGTTTGCAAACTCGTTTCATTTGACGAATATCTTTTTCTGTCACATTTTTATAGGAGCCAAGCATTCCTATTTTTACAAGTTTTTTATGTACAGAAGGTTTGGTATCTATGACTGCTTTTAACTTTTCTATGCCAGAAAAAGTATTTGTTCCCTCCATTTCTTCTGCTATAATCTTAGCCTTTTCTGCATATTCCTCTTGCAATCCCACCATCTGTTCAAAGTTAAATTTCTTAATCACATAGAATATGTCTTTATAGAATACACAGTCTATCTATTTATCCAGAGTTAATGCATCACCCTTTAACTGTTGAAGCATTAAGCTTTCTGGATTAAACCAAGCTAAGAATTTTGCTTTGAGATTGGCCTCTCGTGTATCGATGGCTACAGAACTGGCTTGCATCTTACGAAATGTATAAACCCATTCGCCAGTTTGCACATCTTCGAAACCGACACAATAGGCCCATAATTTTACCTCATCATTTTCCAAATCACGAATACTTTTTATCTTTGGAACATCTCTTTGCAATTGGTTGGTAACAACATCTTGAAAAGAAAACACCTTATTCTGTATCGGATATGAAAATAGATTTTCTGTATCATCATTCAAAACATCATAGTCAACCATCTCATAGTTTTTGTCAACTATAGATTTCAGTTGACTTATTGATGTATCATAAATATATTCCCTTAATTCCTCATCGTTGTCAACTTGGAAAACATGATAAAGATATTTTTCATGCGCTCTTGCCTTAGGCTTCATTTTAGGCTTAAGCGCTCTTGTTATAAAAAACAACTTTGTATCATCAACGCTGGTCGAAGATATTAAATTCAACAATTCCTCTAAATTCATTTCTTGTTTATTTTATTAACATAAAACAATTTATACCCAATATTGTATATCTTTATATTATCACTTTCATAGATATCTCTAAATGGAGAAATCATGAGACCTTGCTTTCGTTGTCCCTGTTCTTCGTATTCCATCTCAAACAAAGAGTATTTGCAATTTAAGACAGGATTTACTAAAAGCAGACTTGAAGTGACATATATCCTATAAATGATAATCAAGAGTATCAATAATGGTATTATGTCGCCTAGCTCGTCAAAACTCTGAAAGAGAAATGGTATGATATAAGTTGCTATATAGCCTATAGATTCTGCATTTTTATTTGAAATACTCCTAACCGTCACATTATTGCCATTTTTAGAACTAGAACGAAGTATCTTTAAAAAGAGCATAGTTCCTAATGTCACTAAAACAAGTAAGAGCCCCAAGAGTATAGACAAGCCGAATTTATGTAGCAAGCACAGGATACTCGTCTTGTCAAAACCTGCAAAATGTAAATAGGAACGGTTATAATATAGCTGCCTAACTATTATACATACAAACAAAGGTGAATATGATGTCAAGAACAAAATCAACTTTGGTACTGTACGCAAATAATTTGTACGCAAAACACTATCCATAGTCAACTTGTTATATATCACCAATACAGCGTCCCCACTATATTACAAGTAGTTACACCTATCAGTTTTTAAAGTTATATTTTGTTCCTCATTGCAGTATCGCTCTGCACTTGTCGCCGCTCGAATGGGGATGTTATCTTATAAATATTGTTGCACAATATTTGCTAGTTCATCAGTATAAGAGGATGTATCTGATACATATTCCTTATTTACAAGTATGTACAAAGATAAATCATTTCTTCTAATCAGACATCAATCGCTCCATTAGATTAACTTTTTATAAACAGGTATTGCTACCTTATCCATTTCTTCTTTCGAAACCTTAACAACTCCGGGAGTTGCATCAAAATAATCTACAGGATAACGATACTTGCCATTTGGCATCAAAACCTTAGTTACACGGCGAAAGAGAGAGATACCCTCATCTGTAACTATCTTTGTTATCGTCTTATCAATGATTTTTCCCATAATTCTTTATTTTTATTTCAATTACGCCTGCAAATATATAAGGGTTTTCGGTGAAACTACCAAATTTTTAGAGGAGATTTTGCTTCTTGCTCTAATCTCCCCCAGATTAACGTATGAATCCCTCCGTCTCCCTTTAGCCAAAGGGAGCTCCACATTCTAACCAAGCCTTCCCTTCTCAGAAAGGAAGGATGTAACCGCCCTCCGGTGCTCAGAACCGCTACGCTATAAGGTTGGCGGACCAATCAAAGGTCTCGCCAGGTTTGCGGGATGGGACCGCCTGGGTATAGTTTGCTATTATCTTGCTAAAGGTGCTGGATAAAACATTCCTCAATAATCATTAAGACCTGCTTTAACAGGATATATTCTTAATCTATCATGTAAGTTTGCTAAATACCTTGGAGTAAAAAGAGCATAACCCACATAATGGCTTTTGGGACATTAGGCTATGTTCTTTAAGACTTCCAAAAATTTAGGGAGTTCCGAAAGTGGGAGGATGCCCTCTTTCTCTATCTCTCCATAATTGACATCATACACTATCCTATCACTAAGAATAGATAAACAGGCATCTCCTTTGGAGGTCTTCCATTGCATTAATATATAGCCATTGGTATTTGGGAATATTGCTAATCCCTGAAGCAATGATTCGCTACAGGATGAAACAACCTTCTGAGAATAATCACATGCTTCTGATGATATGGAAGGGGAACCTGCGTAATCCCAATTCGCTGGCAAATCTCGAAGTTCAAGAATTCGCTTCTCAAGTCGTTGCCTTAACGAAAGGCTTGGCTTCTTTTTCAGCTGTTGCTTCAATAATCGCAAAGCTTCTGCCATAGCATCAGTCACACTGATGTTATTCTGCTCTGCAATTGTTGCATAGCCTTGATATAATGTATTATCGAGTACCAATGTTGCCATAATCGTAATATTCTAATTCTTGGCTGCAAATATAAGGGTTTTCTATGAAACAACCAAATTTTTAGAGGAGTTTTTGCTTCTTGCTCTAATCTCCCCCAGATTAACGTATATCACCAATACAGCGTCTCTACTATATTACTAGTAGTTACACCTTTCTATTTTTGGGAAAAAGTTATATTTTTGTTCCTCGTTGCAGTATCGCTCTGTGCTTTTTTCGACTCCCCTGTCCCCCTCTTGCGAAGAGGGGGTCCTTACCCTATACCCAAGCCCTAAATCCCTACCATAGGGATTAGGGATGTAACCGCCCTTAGTGCTATATCTGCCCCACCTGTCCCTCCCCAGCGGGAGGGTCCTTAACTCACTCCCAAGCCCTCGCCCTTTCCAAAAGGGCAAGGGATGTAACCGCCCTCCGGTGCTCAGAACCGCTACGCTATAAGGTTGGCGGACCATCAAAGGTCTCGCCATATTGTGCGGGATGGGACCGCCTGGCTATAGCTTGCTGATTGGGACAGCCAGAATAGTTCCTCATTGCAGTATCGCTCTGCGCTTGTCGCCACTCGAATGAGGAATATTGTTTATTATACTTTTGACAGGATTACCTCTGGGGAGATGCCCATCAGGGTTATGGCGGAAATCTTATGACCGCCATTGGCATTTAATGAATGACCACAGTGATAGAGGCTGTCATCTATGATAAGCCAGCGGTCATGAGACTCGTTACGCCATTTTCTGATGTCAATATGATTATCGGGGAAGAGGCGGTCATGCTCATCCATGAGACGTTGCATTCCTTGACCTACGCCAACCGTGTAAATTGTAGCTGTTACATTTGACTTACGGACATCAAGTACACTTAGAGTTAGCGATGAAACATAGCCATCTATGATGATTACTCGATGATTGGCTGTACGAACTAAGTTCTCCAAAGCAACTCTTGCTGTGTAGAAATCACCTTCGAAGAAGACCATCTCGGCAGGAGGGGTGGAGGTTCGAATAAAGAAGTCGAGCTGCTGTTGCTGCTTGACCTGAGTATCCTCGATTCGAGTCATGCGTTGTGAATGTGCATCTAACCGTGTATCTAATTGGCGCTGCATAGCCAATAGTTGCTGATTGACAGAATATCCTTTAAGAAGATAATCCTTTAGCACACCCGTTGCCCACTTTCGAAAGGCTGTAGCATTGATACTGTTGACACGATATCCTACAGAAATAATTGCATCCAAATTATAGAACTGCGTCTTGTATACTTTGCCATCAGAGGCAGTATGTTCCAAAATGGAACTAACTGAATTTTGATTCAATTCTCCACTTTTAAATATATTGCCAAGATGCTTGGTTATTGCAGGACGCTTGGTGCCGAAGAGATCTGCTATTTGCTGTTGGGTAAGCCACACCGTTTCATGAGTAGCATCTAACTTCACTTCAAGTTTTACACTTTCGTTTGGTTGATAGAGTACTATCTGTGAATCATCAGCCACAGGCTGAATATTATTGTCGTTTGCCATAATCATACATTTTTTATTGCTAATATAGCGGCAAAAGTACGATTTTATTTCATAACCAATACAAGGTCACCACTATATTACAAGTAGTTACACCTATCAGCTTTTGAAAAAAGTTATTTTTGTTCCCCATTGCAGTATCGCTCTGCACTGGTCGTCTTTCGAATCCCTCCGGTGCTCGGAACCGCTACGCTATAAGGTTGGCGGACCAATCAAGGGTCTCGCCTGGCTGTGCGGGATGGGACCGCCTTACTATAGCTTGCTGATTGGGACAGCCAGAATAGCTCCTCATTGCAGGAATGGCTGAAGGAAATCGACTTCCATCTCTAGAAAATGCTCCTCATCTGAAACAGATGGGGAGTTTTTTATAAAATATATTAAATGGTTTCAACTGCCGGATATAGCTCCGCTTCCCCTGAGAAGATAACCTTCCCGAGTTATGAGGGTTGTGATATGTATCACAGCATTGAAAAACCAATAGACTCACTTCCACTAATCTTCAATACTATTATGTCTTTCTGCCTGCTGCATACGAAATGCAAAACGAGCTGCTTGAAGCAAATTATATATCATATACCATTCTGCTTAGCTGAAAGCCATCTTTTAAGTTCTTAAATCGTCTCGTTCTTCTGAATCTCTACGTAAGAGATACGGATTCACGCTGCAAAAATACGAAATTTATTGTAAATAAGCGAATTATGCTTGTTAAATTTTTAATGTTGTTCTACAAAAATCAACATTTTTTTGAGATGATTTTGGATGAAATCTGATAAGTCTCTGATTGAACGGAAGTTCTCCGCTTTTCTGTATCTCTTACGTGGAGATTCTGAAAATTGGTTCAAACTGGTTCATTTTATCCTGGAATAGTTTTTTCTTCTCTTTTTTAAATTACTGAGCCCACTTTAAAAAGGGGCATATTTTGAATCCAGTCTGACCAGTGTG
>ERZ1034713.821-NODE-821-length-16173-cov-5.015821_pt1 | contig 16173 bp, 13 predicted proteins | sample MGYA00520692_ERZ1034713 | MGnify/ENA primary metagenome ERZ1034713 (study PRJEB33766, sample SAMN09781717) | gut metagenome | biome: gut microbiome | host: Homo sapiens | place: Madagascar | study: EMG produced TPA metagenomics assembly of the PRJNA485056 data set... | reverse complement strand
CCATTGCAAGCAGCATTTCCTGCATCAAAGTCCTGCTCTCACAGCCTTTGAGCACAATCGGTGTCCGCAGTGTCGTGATATCGACCACGCCGTTTTCCAGCTGCTCCCGCAGCGTAAAGGTCGATCCCTCGTGGATATCAAAGCGGATATCCGGATGCGACGTGGAGAAACGGATCAGGTAATCGGACATCATGGAAACCGTGGACGGTGTAAATCCGATGTGAATCGTTGCCGCCTGGCTTGCTTTTATGACCTCACGCTTTGTAATATCTGCCATGGTAAGAAGACTGCCCGCCCGGTCATACAGTGTTTTTCCAGCTTCCGTCAATGTAATCTTTTTGGTACCACGCAAAAAAAGCTGCACCTGAAGTTCTTCTTCGAGCATTTTGATCTGATAACTCAGCGGTGGCTGTGTCATGTGAAGAACACGCGCCGCACCGCTGATCGTACCGGCATCCACGATTGCCCGAAAGTATTCCAGTTGTTTTACATCCATAGCTTTTCTCCATACAATTTTTGTTTAGTTAATTCATAAAAGTAATATTTTTCATATATGTTAATCTATGGTATACTAAATGTCAACAGAAAGTCAAAATGAAAAAGAAAGAAATGAAATGATTATTAAAAGAATTGATTTTGAACACGGGTCAATCCCAAGTAACATCTTAAACGCAGCCATTCCCATGCTGGTGGCGCAGCTTTTAAGCCTGCTTTACAACATCGTAGACCGCATTTATATTGCAAGAATCCCACATGTCGGCACAACGGCACTCGGAGCAGTCGGTTTATGTTTTCCGATTATTGTGATCATCACCGCTTTCAGCAATCTCTTCGGAAGTGGCGGTGCTCCGCTTTTTTCCATCAGCCGGGGCATGAATGATTCCAAAAAAGCTGCTGAAATCATGAATACATCCTATACGCTGGTCTGTGCCGGTGCGATTGTTTTAATGGCCATCGGACTTCTGTTTGCACGCCCGATCCTTGTTCTGTTCGGGGCATCAAAGTCCGCGCTTGTTTATGCCTATCCATACCTGATGATCTATCTGCTCGGTACTTTGCCATCCATGATTTCCATCGGCATGAATTCCTTCATCAATGCACAGGGATATGCCACGATCGGCATGACCTCTGTAGCGATCGGTGCCGTGGCAAACTGCATACTTGATCCGCTCTTTATCTTTGTATTGCAATTGGGTATCCGTGGAGCCGCTATCGCGACTGTAATCTCACAGACGCTCTCTGCAATATTTGTGCTTTATTTTCTAAAAAAACGCGCGGAATTTAAAGTACAGCTTCTGACCCGGACCGAACTTGCCACCTGTGGAGAAAATGCAAAAAACATCGTAAGCCTCGGAACCGCAGGATTTATTATGCAGCTTACCAACAGTTTAGTCAGCATCTGCTGCAACAACGTACTCTCCGTGACCGGAGGCGATATCTATATCTCCGTAATGACAATCATTTCCAGCGTCCGGCAGCTTGTCGAGACACCAATTTATGCCATGAATGAGGGAAGTTCCCCGATTTTAAGCTACAATTACGGGGCACGCCGCCCGAAACGTGTAAAACAGGCAATTGGTACAATGGCGGTTATGATCTTTGTGTATACCGCCGCCATGTGGTCGGTCATTATCGTTGCACCGCATTTCCTGATCGGGATTTTCAGTTCCGACAGCGAGCTGATCCAGGCGGCGGTTCCTGCCTTAAAACTTTATTTTGCCGCATTTATTTTCATGGATCTGCAATACATCGGACAGACCACGTTTAAATCATTAAATAAAAAGAAGCAGGCGATTTTTTTCTCCCTGCTTCGTAAGGTATTTATTGTTGTGCCGCTGACCTACCTGCTCCCATATGCACTTGGCATGGGAACAAAAGGCGTGTTTATGGCAGAACCGGTCTCCAATGTGATCGGCGGAAGCCTGTGCTGTATTACCATGCTCTGCACCATCCTTCCGGAATTAAACTGCATGGGAAAAAGCACCCAGACGGATTAATCCTCCTGTCCTGCGCGAATTGCTGCTTCCTTCGCTTTTACATCGGAAAGAAAGTGCTCTTTCGCAAAGCCCATATCCTGCACGAGTTCCATCGTTCCAAGGTATGTGCCTTGTGCATCCCGCACTGCCATGTAAGTAACCAGCATGGTCTTTCCGTTTTTCTCCATCCAGATTGGCACTTTATCGAGCGTTCCATTCCGGAACTCTCCGATGATGCGTCGCACCTGCTGCTCGACTTTCGGCGGGTGGCAGGAAAATACCTCGCGGTCAATTGCCATGCCCGGACGCTTGAAATCTTTCGGTCCTTCATTAAAAAAGCGGTTGATATTATCCGCATCGACAAATGTGATCTCCATCGGGATCGTGTTAAGCATTGCGGTAAGCTGCGCAAGCGTCAGGTGGCCGCCTGCCATGATGACTTCCTCTGTTCTATTTTTCATAACATTCCCGGAAACGTTTCCTGCGGATTTCTCTTTCAGATATGTTTCTGCCGCTTCCCATGTTGCATTTTCCACACCAAAGCAGACTGGGTAGTCCTTTGAATCGCGGTATATTCCAAACCACTCTTCCTCCGTAAAATTCAGTGCGCAGTTCGGGAAGAAAATATTGGCTTCCTTGTAGATCATATCCTCCACGCGCTGCAATGCAGCAATAAAACACTCCATCCATTTTGTTTCTTTATCCGTAAGTTTCTCACTATGCAGCCCAACATTTTTCTTTGCGAACGGCCAGCGTTTTGCCAGATCTGCCAGTTCATCCCTGATTTCATCATCCGTCGTCCACATCACATCTGACGGGCCACTGATCCCATATTTCACTTTCAGATGCGGATAAAGAAGATCTCCTTTTTTCGCATAGTGGATCGCCACCTCGCGCAATTTTCCAAACAGTTCCTGTGAAATCATTTCTGTTTTTTCCACTTCTTTCCTGCATTCCCGGATCACGTTTTCTAATACTTCATTTTCCAACGTAAATGTCTGCAGCGGATGTCCGGCGATTCCAATCAAAGCTGCAGTCGCTGCCAACTTTTTCTCTTTTACCGATGCTGCGACCGCTTTTTCAGCGCTGGCAATTTTTTCTTCGCTGGTATTGCCACGGAACAACGCCGCATGAACATCGCACAATTTCTGCACCATTGCAAGTGGTGTCCCACCCTGCAAAAGTTTCTGCTCTGCCTGCATGATTTCCGCCGGATCGACCGCTTCAAATTCTTTTATAAAGTCTGCTCTTACTTTTTCAAGTTCTTCCCCGGCACTCAGCCGCTCCAGATATGTTTTGATCTGTTCTACCCGTGTGTTATGTTCCATGATTTCATCCTTTCCAAATGCACTTTTGTTTTTTGTAACCTTCTATTGTATCCTTGCGTTCTGCCGCAATTCCTTACAAACAGTTTTTTCATTCTTCAGTTACAATATACAAAAAAACAGGAAAAGAATATGTTGTCATAGCCACGTTTTATGCTTTTATTTTATGAACTGAACTGTTTTTGCAAAATCAATTGCATCCTGCTTCGTATAATTTTTTGCATTTAATGCAATCGCATACCCATATGCATCGCCCCTCCTTGCCATCATAATGCACCAATAGTGGCTTACCGGTTCCGCATTTTCTGTGCTTTCCAGTTCGCTCCATTCCCTCGCCGTATACAGATCATGTTCCGTCTGTATCAGATAAGCCGAAGCTGCTAATCCAGACAGTTTTCCCAGCTTTTTTACTACTGTGTGATTCCACATGACGGTGACATCCGAAATCTGATCCCCCTGCCACAAAACACCAAGACTTGCATCATTGTTTTGTGTAGAAAAGCGCATAACATACCCGGCTGCTTTCCATTCATCCGGCGCATAGCCTCCAACATACGCATCCGGTTTCAACAGGCATCCACCATAAACATCAAGCTCTTCACTATAACTTTCTAGTGTCAGACCTTTTGGTACCTCAAGCGTAATATCCATCACGGTCTGTCTCTGCGTTACTGTTTCTGTGTCCATTTCTGTGCCTGTTTCTGTGTCTGCTTCTTGGTCTGCTTCTTGGTCTGCATAACTGGTTTTTGTCGAAGTGGTCATGCCACATCCACAGACCGCGATTGCCAAAACAAGTACCAGTGCCGTGACACACTTACTCTTCTTTGGTTTGCCGCATATACAACGAATTCGTTTTTCCAATTGTGATCTACCCCCCTGCATATTTGTTGCTACTGAGAAAAAGCCCGGTTTATGCTGTAATGCCGCGATAAACAACAGACTTTTCCCGTATGCAATTTTCTGATTTTCCGATAATTGTGCTGCCACAGCCTCATCACATGCGAGTTCACAATCTTCCCGTGACAACCTGGCTGCCAGCCAGACCAGTGGATGAAACCAGTAGAGTGCTACAAGCAAATTCCGCAAATACGACCACCAGATATCCCCATGCCGCTGATGCATGGACTCGTGCAAAACAGCATAATCAACAACCTCATCTTCCGAGAGTATCTGCTCCGGAAGATAAATGTCCAGCTTTATTCCACGCGAACGAAACAAAAACGGACTTCCCTTCCACGGTATTGCATAACAGCTCCGTCTGCTGCCTTTTTCCATTGTGCATTGTACGGATACACACCTTCTTTCTTCCAGCAGATATTTTCGGAATTTTCTTTCCTGTACAAACTGTCTGACCACGATAAGCAAGAAACCCAAAAGCCAGATTTCATATAACCCATAGGTTTTCACATAATCCTTCCATGTCCGTACCTCTGCCTCCTTTAATTGTGCAGGATCTGTCTGATTTCTTTCATCAACCGCATCCCCTTGTTGTGAAAGTTTATTCTGCGCTGTCTTCCCCATGGATAAAGATGTCTTTTTTACTGCGTTATATTCTTTTTCTGATTTGTTATCCACAACGTTCTGATTTTCCTGCACACGATCCACAAGATTCATCACACTGAATTTGCTTTGCTGTTGAAAAAGTTCTCTTCCTGCTACCGTCTTATAAACTATCTGTGGAAATGGCAAAAGCAGGCTGATCGCCACAAACAGCCACAGTGCATAAACGCCGATACTTCCCACAAATCTACGCAGCCCTTTCCTTACAAATAAAAGAAGCAAGATCAGCAAAGAAGAAACCAGAACTGCTGCTAATACATACTTTCCCATATATTTATCCTTTCTCTTCTGTATCTTCCAAAAGCTGCCTCAATTGTTTTAGATCCTGTTCGCTGAGCTGTTCCTGTTTTACCATTGTCGTGAGCATCTCCCCAAAACTTCCCCGATATACTCTGTCCAAAAAACTTTTTGTTTCCTGCTGTACAAAATCCGCCTGTTTTCCGACCGGATAATAATGCTTTGTGCGTCCGATTGTTTCGTATGCGACGACCCCTTTTGCCTCCATGCGCTTTAACATAACAATCAATGTATGCTTGTCCCAGTCTGTCACTCCCACAAAATCCTCAACCATCTCCATAATCGTACGATTTTTCTTTTCCCAGAGCAGGTTCATAATCCTCCATTCCCCCTGCGAAAGTATTGTTTTTTCTTCCATACCGTCTCTTATTTCCTTTCCTATTTTCATTTGGTAATCTTTTGTTTACCTCATCGTAGCATTTAGGTAAACATATGTCAACCAGTTTTTTATCCATTTGACAATCTTTCCCTCATGGTATATATTTAGTTAGGTTTCTAACAATTAGGTTTCTAACTAAGGAGGTCCCTATGCAGGAAACATTTCACTATCTTTTGATGTCCGATCATCTGATGGTACAAAAAGCACTGGTATCAAGTGTCAAAGACACCGGATTGACACCAGGACAACCAAAAATACTCGATTATCTGCTCCATCATGACGGAGCAATTCAAAAAGAGATTGCCATATTCTGTCACATTGAGCCGGCATCTTTAACCGCCATCTTAAATGGCATGGAAAACAAAGGCTATATTGAGCGAAGGACCGCCGGCAGCAATCGACGATCACTTCATGTGTATCTCACAGAGACCGGAAAAAAATATGCTGACCGTCTCAACCTTGAATTTGCCCGGATCGAATCCGAAGCATTAAAAGGTTTCACCGAAGCTGAAGCACTACAGCTACAAGAGCTGCTTGGTCGTGTATATGAAAATATGGTAAACATTCAGAAGAAAGAAGGCTCAGACAAATGAAACATTTAAAAGTAAGAATCCCTATGTATTTTATCGGACTGTTCGTGATGACCATCGGTATCGCCCTTTCCGTAAAATCCAACCTCGGTGTATCTCCCGTCAGTTCTATTCCTTATACCATGACCTGTGTCTGGGGCATCGAAATGGGAAAAGCCACGATTCTCTTCCATATTGTACTGGTGTTAATTCAGATTTTGCTGCTGCGGAAAAAATTCAAACCGGTTCAGTTGTTACAGGTTGTGATCGGTGTGGTATTCGGTTACTTTACAACTTTTTGCAACTATATGGTATCCTTTCTTCCAACACCGGAAAATCTTGGAATCCGCATCATCATGGTGCTCGCCAGCACTGTATTTGTGGCATTTGGTATCTTTTTGTATTTGCCGGCAGATCTGATTCCACTTGCCGGAGAGGGCTGTATGCAGGCGGTTTCCTCTGTAACACATATTGAATTTTCCAAAGTCAAAATTGGTTTTGACTGTACAATGGTTCTCGTATCAGCCATTACCTGTCTTACCGTATTACACAACCTCGGAAGTGTCGGCGCCGGTACCATCATCGCAGCCATCTTAGTCGGTACGCTGGTCGGAATCATCAACCGCGCATTCGGCAAACAGCGTGATAAGCTGCTTGGGAAAACCGACGAAACTGCCAGAGTCTCAGCGCGTGACAACATTTCTCCGGAAGCAGCTGCCGCAAAAGTAAAAAAAGTGAACCACGAACGTGCGGTTCACTGCAAACATTTTACAAAAACAGACTGGGGCAATGTAAAAAATTATGATCTGTGTATCAAATCCGATGACTTTGGTGTAGCGGAAACTGCACAAATTATCGGAGACCTGTTTCAGAAGAAAATGGGCCTTTCATAGTCGTGGTCCGCAACCACCTTGCGCCATTTGGATATATACATAAAAATTTATTATTATGTCCTCATCATTTTCACTTTTTGGACATATATAATTTTCCTTATTAATAATGTCCTTGGTTTTTTCTTATATTGGACATATGCGTCGAATTTCTTTAATATGGTCCAAAAAAATGCCAGTTTAAATGACATTTTTCACCGTATATTCCGCATATGTCCAATTGCAATCAGTATTACCGATAAAAACTGTCCAGCACGTACTGATAATGTTACCCACGCTGCAACACCAATAATCAATGCCACAATCACTGCGATGACAAACTGTTTTTTATTTCAGCTGTACCTTTGCAGGACGATAAGCCTGATAAGTAAAGGTTCCATCCTCATTTTTTGTCAATGTCTCTATTCTGGTTCCCTCTGCTGTTCCGTCTCCAGATTCTCCAATAATGCTCTCTTCTCCAACATCATAGATCCAGTTTGAAACACTATAAGATAATTTTTCATCTGGTGTAGATATGGAAATCATTCCATCTTCATCTGGCGTTACCGTCTTAGTCTCGCTCTCAATAAGTTTTGCACCGTCCAGCCTTTTTTCAATCTGTTCTTTTCCAGCCATCTCATCCGTTTCCTTCTGTGCAACAGCATTTTCTTCATCCTTTTGCTCCTCTATTTGAGCAAAATACTTCTCTGCCGCTTTATCATCTGCCTTTGACTTATCCAGTGGAAGCATAAAAAGTGCCTGCATGCCGTCAAATGCCTTGTTGACCTCATAATCCCCTGTCTTTTCATCCAATGTAAATGCCTGTGATTCCTGTCCAAAGCTTTCTACTACACCAAGATAAACCCCCATATTTGCAAATATTTCGAGATCATCACATTCTAAAAGCTGGTACTGTACACCATCCTGCACGAATGCCTGTGCCCCAGCTCCTAAGGTTCCGTTGTTGACATCCATAAAGCTTTTTCCATGGATCAATGCCGAAACGCAAAACGTCTGGTAACTGTCATCCATCTGTCCGGGCATTGGTGTCCCATCCTCTTTTGTAATCGCTGTGACGGCATAAGTTTTTTTTGTGCTGATGACAGATCTGTTTTCGTCATTCACCACAACCGAAAGATCTTTTCCTGTAACGATTCCCATAAGAGTAATTTCGTAGCCTGCAGATTTCTGTGTTTCATTGATTGTAATCGCATCCTTACTCTCAAATGCTTTTGCTAATGCTCCATCCTCTGTCATCTGATCCGCCACCTGTGAAGGTGTAAGATATCGGTATGCCGCATATGCCGATGCAGATCCAACAACAAGGATTCCAATTGCAGCTGCCGCTGCTACGCCTGATTTCAATGTTCTATGTTTCATATTCTGTGTCTCCTTTGCCTTTTTTACAATGGATGCATTCAGGCTTTTTTCTGGAACACAGTCCGGCAGAAGATTTTCTTTTAACAATTCGTCCAATTCTTTCATGAAAAGTAATCCTCCAATTCTTTTTCCAACAATTTTCTGGCTTTAAAAAGCCGGCTTTTTACCGTTCCCTGTGGAATAGACAAAAGTTTAGCAATGGACGCCACGTTCTGATTCTCCATATAGTAGAGCAAAAGCGGAATCCGGTACACATCCGAAAGAGCATCGACAGCCTTCCACAAATGCGCCTTTTCTTCCTCTTTCACAACCCGTTCCACCATATCACTCCCGGAAACAGCCGTACTCTCTTCTATGGCTTCCTCTGCCACTTGTGGAGCGATCCGGCTGCGCCATGCCCGTTTGCGCACGCGATTTTTCCATAGACGGATCACGATGGATAACAGATAGCTTTTCGGATTATCCTCATACCGAATGGATGCTATCTTTTTGGTTGCTTCTAAAAATGCATCCTGATACAGATCATCTGCGCTCTCTTTTTCTTTTGCCAGGTGCATGCAAAATGAGTAAATATCTTTCCCATAAAGCAAAATGCACTGTTCCAGTTCCTGAATTGTCATATTAGTTACTTCCCGTGTACACGAATTTCGAAAAGCTTTTCCTGCCTTTCACTTATACATTGTAATAACTTTGGCAGCGGTTCACACAATTTACCACATCGTACGAAGCACATCCCCTTTTAAGTACAAATTTCCCCTGACCTCTTCCTTTACCGGTGCCAGTTGACCCTGGCTTACCATATAAGATATATTTTGCCGTGAACATTCCAGCATACTACAGCTTTCCGTTGTATCAAGAATATTTTTTTGCACAAATGCTTTGAAATCATTCGTACTTAATGGAATTGTAATCCCTGCATCGTGCAGGATACCCGCAGGAATGTCAATCGAGTCATTAAATGTAATAAAATACCCTCCTGTTCCAACTTTGCCTGATTGATACACCCGCTCATTGCTTATCACTTTTTCCATATCATCAACTTCTTTTAAATTTTCTAATTCAATTTTCTTTACCGTATCATCTGCGAAAAAGCAAAGTATTGTGTAGTTTTCCAGCAAAACACATTCTATGATATTTTTTTGCTGCCTTTTTATAACAAAATCCGGTACTTCATCTATTTTCTTAATGTAAAGATTATCCTGCGAACACCTGCCCTCCGAAATCTCTAAAAACTTCATTTCATCATATGACTGCAAATGATGTTGTGCCAAAATATCCTTAATATTCTGTCTGCCACTTGGAATTACCCGTTCCTTTACCCATAAAAAACTGATATCCCTTGGAATCGTATAAATCTTTCGTTTTACATAACTGGTAAACAGTAACGGTGCTGTCCACTCGTCCAAATACTCTGGTAGTTCTACTATACAGTTTTTTTCTTTTTCATAATAGAGAAGCACTCCTGCCAGAAACGCATTTTCTGCATCAATTATTTCAAAGATTTTCATATATCTTGTACCTCTTATAAATCATATTCCAAATCTTATCCCTGAAAGCTTCTGATAAGATTGTTTCCAATCCATCAAAAATCATGTTTCGATCTGTCTCTTTTAATTTGTTTTTAAATAGGTATCCACATTCCTTTATAAGATCTAAATTTTCATAGCAGGAATATCCTCCAATAAAATTCTGACATCGTTTATCTTCCAGAATATCAAATTTCGCTACATCCCCATCCGAAATACAGGAATACAGCAAGGACAAACCATGATCAAACAGTGGAGCAATTCGTAATGTATGTGCTCTGGCATTTCTTAAAATTTCAATATTTGCCCCATGCCGATCCCTGTTGAGTATCAGATAATCAATCGCAATCATTTGATCAATGTATTCTTTCCAGCCACATCGCACACAAAAATCATAATGCGTCTCCCCTTTCTTTGCATTGGTCCTATAATAGTCATCCAATGCAATTTTACTCTCACCTCTCTTTTTAAAATCTTCCGAAGCACATAAATACGTATTATATATTCTGCCCTCTATTTCAATATCCGCATGAATCAATTCATATGCAAGATGCTCGACGCCCAGCAATGTAAGCAACCGGTCGACAATTATTTCATTGACACACTCATGCCCTATAACCCCATTTACCGGATCAAAATTAGACAGTTTGTAATAAATCTTTTTCCCATTGATAGATGATTCCGACTTTAAAAAAGTTCCAGCAGTTCCACTAGAACTTCTGATATGTGACCATTTTAAATATGTGAAATCCTGTGTTTTCATAACAATTTGATTGCTCATTACCATCGGCGCCTCCTTATTTTTATTTGACGTACGTCAAATATATTTGTTATATCATATAATATTATTTGACGTGCGTCAAATAATATGTAGTTTTGAACATAAAAAAGAAGTAGCATAACTTTATTGTCACAGTTATGCTACTCGTCTCTTTTATAATTATAATTTGAAATCGCTTTCTATCGATCTTTGCATCAGCATTTCATTCGTCTGGTATTTTCCATAATAAAAGGCTTCGCTTCTTTCTGTCCCCACTGCGTATCATACATCCCCATCAGATACTGATAGAGCTGCTTCCGGTTATCAAATTTAATCACCTGATATGGCAGAGAGAAGGACAGTTTTTCAACAAATAAAAATTTTCCATTCCTGGTCGGAACAAGCACTCCGGCATGCCCGACAAACAATTCATTTTCTTCCTTGCCAAAGCTGGAATGAAATACAACCGTTATCAATGATGCCTTTGTCTTTTTAGAAATAGTGACACCTTTTGCCTTCAGGCTCTTTTTCATTTTTTTCACATGTGTGTCAACATCTGTTGTATATTCTGTATTCACTGTGGAAAATAACTTTTCAAATGTTGCTGTCTGCTTTTTGGTAAACTTTTTTTTCGGAGCATTCTTAAGTGCATCCTGATCCATAAAGAGTTCCGTCGGATTAGCCTTTGCATTCTCATCAACTTTAATTTTATCTTTCATAAGATCAAAAGCTGTGATTCTGCAATTGTATCCAATAAACAGATCATTCTTCTTGCTCCAAAGCTCCATGATTTTGTTTTCATCATACTGAGGACTCTTTGTCATCTTTTTGAAACCTTTTTTGACAAGTCCCGTATTTTTAATGGTTTTATTATAAGTCTTTACATCGGCAAGCCATGCATCCACATTTTTCCTGGAAAGTCCGGCATCAAGCATTGCTTTTCGAACCTCCTTTTGCGATTTTGCATCCACAAGATTCGAATATGCTCCGTAATAAGTGGTTGTCTTAGCGTCTATGCTGACGGGCTGCATGATTGCGAAATAAGGTAGTAACAACGTAACCATGATTACATAAATTATTTTTTTCATATGACATTCTTCTCCTTTGCAAAGAAATTTTATCATATACGATAAAAAAAACAACTTAAGTTTTCATTAAGAACGGCTGCTGCATATTTTACAATTTTACATACTTACATATTTGCTGTCCGACATCGCATAACCATCATTATATTTGATTGTCAGATATTTCGTATCCTTTCCATCTGTAAGTTTTACGTAACAGATGCCATCCTCGAAACGGTCGGTAATATCCATCTTCTGGTCTTTATAGTACAGCCAGACACTGCCTGCTTTCATGTTATTTTTTACATGTAATATCGTTCTGTTCTCAATTACTTTCTATTGTATAAGTCCCCTCTTCAAAATTTACATGCAATTCGGCATATGCCCCGTCATATTCCCAGCGGATTTCCAGAGAACTCTCCTCTCCGGAGATTGTCACCTCTGCACCTTCCGAAAATGCCTTATGGGTATTCCTCATACGGATTAGCGCAAGCTGTTTTTGAACCACATCTTTTTTCAGTCCTTCCGCGATCTGATCAACGGAAAGATTTGTCCGGTTGATTTCCTTATGTCCGGATTCCCCCGCACGCTGCACCGCTTCATGGTCATTTTTTCCGGCAAACAGATCCAGATACCAGATCTGCGGTTTGCCCGGCATAAACATCTGGATTGCCCGCGCCAGAAGCATTTTTTCATCCGACTCACCCAATGCACTGTAATACGTGGCATTTACCTGATAATACAGATTCTTTTGTCCATGTAAATTTTTGACCATGCCTCCGCGGGATACAATCCGGTCAATTAACGACTGGATCTCCTCTTTTGGAAGCAGTCCCTTTAAATCCAGAAGCGGGATGCCGTCGTGACAGCCGAGCATGTTGACCGTGGAAATCTTCTTTTCCACAATTTCCTTCGCCCATGCCGCAAGGTACGTTCCCCGCCGGTTCTCAATCGCATCAATGACCAGTCCCGGCAGGAAAAAGTCGTAGGTTGCATAGCCTTTTTCTGCAAGCGTCTCATATATTTTTTCATCATACGCTGCGTGGATCTCCGGCAAAAGCGTAAGTCCCAAAGGTTCTGCCAGCGCATGGATCTTCTGTAAAAGTTCCCATGTCTCCGGATCATTGAGAAAGTTTTTCTTTCCCGGTGTCTTCGGCGCATAGGCAAAGGCATCCAGCCGCACGATCGCCGCTCCGTAAGAGGCTATTTTCTCCAGTGTTTCACGATAAAACTCCCACACCTTTGGCGACTGGATGTTTACATCCATCTGTCCGAGATAGTGTCTGCCATGCACTTCCTGATAAAAGGTATTCCAGTATGGCACCTTTTTCCCATCCGGAAATTCCACCATCAGGATCGGCAGGCCGGGTTTGCGGAAAAACATCTGCTTCAGGCAGCTTTCCTCCGGCTGGATATAGCCTTCCTCCGTCATGGTTCCATGCCCTTCCCAGAAGCGGTTCCAGTCGATGAAAAAATCGCGGTACGCAGAAGCCTCCCCTTTTTCCACAAGATCCTGAAACTGTGGGGACTGTGCGGAAGCATGGTTTAAAATAAAATCCAGTTTCAGGTCAATCCCCATATTCTTTAACTGGTCAAGGTCTTCCCGGTTGGCAAGCTGCTCATTCAGGTCATAGTCGATCACGGAAAATCCCCGGTCGAGATCGGAATGATACAGGCTCGGCAGAATGTAAAAGGAAGAAAATACATCCTGCATTGCCTCCGTTTTGAGCAATGTTACAATATCCCCCAAATTTCCTCCAAGGCTGTCGGGATATGCATTGAGCATCGGTTTATGGTTCATAAACACTTCCGTCCTTTCCCACGATCAATCCTGCATTTTTTCGCTGCACTTCAAGTTTTTCCTGTTCCAGTTCTACCACGCGGCAGATAAACGGGCTTGCGGCATTCTCATCGCGGTTTCTGCGGATGCGCCGCTCCTTTGTCTCCTCCGGGGAACTTTCCAGAAAGACGGGCAGATCCACACCGTGTAACTCGTCACTGCCTCCGTGTGTCCACTCCAGAAGCAATACGGATATTCCGGAAAAATCGGTTTCCTCCGATGAGATCTCGCCATCTTCCCGTCCCATATGCCGCAATGTGATCGTATCTTTTCCCTCATGAAATGCCGCAAGCACTTCATTGATCCGGTCGAAGTCAATCTCTTTCTTTGTGCCGAGATATCCACGCAGTCCGTCTTCCCCTGCCTCTTTATACACACGCATCCGTTCTTCATCATTGCGTTTTGGAATCCGGTGTGGATAATCATCGCCCGAGAGCAGATAACAACCCGTTCCGTCATTTAAAAAGTACTGCTGCAATGCCGTTGCGAGTGTTGTTTTTCCGGAACCGGAGCCACCGTAAAGGCTGATGACCACTCGATTTTTGGCATTCCTGTCACACCATTTCTGCACTTTTTCATATAATGTTCCAGCCTCTTTCAGTTCTGTAAAAGCAAACTGATATGCCTCATATTCTCTGGTAAACGGCGGAAGCGGAATTCCCGCATGCATCAGTGCCGCACCGGAATACTGCCTGCCGCTTTGTTCTTCCAGATACACGGCATCCGGCTTTAACCCACGCAGACGGACATAAACAGCTGCCTGATTTGCCTCTGCCATCAGACGCACTACGCTTACCAGTGCATGATCCTGTTGCTCTGAGACGGACATCCATGCCGCAATTTCATCCGTAAACGGATCGGACAGCCGCCAGTACGTTCCCTCGTTAATGAGCGTTTCATACTTCTTGTACGTTTTGATCTGCTCCCGGATCTGCTGTTTTTCCTCATCCGATAAAAGCGCCGGGTTTAATTCGTAACCGAAAGTTCCCGCCATCGCCGTCACCCCGCGGGTATGGAAACTTGTCACCCGTCCGGTCTGGTGATTTGGCACCGCCGAAACATGTGCCCCCATCGCAGAAACCGGATAGAAAAACGAAGTTCCGTACTGGATTCTTGTGCGGTTGATCGCATCGGTATTGTCACTGCACCAGATCTGTGGGGAATAATAAAGCATTCCCGCGTCAAACCTGCCGCCGCCACCGCTGCATCCCTCAAGCAGAAGATCCGGATAGCGGCTGCACAGACGCTCCATAAAATCATAAACACCAAGGACATAATCATGGGAAAGATTTCCGGCATAGACATCTGCCATGCTGCGGTTCATATCCCACTTGACATAGTCAATTTTTCCCTGATCGAGCACGGCACAGATCTGGTCAAAGACACAGTCACGCACTTCTTCTCTGGAAAAATCAAGCAGTAACTGGTTTCTCGAGCGTACCGGCTTTTTCCCCGGAATCCGGATCGCCCAGTCCGGATGCGCCCGATAAAGGTCACTGTCTTCATTGACCATCTCCGGCTCAATCCAGATGCCAAATTTCACGCCCTGTTCATGCACACGGGTAATAAGATCTGCCAGACTGCCCCCCAGTTTCTTTTCGTTGACCTGCCAGTCCCCAAGGGAAGAATTGTCATCATTTCTTTTCCCGAACCAGCCGTCATCCATCACTACCATATCTATTCCAAGGGAAGCTGCTTCTTTTGCCAGATCCACAATCGTATCTCCCGTAAAATCGAAATAGGCTGCCTCCCAGCTGTTGATCAGCACCGGACGCTGCATATGGACATATTTGCTGCGGCACACATGGTTGCGGATGCAGTTATGATACTGCTGCGACAATGCAGACAATCCATCTGCCGAATAGGATAAAATGACTTCCGGCACCGTAAATGTTTCTCCCGACGCAAGCGGATAGGAAAACAGTTCTTCATTTAATCCAAGAAGCAGACGCGTCTGGTTGAACTGGTCTTTTTCTGCCTCACAGGAGAAATTTCCGCTGTATACAAACAGCATGCCATAGCAGCTGCCTGCGGTCTCCGTTGCCCCTTTTTCTGCCAGAATCACTGCCGGATTATACTGATGGCTGGATGTTCCCCTGCGGCTGCCAAACGCAATCGTTCCATGTCCCAGCGGGGTGCGCTCCAGATTGCGCTCCATGGCATGCTTTCCATAAAACCGCAGGACATCAAAATCTCCCTGTACAAAATCCAGACAGGCTGCCGCTGCCTTTTCGATCGTAATCGGCCCGGTTCCCGTATTTTTAATCCGGACACTTCTTGTAATGACATCGGTTTCTTCCAGAACACCATACAGCAGATGCACTTCAACCTGTGCGTTTTCGTCTGCGAGGACAATTTCCAGTGTCTGTGCTTCCTCTTCATCTGCCCAGACAGCCGGAAGTCCCTGTAACTGATACTTGCCGCTTCGGATCTCATAGCTTTTAAAAAGCAGATCCGCACTTTCCACCCCTTTTTCATTTTTGATATTCAGCGCGATATTGCGGTAATCTCCGGTGCCAAGGGACGGATACTCCTGTGGCAGCGCATCCAGAGAATAGGTGCGGTCCATGCCGGCTGCATAAGGATTTCCGGAAAATCCGCGGTCTGCATAGGTTAGGACATAGTCCA
>ERZ1034713.819-NODE-819-length-16250-cov-5.125224_pt1 | contig 16250 bp, 15 predicted proteins | sample MGYA00520692_ERZ1034713 | MGnify/ENA primary metagenome ERZ1034713 (study PRJEB33766, sample SAMN09781717) | gut metagenome | biome: gut microbiome | host: Homo sapiens | place: Madagascar | study: EMG produced TPA metagenomics assembly of the PRJNA485056 data set... | reverse complement strand
TTCGAAAACAAATCGCTCTGACGGTAGCAAGGCTTCCGTCGTGAGGTTTGCGATGTTGCCGCCCCAGAGAGCCGCTGTCTGAGCCTCGAAGAGGCGAGTTTAGGCGGAAGGGCGGCTAACAGGCGAGCGAACCGAACAGGAAACGAAGCGTGTCAGGAGATTGTTTTCGAATCATCATGGCGTACTATTTTTACAAAACTATTTTATGGCGTTCATTTGCACATTTACAATACTGTATACCCTTTGCGTTCGATACAGGCTTTCACTTCCATAATATCCTCGGAATGGAATACCATGATCGGCATACCTGTCTCGCGGTTAAAGGAAAGGTACAGGTAATTTACATTGATATTGCTCTCGGAAAGTGCCTGGAGCAGCTGGTTCAGATTTCCGACTTCATCCATCAGTTCCACGCCGACTACTTCCGTAAGATGGCACAGAAGACCGGCTTTTGTCAGAGCATCTACGGCTGCTGACGGATTGGATACGACCATGCGGACGATACCGTATTCGGCACTGTCATTTGTTACCGATCCCAGGATATTGATATCTTCACTGCGAAGAACACCTGTGATCCTTTCCATCATACCTCTTTGGTTTTCTGCAAATACAGATACTTGCTGCATAATAAAAATCCTCCTGATTCAAGAATAAATGAATATATCGTAGTTTTGATGTATGCGAATGGCTCTCGAGTAAAGAAAAATTCGCATCCTGCTCATTTATCTATTGTAAGAGTTTCTGCACAATAAGTCAATAAGTTAATGCTTTGCAGTGGGAAAATAACACTATTCAAACAGATCCTGAATTTTTACGCCAAGTACTTTTGCAAGTCCCATTAGTTCAATGTCAGTGACGGTTCGACTTTTGTCCTCAATTCTTGAAATGGAACCGCGGCAGATATAAACAGCCTGTGTTTCCAGACGTTCGGAAAGCTGTTGCTGGCTTAAGTGATGTTTTTTTCGCAGAACCCGGAGTCGGTCGCCGATCAGGTTCATTTCTTTTCCTTCTATAATTCGCGGCATATAAGTCCTCCTTTTTGGTAAAACAATTCATAAGGTCTCCTTGAACCCTTTATTGCACAGCGATCCTGTCAGGCAAATGTCAGTCAGGCTGACCAGAATCGCGTGCCAAGTCTCACGTGCGTTCGACTTGAATTCATGCGGAAATCGTTTGGTCAAACACATGGTAAACGAAAATTGAAAAAGGGCTGTCCCGTTAAAGGACAGCATGTGCCTTTACAGGACAAAATATGTCGTAAAAGAGCCAAAAAGCAGAAACATGATACCCTGGATTCCTGGCATTGACAGAAAAAAGAAAAAAAGATAAGATGAACACAGAGCAGGCAATTCCAGAACCGAGAACAGAAAGTATAAAAAAATCAGACGGGATGCCTGTATCAGTTTTACGGAAATTGAGAAAGGGAGAAAGCGATGCGTAATGACTGTGAAACCTGTGTGAATTATGTATATGACGAGGACTGTGAAGAATCCATCTGTACAGTGAATCTTGATGAGGATGAGCTGGTGCGTTTTATGGAGGACAGCCACTATTGTTGCCCATATTATCGGCTGGATGATGAATATGCAGTTGTCCGAAAGCAGATGTAGGGAAATATGCAGGTATGAAACTTAATTCAAGAATGCCTCTGGCATTCTTGCTGCGAGGTGCACGTCATGCACCGGGAAAGGGAGGAAAAGACAGAAAATGGGACTTACAACACTTTGTTATCTGGAAAAGGATGACCGCTATCTGATGCTGCACCGCATCAAAAAAGAGGTGGATGTCAATAAAGACAAGTGGATCGGGGTCGGCGGGCATTTTGAGAAGGACGAGACGCCGGAAGAATGTCTGCTCCGTGAAGTAAAGGAAGAGACAGGGCTTACGCTCACTTCCTGGCGTTTCCGAGGACTGGTCACGTTTCTTTCGGATGCATGGGAAACGGAATATATGTGTCTTTACACGGCGGATGGCTTTGAAGGGGATATGATCACCTGCGATGAAGGAACGCTGGAGTGGGTAAAGAAAAGTGAGCTTGAAAGGCTGAAGCTCTGGGAAGGCGATAAAATCTTTTTTAAACTTTTAAAAGAAGAGCATCCGTTTTTTTCTCTGAAACTGAAATACCGGGGCGATGTGCTGACCGAGGCAGTGCTGGATGGAAAAAGGCTGAAAACCGAAAATCAAGGTTGACTTTTTTTCAGGGAAATGGTAAGGTTTAAATAATTATACGACTGACGGAAGTGGAATAGACCACAGGGAGTATAAGGGTAAAAGTGTCGACCGTCTGGGCAGATCTTGCTTGGAGTGTGCGGCACATTTTTTTTGCCTTGGTCTGAATTCGGATTTTTGGCAAAATGAAATGTTCTGTGGATTGGCACAGTGCTTCAAAGCAGGTTGAGAGTGAAAAGAAAAGGAGAATGCAAACATGGAAATGTTATCGATTGAAAAAGAACTTCAGGAAAATTCTTATCCGGGAAGAGGTATCATCATTGGAAGATCCAAGGATGGTACAAAGGCAGTGACCGCTTATTTTATCATGGGAAGAAGCGAGAACAGCCGCAACCGTATCTTTGTGGAGGATGGAGAAGGCATCCGAACACAGGCATTTGATCCTTCCAAGCTGGTTGACCCGAGCCTGATCATCTACGCACCGGTACGTGTGCTGGGAAACAAGACGATCGTTACAAACGGAGATCAGACCGATACCATCTACGAAGGCATGGATCGTCAGCTTACATTTGAACAGTCTCTTCGAAGCCGTGAGTTTGAGCCGGATGCACCGAACTATACACCGCGTATCTCCGGTATCATGCACATCGAAAACGGAAAATACAGCTATGCAATGTCGATTTTAAAGAGCAATAACGGAAATCCGGATTCCTGCAACCGCTACACGTTTGCATATGAAAACTGTGTGGCAGGCGAAGGACATTTCATCCATACTTATAAGTGCGACGGCAATCCGCTGCCAAGTTTCGAAGGAGAACCGAAACTGATCGCAATTCCGGATGATATGGAAACATTTACCGAAACCCTGTGGAACAGTCTGAACAAGGATAACAAAGTCTCCCTGTTTGTGCGTTACATCGACATCGCAACCGGAAAATATGAGACAAAGATCGTAAATAAAAACAGATAAGAATTGTGAGAGTACGAAGTACGGAACAATTCGTATGGCATCTTATGAATTAACGTATATTATGAAACGTCAGGAGGAAATCAGAATGAAAGAATTAGAACTGAAATATGGCTGTAACCCGAATCAGAAACCATCTAAGATCTACATGGCAGACGGCAGTGACCTTCCGATCAAAGTGCTGATGGGAAGACCTGGATACATCAATTTCCTGGATGCATTTAACGGCTGGCAGCTGGTAAGAGAATTAAAAGAGGCAACCGGACTGCCGGCAGCGACTTCTTTTAAACATGTTTCACCGGCAGGTGCAGCGATCGGTCTGCCGATGTCTGATGTCCTGAAAAAAATCTACTGGGTAGATGACATGGGTGATCTTTCACCGCTGGCATGTGCTTATGCAAGAGCAAGGGGTGCAGACCGTATGTCTTCTTTCGGAGATTTTATTGCACTGTCCGATGTCTGCGACAAAGACACTGCCATGCTGATCAAACGTGAAGTATCCGACGGCGTGATCGCTCCGGGTTATAGCGAAGAAGCACTGGAGATCCTGGCACAGAAGAAAAAAGGAAATTACAACGTGATCCAGATCGATGAAAACTATGTTCCGGCAAAACTGGAGCACAAACAGGTATTTGGTGTTACGTTTGAACAGGGTCGTCAGGATCTGAAGATTGACGATGAGCTGCTCTCCAACATCGTGACAAAAAACAAAGACATTCCGCAGAATGCATTAAATGACCTGAAGATTTCTCTGATCACACTGAAATACACACAGTCCAACTCCGTATGCTATGTAAAAGACGGACAGGCGATCGGTATCGGTGCCGGACAGCAGTCCCGTGTACACTGCACACGCCTTGCCGGACAGAAGGCTGACAACTGGTGGCTGCGTCAGTGCCCGAAAGTTCTGAACCTGCCGTTCATCGAAGGCATCCGCCGTGCAGACCGTGACAATGCGATCGACGTTTACATCGGAGACGAGTATATGGATGTACTGGCTGACGGAGCATGGCAGAAAGTATTTACCGAGAAACCGGAAGTATTCACAAAAGAAGAGAAACGTGCATGGTTGGATCAGATGCAGGACGTAACACTTGGTTCTGATGCATTCTTCCCGTTCAGCGACAACATCGAGCGTGCTCATAAGAGCGGTGTAAAATATATTGCAGAGCCGGGCGGATCCGTAAGAGATGACCTGGTGATCGAGACATGCGATAAATATAATATGGCAATGGCATTTACAGGAATCCGTCTGTTCCATCACTAAAATCGAAAAAAGCTTGACGAAACCCAAGGTGCGTAATAAAATAGCTGATAGAGCAGGATACGTGCAGGGCAAACAAGTGTATTTTGCGTATGGACATGAAAGATGAGGAGGATTACTATGACACCGTACAAGGATTTGAGCAGAGAAGAGCTGCTTAAGGAAAAAGAGAACCTGGAACAGCAGTTCGCAGAGATAAAGGCCAAAGGATTGAAGCTGGATATGTCCAGAGGAAAACCTTCTACCGCACAGCTGAATCTGTCAATGGGAATGATGGATGTACTGGACAGCAATGCAGATCTGGTATGTGAAGAAGGCGTTGACTGCAGAAACTATGGCGTACTTGATGGTATTAAAGAAGCAAAAGAGCTTTTGGCTGATATGACAGAGGTATCTCCGGACAATATTATTATTTATGGAAACTCAAGTCTGAACGTTATGTACGATACGGTGGCACGTTCCATGACTCATGGTGTAATGGGCAGCACTCCGTGGTGCAAACTGGATAAAGTAAAATTCCTGTGCCCGGTTCCTGGATATGACCGTCACTTCAAGATTACAGAGCACTTCGGTATTGAGATGATCAACATTCCGATGCATGAAGATGGACCGGATATGGATATGGTTGAAGAATATGTCAACAACGATCCGGCAGTCAAAGGTATCTGGTGTGTGCCGAAATATTCCAACCCACAGGGTATCACCTATTCTGATGAGACAGTACGTCGTTTCGCAAGACTGAAACCGGCAGCAGAAGACTTCCGTATTTACTGGGACAATGCATATGGTATCCATCATTTATATGAGGATAAACAGGACAACCTGGTTGAGATCCTGATGGAATGTAAAAAAGAAGGTAATCCGGACATGGTTTACAAATTCTGCTCTACATCCAAAGTAAGCTTCCCGGGTTCCGGTGTAGCTGCAATCGGTACTTCCAAAGCAAACATTGCAGATATTAAAAAGCAGATGACCATCCAGACCATCGGTCATGACAAGCTGAACCAGCTGCGTCACGTAAGATTCTTCAAAGATATCCACGGCATGGTGCTGCATATGAGAAAGCATGCAGACATCCTGCGTCCGAAATTTGAAACTGTATTGAGCGGACTGAAAAATGAGCTGGGCGGACTGGAGATCGGAAGCTGGCTTGAACCGCGCGGAGGATACTTCATTTCCTTTGATTCACTGCCTGGCTGTGCAAAAGCAATCGTAGCCAAAGCAAAAGAAGCGGGTGTTGTTATGACCGATGCCGGTGCAACATTCCCGTATGGAAAAGATCCGCAGGATTCCAATATTCGTATCGCACCGTCTTACCCGACACCGGAAGAGCTGAAAACGGCAACAGAAATCTTTGTACTGAGCGTAAAACTGGTAAGTATCGATAAGATTCTGGAAGATAAATAAAATTTTGAGAAAACAGAGCCATGGCTGACTTTAAATGAAGTTGGTTATGGCTCTTTTTATCGGAAAATTGGTTGAACTGAGAAAACAGAGATGTTATACTGAAATACATAGAATGATGAGTCAAGGAATAAATGGACACAGGCAGAGGAGAATACAATGGAAGAAAATATTTTTATGACGGGAGGGAAAGTTCTTACACTGGAGGATTATCTGCAGTATGATGCGGGCAGCAGAGGCAATCTCGGAGAAGAGCTTCCGGTGATGGTTTACCGTCTGCTGGAATATTCCCTGAAAGAGGAGCTGATCGGACAGTTTGGAAAGGAAAAGCAGATTGAGATTTTCCGCAATGCCGGACGCAAGGCGGGAGAATATTTTGCAAAGAAAATGCTGAATCTGGATCAGCCGCTGGATCAGTTTGTAAGTGAGCTTCAGAGTAAAATGCAGGAATTAAAGATCGGTGTGCTGCGTATCGAAAAGGTAGATGAGGAGAGCGGAAAGATCATTCTCAATGTGTCAGAGGATGCGGACTGTTCCGGACTTCCGATCCTTGGCGAGACGGTATGCAATTACGACGAAGGATTTATCGGCGGTATTTTAAGCATGTATTCCGGAAAGTTCTATATGGCAGTAGAGGTAGACTGCTGGGCAACCGGTGACCGCGTGTGCAGATTTCATGCAAATATAGAAGACGAAAAATAGGAGCATAGTCATGGAGGATAAAAACAGCGAATTATTGTTTGAATACCTCAGAAGCATCCTGTATGATAAAAAAATTCAGCCGCTTGATGTGGAACAACTCGATGAGCCTTTTCGGAAGCTTGGCAGGGGACTGCAGTATTTTGCAAAGACGTTTACAGAAACAAAACAGTACGCAGCAGCCCTTTCGAGAGGAAATCTGTCGGTGCAGCCGCCTCCGCGGGAGAATTTTTTGTGCGAAAATTTAAAAAATATCCATGCAAATCTAAATCATCTGACCTGGCAGGCAAAACAGGTGGCAAAGGGTGACTATTCTCAGACAGTATCTTATCTCGGGGAATTTTCAGAGGCATTCAATACGATGACGCAGCAGCTGAAGGAGCGGGAATTAAAACTGAAACAGGAAGCAGAGCGGGAAAAAATACATGCCGGGATGGTAGAAACTTACAATCAGCTTCTGGTAGAGATGATCGACCGCAGCGAAGAGGAGATTTTCGTGACCAGTGCCGACGGCAGGAGGATTCTGTACTGCAAAAAGAGGAATGACAGAAGTATTGACCGGAATGAAGTTTACCAGATGTGTATTCGGTTCGCACAAAAACACCGGTCGGAAGAGAGCAGAGATTCTTTTGAATGGATATGGGAAGCAGAGGATTCGAGACATCATTTTTATAGGATCATTAGCGGATATATGCAGTGGCAGGGGGAACAGGCCTTTCTTTATATTATCCGGGATGTGACGAAAGAGAAGCTGCGGGAAGAACGTCTGAGGATGGAAGCGAACCGAGATGGGCTGACACAGATCGGAAACCGTCACTATTTCCTGGAGAAGGCAGGGGATATGCTGAAAGAAGAGAGCAGTCTGACCTTCTGTTACTGCGATCTGGATCATCTGAAATATATCAATGATCAATACGGACACACAGAAGGGGACTGGTATATCACGTTTTTTGTTGAGACGATCCAAAAACACATCCGAAAAGAAGATGTGTTTGCAAGGATTGGAGGAGATGAGTTCTGCGTGATTCTGTATAACTGTCCCTACGAGATGGCAGAGCGGAAAATAAGGAAAATACAGAAAGAATTTTCATCCGGGCAGACAAAGGAATATCCGAAGAGTTTCAGCTGCGGTATCGTAGAAGTAGAGGGCGGAAATGAGGACCTGCAGGTCAGGGATATTATAAAACAGGCAGATCATGAAATGTACCTCCAGAAAAAAGAACATAAAAAAAAGTACCGGAAAGAACTGAGCGTGATCAGTATATCGGAGGACTAGGGAGCAGTTATGGACGATCTGAATTATAACGTTGCAGTTAATTTAAAGCGGATCCGCAGGGAAAAAGGGATGAGTCTTGAGGGAATGGCTGAACAGACCGGGGTGAGCAAAAGTATGCTGGCTCAGATCGAAAAAGGGATCGCAAACCCTTCTCTTGGTGTGATCGGAAAGATTATCGGCGGACTTCACATTGAATTTCAGGAGCTGATAGAGGATGTGTCTCCAGGGTCCAGACTGGTGCATATAAAAGAAATGGAACCGACAAAGGAAGTAAGGGGCGAATATAAAATATGGAACTGTTTTCCTTATGAAAATAACTGTGTAGCAAAGATTTACCGGATTGATATGGAACCGGGGGCAGAATATACCGGCAGCAGTCAGGAGAAAAAGACAAGAGCATACATTTCTGTGCTGGAAGGCGAAGTAAAGATCCGGTGCGGCGAGGAAGCATACCTGGTCGGAAAAGAGGATGTGTTTTGCCTGGAGATGGACCGGCAGCACAGTTACCGTAACGACACGGAAAAACGGATCAGTCTGATCTGTTTTTTTCCGGACTGCCATAAAAGATATTGAAAGAAAAGATAAAATACCGCAGGAAGCGAAAGAAGCGTTTCTTGCGGTATTGATTTTTGTGGAGAAGATGTTTTATAATGGGCTTTAACACAAAAAGAGAAAAGAGGACAAAATATGATTTTTACGATTTTAGTCTGTTTCTTTGCCGGAATGGGAGCCGGCATCGGAACCGGGTTTGCCGGCATGAGTGCGGCAGCTGTGATCAGTCCGATGCTGATCACTTTTCTTGGCATGGATCCGTATCAGGCAGTCGGTATCGCACTTGCCAGCGATGTGCTCGCCAGTGTGGTCTCAGCTTATACTTACGGCAAAAACAAAAACCTGGATGTGGCAAACGGAATCGTGATGATGGTCACGGTACTTTTATTTACGCTGGTGGGCAGCTATATCGCAAGTCTGCTCCCGAGTACGACCATGGGCGGATTTTCGATGGTCATGACACTGCTGCTTGGTGTCAAATTTATCGTAAAACCGGTTATGACGACCAAAGAAGCCATGCAGGCAGTCTCAAAAAAGAAGCGTTTTATCCAGTCTGTGATCTGTGGCGTGCTGATCGGATTTATCTGCGGCTTTGTCGGAGCGGGCGGCGGACTGATGATGCTTCTGATCCTGACAAGTGTGCTTGGCTATGAATTGAAGACCGCAGTCGGAACGAGCGTGTTTATCATGGCGTTTACGGCATTTACCGGTGCGGCTTCTCATTTTGCGATCGGCGGCATGCCGGATATCACCTGTCTGGTGCTGTGCGTGCTGTTCACGTTCCTGTGGGCAAGGATTGCGGCACGTTTTGCAAACAGGGCAAAACCGGAAACGTTAAACCGTGCAACCGGAGTGGTACTTGTGATTCTGGGGATTGTACTGATCGCATTTAAAATGTTGTAATTTCGGTCTGTTTTTCTTGACAGGTAGGTGTTTACTTTTTTTGGATACGTGCTAAAATAGGAATGTATTTTGAAAGCGGAACGCAAATGGCTGCTCTGCTGCAAAATACCGGGGATGATAACAGTATTTTTAAGAGGCAAAGGAAAAGCATATGAAGGAAATCACATTAAACGATGGACCAAAAAGAAAAAGAAGAAGAGACCGTTCAAGAACAGAAGGTTCAAGACGGGAAGGCTCAAGAGAAGAACGGCACAGAAGAGCCGAAGGACTGGAACAGCCGCAGAGAACACCGGGATCAGAAAGAAGCCGGAGAGAAGGAAGCCAGGGAAGACCAGGAAGATATGAGCAGCAGCCGGTAAAACCGGAACTGCCGAAAAAGAAACATTCCAGAACACCTCTTATCGTGGCCGGCATTGTTGTCCTGATCATGGTTGCTGTTTATCTGGGATTTGGCGTTTACTATATGGACCGTTTCTTTCCGGGGACGACGGTAAACGGCATTGATGTGTCCGGCAAGACCGTAAAAGAAGTAGAAAATCTGGTTGCAAACCAGGTGCAGGATTATGTACTGCGGGTGCATGAAAAAGACGACAAGACCGAACAGATCGACGGTGCGGATATTCAGTTTGAGTATGTATCAGACGGTGCGGCACAGCAGCTGAAATATTCACAGAACTCTTTTTTATGGATCAATGCATACTTCCATCCGCAGGAGTATACGATGACGACTCCGACGGTTTACAATAAGGCAAAGCTCAAAGAAGCGATGGAAAAACTGGATGCTTTTGACAGCGATAAAGTTACCGAACCGAAAGATGCCTATATTGATGAAACGTCTTCCGGATTTGAGATTGTGGAGGAAGTGGAAGGCAATCAGCTGGATGAAGATAAAGTCTATGAGCTGCTCTGTCAGGCAGTGACGGACGGCAAGACCGAAGTAAATCTGGAAGAGAGCGACTGCTATCTGAAACCAAAGAAGACCAGTGACAATAAAAAACTGAAAAAGAAACTGGCATCTTTGCAGAAATACTGGGATATGACGGTTACATATGAGATCGGAGATGCTTCCGATGTGCTGGATTACCAGACATTCAAAGACTGGATGACAGTAGATTCCAGCGGAAATGTTTCTTTTGACTGGAATCATATCGCAGACTGGATTGGACAGCTGGCAGACAAGTACGATACATTCGGTACCGATGAGACATTCCATACCTCACTTGGAGAGACCGTGACCGTAACCAGCATGAATTACGGCTGGAAGATGGATGAGGAGACCGAGGCGGCATGGCTGGATGAGACACTTAAATCAGGCGAATCTGCGACAAGACAGCCACAGTGGCTGGAAAGTGCCATGGCAAGAGGGGAAGAAAACGATATCGGCGATACCTATGTGGAGATTGATATCACCAACCAGCGTATGTGGTTCTACAAAGACGGACAGTGTCTGGTTGATACTCCGGTCGTTACCGGCGATGCGACAAAAGACGGTTACGAGACTCCGCTAGGACTTTATTGCCTGTTTGACAAGGAAGCAAAGGCGATCCTTCGGGGAGCCGACAACCTGACCGGCAAGAGCTACAATACACCGGTTGATTACTGGATGCCGTTCAACGGCGGTGTCGGTATCCACGATGCAAAATGGCGTGCAAGCTTTGGCGGAACGCTTTATCAGGGAAATGGTTCGCATGGATGTGTCAATACACCGTGGGATCAGGCAGGTATTATTTTTGACAATATCGAGATCGGAACACCGATCGTTGTTTATAAGTCTTCAATCAATCAGGGCACCGGCTCTGTAGCAATCTCACAGCCGGCTGAGACCCGTGTGATCAATGAACAGGGAGTGGAAGTCACCCCGGAGAGCAGTGCGGCTGATACAACGACAGACAGCACAACGGATACAACATCCGGCAGTGCAGCAGATACAGCGACCGATCCGACATCGTATACAAATATGGATGAACAGCAGTAAAGCAGCATATAGAAAGAAAAGACCGCAGAAGTGCGGCATGAGGAGGAACATTATGAAAATTGTTGTTTTAGCAGGAGGTATCAGTACCGAGCGTGAGATATCGATCGTATCCGGTACACAGGTATGCAAGGCACTTCGAAGCAGAGGTCATCAGGCTATCCTGGTGGATGTCTATTTCGGAAGAGAAGATGCAGATCCGATGCAGGCATTTACCGATGAGTACGATGTCGATGCCGCAGCCGCTTATGCGAGAAGTTTTGACGGTCAGGTAGAGAAGAGCATTCAGGAAGGAAAAGCATTCTTTGGCACCAATGTGATTGCACTGTGTCAGGCAGCAGATGTTGTGTTCCTGGCACTGCACGGCGAGAACGGTGAGAACGGAAAAGTACAGGCAGCTTTTGACCTGCTCGGTATCCGTTATACGGGAAGTGGTTATCTGGGAAGTGCGATTGCCATGGATAAGGGACTTTCCAAACAGCTTTTCTGGCAGAATGAAGTTCCGACACCGGCAGGATTTATCCTGAGAAAAGGCGAGGATATTTCGCTTGAGGCACATGGCATGACACTTCCGTGTGTTGTAAAACCGTGTTGCGGAGGTTCCAGCGTCGGCGTTACGATTCCGAAAACACAGGAAGAATACGAAGCAGCAGTTGCAGATGCATTTTCTTATGAAGATGTGATCGTTGTGGAAGAATATATCAAAGGTCGTGAATTTTCAGTCGGTGTCGTGGACGGAATAGCTTATCCGATCATTGAGATCGCACCGATTGAAGGCTTTTATGATTACACGAACAAATACAAAGCCGGAAGCACCGTTGAGACCTGTCCGGCCGTTCTGACGAAAGAACAGACAGAGCAGATGCAGGCATATGCGGTGAAGGGGTTTAAGGCACTGCAGCTTGACAATTACGGAAGACTGGACTTTATGATGTCCAAGGACGGCAAAATGTACTGTCTGGAAGCCAATACACTTCCGGGCATGACACCGACCAGCCTTCTGCCGCAGGAAGCACAGGCACTTGGCATGGATTTTGCAGACCTCTGCGAGAAACTGATCGCTGTATCAGCAAAATAAAAGAACAGAGAGGTATTTTTAACATGAAAAATATGTCCCTTGAAAAAATAGCTCAGGCTTGCGGAGGTGTTTACCACGGAAGCGAAGAGATGAAACAGAGTATTGTAGAGAGTATTACCACAGACAGCAGGCAGGCAGCAAAGGGCTGCCTGTTTGTGGCAATTCCGGGAGAGCGTGTAGACGGACACGACTTTATCCCGTCTGTTTTTGAGAAAGGTGCACTGGCTGTTTTAAGTGAAAAAGAGCTGGCAAACCCGGCAGGACCGTACATTCAGGTTGCATCTTCTCTGGAGGCAGTCAAAGGGATCGCCGAGTACTACCGGCAGCAGCTCGATATCAAAGTAGTCGGTATCACCGGAAGTGTCGGAAAGACCAGCACAAAAGAAGTGATCGCATCGGTTTTAGCTCAGAAATACAATGTGCTGAAGACCCTTGGCAATTTCAATAATGAGCTGGGGCTGCCGCTTACCGTTTTCCGTCTGCGAGATGAACATCAGATCGCAGTCCTTGAGATGGGCATCAGCCATTTTGGAGAGATGCATCGTCTTGCCAAAGTAGCCAGACCGGATATCTGCGTGATCACCAATATCGGACAGTGTCATCTGGAGTTTTTAAAAGACCGCGACGGTATTTTAAGAGCAAAGACGGAAATCTTTGATTTCCTGAAAGAAGACGGCTGCATCATTTTAAATGGGGACGATGACAAGCTGGATACGATCGAGGAAGTAAAAGGCATCAAACCGATATTTTTCGGTGTGGAAGGACAGAAGCCGGTCTATGCCGATGAGATCGAGAGCCTGGGGCTTTCCGGTATTGCCTGCACGATCCATGCAGACGGAGAGAGCATCCGTGTTACCGTTCCGATCCCGGGATGGCACATGGTACTCAATGCACTGGCAGCGACGGCTGTCGGCAGGGCACTGGGACTGACCATGCAGGAGATCAAAGCCGGCATCGAGGCACTGGAGCCGGTTGGCGGAAGATTCCATATCATTAACCATGGAGATATCCAGATCATCGATGACTGCTACAATGCAAATCCGGTTTCCATGAAAGCATCTCTGGACGTGCTGCGAGATGCAAAAGGCCGTAAAGTGGCGATCCTTGGTGACATGGGAGAGCTTGGAGAAAACGAAGAACAGATGCATGCAGAAGTCGGATACCATGCGGCAAAGAACAAGATCGACCTTCTGATCTGCACCGGAAAAATCAGCAGCCATATGGCAGAAGCAGCCATGGCAAACGGCGGCTGTGGCGAAGTGCTGCAGGTTCCGACGATGGAGGCACTGCTGACCTGTCTGCCGTCTCTGATCCAGAGCGGGGATACCGTGCTGGTAAAGGCATCGCATTTCATGCATTTTGAAAAAGTAGTGGAAAAATTACAGGAAATATAGAAACAAATAAAACAGAAAAAGCTCCGGCGGAATGTGATTACATTCTCGCCGGAGCTTTTTTGGCTTATGTTTGTTGTTATACCAGTGACTGATTTTTGGATATGGTATTCTGAATGATCTCCTGACAGTGGGCACCGAGGAATTTTTTCTGTTCCTTTGGCAGATCCTTCGGATAGATCGGCTCGCCGTATTCCAGAACCACATGTGCAGAACGGATAAACGGTCTATGGGCTTCGAAAATATTTCTCGTATTGTTGATTGACATTGGAATGATCGGATATCCGGTCTTTTCTGCCATTTTCAGACTTCCTTCTTTAAATGGAAGAAGCAGTGTATCATCCGATGCTTCGTTGCGTGTGCCTTCCGGGAAGATACACATGGAAACACCATTTTTCATCTGATCGATTCCTTGTAAGATCGTCTTCAGCCCTTCTTTGATATCAGATCTGTTCAGGAATAAACAATGCAGCCGTTTCATCCAGCTGGAAAGAAGCGGGATTTTTTTCATACTGTCTTTTGCAACGTAACCGGTCGGTCCCGGGCATCTTGCGTAAGTCAGAACCACGTCAAAATAGCTTCTGTGGTTGCCAACGTACAGAACAGGTGTATCTTTTGGAATACGATCTTCGCCGATCACAGTTACTTTCGTACCGGCAATAAATAAGATCAGTTTAAACATAAACTGAACAATACGCAGTGAAGAAATATCACGGGCGTAAGGGTTGAACTTTCCGATGATCCACTCAACGATCAGAATCGGGATGGACAGGATCAGAAAGGCAACGATCAGAATTACAATGAGCAGAGAACGGATCATAAACTTTTGCTCCTTCCGCGACCGAATAATTCAGTAGTACTCTTCAGCCAGTCCACACGATCCTGCGTAAGAGCGGATGCTTCATAGCGATAAGCCCAGTTTGCGAAAGCAGAACCCGGTGTGTTCATGCGGCAGGAAGAATCCTGCATAAACAGATCCTGGATTGGGAAGATCGCATATTTTGCAATGCTGCCCATGCACATCCGGATGAAATCCAGACTGATGATGCCACCGTCGCAGTTGCAGTAGCGGCGGATTTTGTCTTTCTGCGGTTCTGGAAGATTCTGATACCAGCCGGTTGTCGTGTCATTGTCATGTGTTCCGGTGTAGCAGATGCAGTTGGTTGTTGTAAGATTGTGCGGATGATAATCACTCTCATCCAGTCCCTCAAAAGCAAACTGAAGGATCTTCATACCAGGGAAAGCAAACTCATCACGCAGTTCTTCGACTTCCGGAGTGATCACACCAAGATCTTCTGCCCAGATCGGAAGATCCTCGCCGAGCTCTTTCTGGATAGCCTCGAACAGTTTTTTGCCCGGGCCTTTTTTCCATTTACCGTTTACAGCAGTCTCTTCATCAGCCGGTACGGACCAGTAAGCTTCGAAGCCGCGGAAATGGTCGATACGCAGGTAGTCAGTCAGCTTCATCTGCATTTTGATACGGTCGATCCACCAGGAATAGCCGTCAGCTTCATGGTGTTTCCAGTCGTAGAGCGGATTGCCCCAGAGCTGTCCGGTGGCACTGAAATAGTCTGGCGGAACTCCGGCAACCTGAAGCGGATGACCTTTCGTATCGAGCTGATAGAGCTCTTTATTTGCCCAGACATCGGCACTGTCTAAAGATACGAAAAACGGAATATCGCCGATGATCTCGATGTCAGCTTCATTTGCATATTTTTTCAGTTTCATCCATTCACGGAAGAACAGGAACTGGATGAATTTATAGTATTTGATCTGTTCTTTGTATTCTGTCTCAAAAGCAAGACGCACCTTTGCGGTCGGAGTGGTCATCTCGTCATTCCATTCCTGCCAGGATTTTCCCTCATGAGCATCTTTACATGCCATAAATACGGCATAATCGCTCAGCCATTTTTTGTTTTCCAGACAGAAATCATCGAACTCTTCCAGCAGAAATTTGTTCGGTGTGTGATGGAAGGTCTGGAAAGCCTTTTTAAACAGACCGTTCTTGTAGTTCAGTACGGCACCGTAATCGACTTTCGTTGCATCAAACTCCGGGATCGGATAGAGATCGTCCTTTGTGATCAGTTCCAGATCAACCAGGTCATCCGGGCTGATCAGCAGAGACTGTCCGGCAAAGGCAGAAAAGCTCTGATAAGGAGAATCGCCGAAACCGGTCGGTCCAAGCGGCAGAACCTGCCATAAACTCTGACCGGAAGCTTTCAGAAAGTCGATAAAGTCATAAGCCCCCGGGCCGAGATCTCCGATACCATATGGGGAAGGGAAGGAAGTCGGGTGAACAAGTACACCCGAAAGTCTTGTGTGCAGTGTATTCATTGGTATGCCCTCTCTTTAAGATATAATAGTTTTTTATAAAAAGATGCCATGCAGCTTTCGCAATCCTGCAAACATTCGGAATCCACGGATTTACTGCGTAAATCGCTACTTCCTCATGTTTTCACGGTCTGCCAATACAGCCACTTGTATGTTGGCAGAATACTGGATACATACGGATTGCTTTGCTGCCATGCAGCTTTCGCAATCCTGCAAACATTCGGAATCCACGGATTTACTGCGT
>ERZ1034713.817-NODE-817-length-16270-cov-21.897317_pt1 | contig 16270 bp, 17 predicted proteins | sample MGYA00520692_ERZ1034713 | MGnify/ENA primary metagenome ERZ1034713 (study PRJEB33766, sample SAMN09781717) | gut metagenome | biome: gut microbiome | host: Homo sapiens | place: Madagascar | study: EMG produced TPA metagenomics assembly of the PRJNA485056 data... | reverse complement strand
TGACAACATGGTAGTATGAATTGTATGAAATGTCGTTGATTTGTGCTTGACAATCAGATTTCCTTCCTGTAAAATAATTTTAGAAAATACTATTATTGAAAATACGAAAGGCTGTTTTATGGGAAAGATGATCTTAGATGACCTCCGCAAGCGTCTGGAACGTCTGGACGAAGATGCGGACCTGATGATCGATAACAATAACCGCTATCAGATGGTGATTGTGGGCGGCAGTGCATTCATTTTGCTGGGCAAGCTGACCCGTGCTACCCATGACATTGATGCCTTGAGTGTTCCGAAAGAACTGTACAGTTTGCTCGGCAAGTACGACATCAACACCGATGTGGAAGCCTACATCGACAATTTCCCGTATAACTTCCAAGACCGGCTTCAGCCGCTACCCTTTGGTGGTACAAAGGTGCAGTTCTATACACCCAGTCTGGAGGACTTGGTGATTGCAAAGCTGTGCTCTTTTCGGGACACTGACAAAGCAGACGTAGAGAGTGAGGCTGTGCGGAATTCGTTGGATTGGGATTTGCTGGAACACCTTGCAACGGATGAGGATGAGTTGAGAGCCAGCATCTTGAACGACTGGCGATATCGGGATTTTTATATCCGCTATCAGGAGTATGTGGAGAGGTGGAGACCATGCGAAAGCTGACATTCGAAGGCTTTTTGAAGCAGTATGTGGCAGAGCTTTCCGGGGTTCAGACGGCAAGTGTCCATAGGCTGGCAGATTGCATGACAGAAAATCCCCGCCTGAAAGAACCGCTGTTCCTCTATGCGCTGGCCTTTGATAAAGTGGATTTGTTGATTCGCTATACCGTAAACAGCACTGTTGCTGCGGAATATGAGCAGCTTTCCAACCGCTATTCGCTGGCGCAAATGCTGCTGCTTTTAGAAAATCAGTCATCTGAACTGCCGGAAGGCTACCGGAAAGTCTGGCGCAGTTATTGTTCAGTACGGGATGCCGCCCTTGCGGACAATGACACAAAAGAACTGATCCATCGCCGGGTATTGGAACTTCAACAAAAAAAGAAATTGACGAATTATCGTCTTTACAAGGACTTGAAGCTGAATCCGGGCAATGTGAATGCATGGCTCAAACACAACGATTCCAGCAAAATGAGCCTTGACTGTGCACGGCAGATCTACAAGTATGCAAAAAGCTACCCGTCTGTTCGATAAGAAAAAGGAAGTGAGTCTATGACCGCCGTAATCTATGCCCGCTATTCATCGGATAACCAGCGCGAAGAATCCATCGAAGGGCAGATTCGGGAATGCACGGCTTATGCGGAAAAGAACGGCATCACGGTCATCAAGCACTACATTGACCGTGCGTTCTCTGCCAAAACAGACAATCGCCCGGAGTTCCAGCAGATGATCAAAGACAGCGGCAAGAAGCTGTTTGATGTTGTTCTCGTCTGGAAATTTGACCGCTTTGCCCGGAATCGTTTTGATAGTGCAAACTACAAGATGATCCTGAAAAAGAACGGTGTCCATCTGATTTCTGTTATGGAACCCATTGCCGAGGGCTCACAGGGCATTCTGGTGGAAACGCTGCTGGAAGGCATGGCAGAATACTATTCGGCAGAGCTGTCCGAAAAAGTGATTCGTGGTCAGACCGAGAACGCCCTGAAGGGTAAGTGCACTGGCGGTACGGGAACCATCGGCTATAAAATCGACGATGACAAGTTTTATCATCTTGACCCGCTGACCGATCCGCTGGTGTTGGAAGCATTTCAGCGGTATGACAACGGCGATAAGATGGTGGAGATCGTAAACTTTCTCAACGACAAGGGTGTCCGCAATATGCTGGGCGGCAAAATGACCCACAGCAGCGTGAATACCATGCTGAAGAACCGTCGGTACATTGGCGAACTGTCTTTCCGGGATATCGTTGTGCCGGATGCAATTCCGGTTATTGTTCCGAAAGACCTGTTTGACCGGGTGCAGAAGCGTCTGGATAAGAACAAGCGTGCCCCTGCCTGTGGCAAGGCAGACGAGGAATATCTGCTGACCACCAAGCTGTTCTGCGGCAAGTGTGGTGCGCTGATGTTCGGCGAAAGCGGAACCAGTGCCACCGGACGCACCTACTATTATTATAAATGCGCCAACGTCAAACGGCGCAAGGGCTGCAACAAAAAGACCGTGCAGAAGGACTGGCTGGAAGATCTGGTCGTCCGGGAAACCATGAAGCTGATTCAGGACGATGCGGTAATCAACAAGATCGTTCAACTGGTCATGGATGTACAGAATCAGGAGAACACCACGATCCCGCTGCTGGAAAAGCAGCTCCGGGAAGTAGACAAGAAGCTGGACAACCTGATGAAAGCCATCGAGGACGGCTTGTATACTCGGACAACGAAAGAACGTCTGGAAGCACTGGAGATTCAGAAGGACGAGCTGACTGCAAAAATTGCAGATGAAAAGTTGAAGAAGCCCAGCTTCAACGAAGATTTCATCCGGTTCTGGCTGCTGAAATTTAGAAAGTTCGATATATCACAGAAAAAGCAGCGGAAAGCGCTAATTGAAATTTTTGTGAATGCCATTTTCCTGTACGATGACCGGATGTTGATTACGTTCAACTACAAGGATGGCACTCAAACCGTCCGATTTGAGGACACTTTGACCGCTGATGAGGCAGAAGGAAAAAGTTTGCGTTTGCGAAGCAACGAAAGCCCCAGTGGGGCTTTTGAGCAACAGAACGGTCTTGCGTCAGCAAGATGGAGGGGCCTCGCCCCGACAAGTTCGGATTTGTCCAGTCTTGCTGGACCAAACAAAAATAATCCGAACTTGTTTCCGATAGGAGATGGGTTCGGATTATTTGTTTTCTGCGGAAAACAGACTTGCATTTATCAAAAAATAACCGAACCTTGCGGCTGCTGATGGAATTTGCCGCAGAGTTCAGGCGAATCCTGTAAGGAGGGTCATAGTATGAATACCACATTGCGGCGGGATGCGGATGAAATCATCCATTCCAGCATTCAGGCGGTGCTGCCGGATAAGGCCGTGTGCCGCGCGCTGGAAAACTTTCAGCCCGGAGGCGGCAGGGTACTGCTGGTGGCGGCGGGCAAGGCTGCATGGAAGATGGCGCACGCCGCCGTGCAGGCATTGGGGCATGTGGACGGCGGCGTTGTGGTGACCAAGTACGGCCATGTGAAGGGCGAGATTCCCGGCGTAGACTGCTACGAGGCGGGCCATCCCGTGCCGGATGCCAACGGCTTTGCAGCCACCGAAAAAGCTTTGGCGCTGGTGCAGGGGCTGACCGCAGAGGACACGGTGCTGTTTCTGCTTTCCGGCGGCGGCAGCGCCCTGTTTGAGAAGCCGCTCGTCCCCGGCGGGGAATTGCAGGACATCACAAATCAGCTCCTTGCCAGCGGAGCCGATATCGTGGAGATGAACACCATCCGCAAGCGGCTGTCCGCAGTCAAGGGCGGACGGTTCGCGCAGCACTGCGCACCCGCAAGGGTATTCAGCATCGTGCTCAGCGATATTCTGGGCGACCCGCTGGATATGATCGCCAGCGGCCCGGCGGTGCCGGATGGCTCCACCTGCGCGCAGGCGCTTGCCGTTGCGGAAAAATATCAGCTCCGCTTATCGGCGCAGGCAAAGGCGCTGCTGGCGCAGGAAACACCGAAAGCCCTTGACAACGTGACCACCCATATCACCGGCAGCGTCCGGGAGCTGTGTGCTGCCGCCGCCAAAGCCTGCCGGAAGCTGGGCTATGCGCCCATCCTCCTCACCGACCGGCTCTGCTGCGAGGCGCGGGAGGCAGGCAGCTTTCTGGGTGCCATCGCCCGCACCCATGCGGGGCAGGGGAAAAAGCTGGCCTTTATCGCAGGCGGCGAAACGGTGGTGCACCTGACCGGCAAAGGGCTGGGCGGGCGCAATCAGGAGCTGGCGCTGGCCGCAGCCCCGGCACTGGACGGACAAAACGCGGCGGTGTTCTCGGTGGGCAGTGACGGCACCGACGGCCCCACCGATGCCGCTGGTGGCTATGCGGACGGCGACACCGCCGCGGCACTGGCTGCGGCGGGCTGGAAGGTGTTCGACACCCTGCAAAACAACGATGCCTACCACGCCTTGCAGGCAGTGAATGGGCTTATTATCACAGGCGCTACCGGTACCAATGTCAATGATGTTGCCGTGGTGCTGATGGGGGGAGAAGCGCAGACAGACGCCTGAAACTCTGTCTGTCCGGCGCACCCATAACCTTTACCCCGCTTTGCCCGCAGTGTCCGGGCAGGCGGGGATTTTTTGTTGGAAGTACTTGACAGTTCTTCTGCAAAGTGATATGATTTTGATATCAGAAAGAAACGCTTCCGACCCTGATAAGGAGGGACTTGTTATGGAAGAAAAAATTTTGAATACCCGCAAAAACGGTATGGCCATGTTGCTACTCACCTTGCTGGGCTATGTGGTGTCTATTGCCCTGTTCATTTACAGTATCACCCTGCTGAATGCAGACCGGCTGCTTCTGGGCGTGCCGCTGCTGATTTTGTCCATTGCCTATTGGATCGCAGGCATTTTCCTGTTCTGCGGCCTCAAGGTGCTAAAGCCGCAGGAGGCGCTGGTGCTCACCCTGTTTGGCGATTACATCGGTACCCTGAAGGGACAGGGCTTTTACTGGGTGAACCCCTTCTGCACCGCCGTCAACCCCGCCGCAGGCACCCGCCTGAGCCAGAGCGGAGACGTGAACAGCAAGGAAACCAGCGTGGCTGCGCTGTTTGGCAATAATGGCCAGAATGCTCAGATGAGCGTCGAGTCCATGAGCAAAAAAATCTCGCTCAAGATGATGACCCTGAATAACTCCCGCCAGAAGATCAACGATTGTCTGGGTAACCCGGTGGAGATCGGCATTGCAGTCATCTGGCGCGTGACCGATACCGCCAAGGCCGTGTTCAACGTGGATAACTACAAGGAATACCTCTCCCTGCAGTGCGACAGCGCCCTGCGCAACGTAGTGCGGGTGTACCCCTATGATGTTTCTCCCAACGTGGACACCACCGGCGATGGCGTAGCCGATGAGGGCAGCCTGCGCGGCTCCTCTGAGGTGGTGGCTGCCCGCATCCGGGACGAGATCCAGAAGAACGTGGCCGAGGCCGGCATCGAGGTGGTGGAGGCTCGCATTACCTATCTGGCCTATGCACCGGAAATTGCAGCGGTCATGCTGCAGCGCCAGCAGGCCAGTGCCATCATTGACGCCCGCAAGATGATCGTGGACGGCGCTGTGGGCATGGTGGAAATGGCGCTGGATCGTCTGAATGAGAACAAGGTAGTGGAGTTGGACGATGAGCGCAAGGCGGCAATGGTGTCCAATCTGCTGGTGGTGCTGTGCGGCAACCGCGATGCCCAGCCCATCGTGAACAGCGGCAGCCTGTACTGATGGCGGAGCCGAAAAAACAGGTGCCCCTGCGCCTGAATGCTAAACTCTACGATGCCCTTGCCGCTTGGGCAGAGGATGACTTTCGCTCGGTGAACGGGCAGATCGAATATCTGCTTACCGAGTGCGTGCGTCAGCGCAAAAAGAACGGGAAATATGTCTCAGACCAGTTGGACGTCCCGCCGGAACTGGATCTCCATTAAGACACCCGCGGTAAACGTAAATTATGAAATAAGGCCGCTGCACAAAACCGGTGCGGCGGCCTGTTGTTTGTCAGGGAAAGGCGGTGCTTTCCGGCGGGAGGAGAAAACAAATAAAGGCCAATTTGATAGTTCAGTTGATCGTACAATGCTCCGGTATTTCGTCGGAAAAAGCGACCAAAGTCGCAAAAAAGTCTTGAAGATATAGGAGAAGATGAACAAATATCTGGCCGAAAACGTTTCTTTTTTGGATTTTTCCAGAAAATAACTTGCCTAAAAGTTTGCGGCGTGCTAAACTAACAGCGGGGAATTGTTTTGCGTAAGCAGACAGGGGGTGAAGCTATGAAAATACTGGTTGTGGATGACGGTCAGCTTGCAATCAATTCGCTGATCCGTATCCTGTGCCGGGTGGCACCGGACTGTGATTATATCAGCGCCATGACGACCGACGACGCTCTGACGTGGATGCGGCAGGGCCCGATGGATGCTGCCTTTTTGAACCTGGAAATGCCGGGTATGAACGGCCTTGCCCTTGCCCGTATGATCCAGAAATTGCAGCCCCGCTGCAACATCATCGTGGTCACCGAGCACCCGGAATATGCGCTGGAAGCATTGCAGATCTTCGTCAGCGGCTTTCTGCTCAAGCCTGCCAACGAGGCCGATGTGCGCAATGTGCTGGAAAACCTGCGCTACCCGCCGGAAACGGCGCCTGTGGGCATCAAGATCCAGTGCTTCGGCAACTTTGAGATCTTTGTGGGCGGGCGTCCGCTCTCCTTCAAGCGCAGCAAGAGCAAGGAGCTGCTGGCTTACCTTGTGGACCGCAACGGTGCCACCTGCACCAACGGCGAGATGCTGGCTGTTCTGTGGGAAGATAAGCCCGACACTGCTTCACTGCACAGCCACCTGCGCAATTTGATCTTTGACCTCAGCCACACGCTGGAGGACGCAGGGGTCAACGGGCTGCTGGTACGCGGCCGCAGCACCTTGGCGCTGGATACCAGCAAGGTGGACTGCGATTATTATAACTTCCTGCGGGGAGACCGCTCGGCCTTTAACTCCTACCGGGGCGAGTATATGACCCAGTATTCCTGGGCAGAGGTCACCCGTTCGGCGCTGCGCCAGCAGGCCGCAGCTACGCCCAGAAGCGGGTCTATTCCAAGCTATTACGTCCCGCCCACGGGCTTTTAAAACTGCATAAAACACCAAAGGCTGCTGTGCAAAACGATGCGCAGCAGCCTTTATCATTCTCTTAAAATCGTTCCAGTTCCAGCAAATATTCCTTGATGTCCAGCCCTTCGGCGTAGCCGGTCAGGCTGCCATCTGACCCGATGACCCGGTGGCAGGGCACCACGATGCACAGCGGGTTGCGGTGGCAGGCGCTGCCTACGGCGCGGCTTGCCTTGGGTTTGCCCAGCGCCGCCGCCAGCTGGCCGTAGGTGCGCACCTCCCCGTAGGGGATTTTGCGCAGCTGCGCCCATACCGCCTGCTGAAAGGCGGTGCCCTTTGCCGCCAGCGGCAGGTCGAACTCCCGGCGCACCCCGGCAAAATATTCGTTCAGCTGCTCTTCGGCTTCCTGCAACAGGGGGGTCTCCACCACCCTGCGGGGCAGCGGCTCCAGCTCCGGTGCGCCGTCCGGGCAAAAATGTACCCCGCACAGCGCATCGTTCTCCTCCTCCAAGCAGATGGCTCCAAGGATGCTGTTGATGTACCAGACGTTCAAAACCGGCCTCTTCCTTTCCTGCAAGAATGTGCTATACTGGTACTATCTTAACACAAAAGCTTCCGTGAGGAAAGGGGCGTTTCAACTATGGTCAAGGCACTGGAAGACATCATTGCAAAAAGCAGCAGCATCGTCTTTTTCGGCGGCGCGGGCGTTTCTACGGAGAGCGGTATCCCGGATTTCCGCAGTGTGGACGGGCTGTACCACCAGAAATACGACTACCCGCCCGAAACCATCCTCAGTCATACCTTCTGGGAGGAAAACCCGGAAGAATTCTACCGTTTTTACCGCGATAAGCTGATCGTTAAGGGGGCAAAGCCCAACGCCGCCCATCTGCGGCTGGCAAAGCTGGAACAGCAGGGCAAGCTGCGGGCAGTGGTCACCCAGAACATTGATGGATTGCATCAGGCGGCGGGCAGCAAGACCGTGTACGAGCTGCACGGCAGCACCCTGCGCAACTACTGCACCCGCTGCGGCAGGTTCTACGATGTGGATTTTATCGCAAACAGCACCGGTGTGCCCCGCTGCACTGAATGCGGCGGCATCGTAAAGCCGGACGTGGTGCTTTACGAGGAGGGTCTGGACGAAGAGGTGCTTTCCGGCGCGGTGGATGCCATCCGCCATGCCGATACCCTTATCATCGGCGGCACCAGTCTGGTGGTGTACCCCGCCGCCGGGCTCATCCGGTACTTCCGGGGCGACAACCTGGTGGTCATCAATATGCAACCCACCGGGGCGGATGCCTCTGCCGACCTGTGCATTGCAAAGCCCATCGGGCAGGTGCTGAGCGAGGATGTTTCGCTGGACTGATTTTTGCACTGTAAGGCGCGCTGTTTCGTGCCGGTTTGCACGCAGTTTTCCGTATGCTGATGGAAAGAACATCAGAACGGAGGAACTGCAAATGATCCAAGTATGCGACCCGCCGCGTGCGCGGCAGGTACGGCGGCTTTCCGCCGAAGAATTTTTTACATTGGTGCGCTGCGGCGGGGCAGGGTTTTACCGTCCTTGCTCCGAGGTGCTGCGGATGCTGACCGCAGGCGAGGCGTGGGGCACCTCCGGGGCGGCGCTGCTGGTGCTGCCCCTTACCGCCGATACCGCCGCAGCGGCGGCACTGCGCAGCTGGCTGGGACGCAGGCAGCTGGAAGGCGGCTGCCTGCTTACCCCACCGGTGAGCACCGGCACGGAGCTACCCGCCCGGCTGGTGGAAACTGCCGCAGCCCGGGCAGACCGGCTGCGCCGCAAGGGCACGGCATGGGCGGTGGTAGAGTGCACCGAAACGGCGGCAGCGCTTCTGCCGCTGTACTTCCGGCAGGGCTTCGGGCTGCGGGCGCTGCGCCCGCTGGAAAGTCTTGCGCCCTGTTTTTTGCTGTGCACCGGCTGTGTGCCTGCCCGCACTGCACCGGTGTGGGTGCCGCTGGAAGACAGGGTGCAGCTGGCGCTGCTGCTGGCAAAGGGCTATGCCGCGCTGGACAGCCGCCCCTACGGCGGCAGCCTTGCGCTGGCACTTTATCCGCTGAAAGAAACGGAATGACGTAAACCAGAGAGGGAATGAGAAAGCTATGAAGGCAGTAATTCTGGAAAGCTATGTGATGGAAGAAGGGGACTTGGACTGGTCCGGGGTAAAGGCACTGGTGCCGGACACCACCAGCTATGTGCGCACCGACTACGCGGATATCGCGCCCCGTATCGGAGATGCAGAGCTGGTGCTTATCAATAAGTGCCGCATCGACGAGGCGGTGCTTGCACAGTGCCCGAACCTTAAGTGGGTGGGCATCATCGCCACCGGCACGGATAATATCGACCTTGAAGCCTGCCGCCGCCATGGGGTGGCAGTGGCCAACGTGCCGGGGTACTCTACTTACAGTGTGGCGCAGATGACCTTCAGCCTGCTGCTGGCCATCTGCCAGTGCGCCCAGCGGTACGACCGGGCGGTAAAGGACGGGTACTGGCAGCTGGGCATCCCGGCAGAATACGGTCTGCTGCCGCAGGTGGAGCTGCTGGACAAGACCTTTGGCATCTACGGCTACGGCAGCATCGGCCGCCAGACTGCTCGCATCGCAAAGGCCTTTGGCATGGAGGTGCTGGTGTGCACCCGCACGGTGCGCCCGGCGTACGCCGCCGATGGGGTGGAGTTTGTGGACTTTGACACCCTGCTTGCCCGCAGCGATGTGCTCAGCTTGCACTGCCCGGCAACCCCGGCAACCCGCGGGCTGATGAGCCGGGATGCCCTTGCCAAAATGAAGCCCGGTGCTATTCTGCTGAACACTGCCCGGGGCGCACTGGTGGACGAAGAAGCCGTAGCCGATGCGCTGGAAAGCGGGAAGCTTGCCTTTTACGGCGCCGATGCCTTTGCCACTGAGCCGCTGCCGCCCCAAAGCCGTCTGCGCGGCCTGCCGGGTGCGGTGCTCACCCCGCATATCGCGTGGACTACCAAGGAAGCGCTGCAGCGGCTGATGGACATCACCACCGGTAACCTGCGCAGCTTTCTGGCCGGGAAAGGCGAGAATATCGTCAACCCTTGATTTTGGCAGGGCACTGTACTATACTCTTCCATGATTTCAGGCTCTCACGGCAAAGGAACTGCCGTAAAATAACGTATGCACAAGAGCACCCGGCAGCTTTGCCGCTGCTCTGAGGGAGGTAAAAATGAGTTACGCTATCGTATTCAGCAGCAGAACGGGCAACACCGGGCTGCTGGCACAGACCCTGCGGGAACAACTGCCGCAGGCAGACTGCTGCTATTTCGGTGCACCGTCTACTGCTGCACTGGCAGCGGACACCCTGTATGTGGGCTTCTGGACAGATAAAGGCAAGGCCGATGCCGACACGCTGGAATTTTTGCAGCAGCTGTGCGGCAAGCAGATATTCCTGTTTGGCACCGCAGGCTTTGGCGGCAGTGCGCCTTACTTTGAAAAGATCCTTGCCGCCACCCGGAAGGCACTGGACGGGAGCAACACCGTCATCGGCAGCTTTATGTGTCAGGGCAAAATGCCCATGTCCGTCCGGCAGCGGTACGAGGCGATGAAGGCGCAGCCTGCGCACATCCCCAATCTGGATGCCCTGATCGAAAACTTCGATAAGGCGCTCTCCCACCCGGATGCCGCAGATCTCGAGCAGCTGAAGCAGGCTGTAAAATAAGATTTTTCCATAGAAAAGGGTTCCGAAACGCTCGCGGGCGTCTCGGAACCTTTTTATATAAACGGAAAACTAGTCAATGGTGGTTTTGGTGCGTCCGATGCCGATGACGGCGGTGGAGATCTTTTTCCAGCTGTCGCAGCCGCATACGCCGTCCACCCGCAGGCTGGTGCGCTTCTGGTAGCCGCGCAGAGCCTGCTCGGTGCGGGCACCGAAGATGCCATCGATGCGGCTGCCGGTCTGATAGCCAAGGGTGGAAAGCGCGTCCTGCAAGACCATGACATAGCAGCCCCGGCTGCCCCGGCGCAGGGTGGGATAGCCTGCGGTGGTGCCGCTGCAAGCCGGGGTACCGTAGCGGCGGTCAAAGTGCACCCATGTGGGGGTCTGGCTCAGCGGCTCTACATAACCCCACGCGCCGGTAGCGCGGGCAGCGTTGTAAATGGCGGTGCGCTGGCGCTGGCCAAGGCTTTGCCCTACGTCAAACGCTACCCCTGCATAGTGCTGGCTGCGGGTGCCGTGGCCGCCCTCCCAGATGCGGCGGAAGGCGTACCCCACCGGGATGCCCCTGCCGTATTTGCGGCGGGTCAGGTTCCATGCCTCCATGGCGGCAATGGTGGTCCACAGGGTAGGGCTGGCGGATTTTCCCCGGAACTCCCGCAGCCGCAGGGTGGTCAGGGTGCTGTAAGGCATGGGGTCGTTCTCGTTCAGGTTTGCGTAGGTGTACACCTTGTTTTCGTAGGCGTCATAGATCAAAAGGCGTGCCATCCCTCATTCCTCCTTCTCGCAGCCGCAGGGGTCGGAGCACTGGGCTTGCAAAGCGTGCCATGTTTCCCGGTACACGATGCCGTTTACCGGCTGCAGCCCCGCCTGCTGCTGGACAGCCCGCACGGCGGCGGCATCTGCCGCGCCAAAGCGGTTGTTATCGGCCACATAGTCCTCGCCGCAGGAAAGCTGTGCCCGGCAGTTGAGCCAGCGCTCCACCTGTCCCACCTCCTGCCCGGCACTGCCCTCAGCGATAGCACGCCCCGGGTAAGCAGTGCTGGGCGGGGTGTCCCGGTCGGGGTTCGGGGCATGGGCGGCCAGCTGCAAACTCAGCGCTTCCACCGCCGTCCATGTGTCAGCATCTGCAATGCCGGTCTGCTCCAGTCCCAAAAGCTGCTGAGCGCTGCGGGTGGCGGCGGCAGTCTCAGCGGTATAATGGTCGGCAAGGGGCGGGGCCTCTACGCTGGAAAAATAATAGGCGATGCGCTGCAAAAGCAGATTATAGTACAATACGGTCTCACCGCTGCTGCCCACCGTCAGCGGGGTGCCGGGGTAGGGCAGACGTTTTAAGGTGACCACCGGGCCGGAAGAGCGCAGCTGGCTGGCGCGGCCATAGAGGGAGTTCCATGTGGTGCGCCCCACCACGCCGTCCACGGTAAGCCCTGCAAACCGCTGGTACGCCCGCACTGCCCGCTCGGTATCCGCGCCAAACTTGCCGTCAATGCTTACCGGCGGGATGCTGCTCTCGTAGGCGCTCATGAGGTAGAGGTAAAATTGCAGCTCCCGCACCGCTGTGCCGGTGGAGCCGGTGCGCAGCACGCCCGGGTACTCGCCGGGGCGCAGGGCAGAGGAGAGCAGCCGGTTGGCGATATCGTTGTACACCTCATACAGCTTTTGCCATGTGGTGCGCCCCACCACGCCGTCTGCCGTCAGCCCGAAGTAGCGCTGGAACCGCCGCACAGCCGCCGCCGTGCCCGCGCCGAATTTTCCGTCCACAGTCACGTTTTCAAGGCTTGTGTACACTGTGCGGGCGATCTTCAGCCAGAACTGTACCAGCCGCACATTCTGCCCGGAGGAACCCTCCCGCAGCGGCGTGCCGGGGTAGGCGTTGGGGGTGCCGTTGTCGGACTGGATACTCAAAAACTCATCGTACAGCTCCTTCCAAGTGGTCTGACCCACTATGCCGTCCACCGTAAGGCCGTATTTGCGTTGGAAGGCGCGCACCGCATTGGCGGTGGCGGTGCCGAATATGCCGTCCACCTTTACGGCGGGGATGGCGCTGTCGTACTGCGCCAGCGTGTTCAGCCAGAACTGTACCTGCTCCACCGCGCTGCCGGAAGCGCCAGAGCTCAGCACCGTGCCGCTCCATGTGCCGTCAGACAGGGTGCCGGTAGAGGTCTCGCCCTCGCTGGTCAGTTCGGCGAGGTCCTTTACCGATACATAGATGTAGCTGATCTTGTACCATGTCTGCCGCCCCACCACGCCGTCGGCGGTCAGGTTGAACTGCTTCTGGAACGCCCGCACCGTGGCGGCCATCCGGCTGCCGAATACGCCGTCCACTGTCAGTTTACCAAGGAAGGGGTAGTCCTTGGTGATGCGGTTCAGCTGCCTTTGCAGGGTGAACACCGCCGCGCCGCGGCTGCCCTGCCGCAGCGGGGTGCCGGGGTAGCTCTGCGGGATGGAGCGGATGTTTTTAGTGCGCACGATCTCGATGCTGCTGCCGTAGTAGTAGCGCAGGATCTGCAGCGCGCTGCGCCCGTTGTTGGCCAGCGTTACCGTGCCCCATTGCTTGAGCCCCGGGCAGGTGACCGATTTGCCATCGCAATACTCGGAATAATAGGGGTTTACCGTGCCGCTTTTGCGCAGATAGGTGTTGAAGATATCGTCCGTGATGCGCACCATCACCTCGAACACCGTGCGCCCATGGACGTAGTACTGGTCGTAGCTGGTGGAGTTGGTGATGTTGAAGGTGTAGCCCTTGCTGGGGTACCACTCGGTATAGATACGGTTCAGCGCCAGCGAGATCTGGCAATGGATGTTCGCCCGCAGTGCCTGCTCCGGCCATGTGGGGTAGACCTCACTGGAGGCCACGTTTGCGATATAATCCCGGAAGGACACCGTCACGTTGCGGGCGGCAGCTGCTGGTTTGCCCAGATGCACCGTGATATTTTTTGGGATGACGACCTGATCCAGCACCCGGGGTATGCAGTGCTGCACCGGCTGCGGTCCGCTGCCGCCGCTGCCCGCAAACAAAGCGTGCGGCGGGATGACGATGGGCGAGTCCGGGATGTCCTTGCCTTCCTCGGTGTCGGGCAGCATCTGGGGCTGTGCAAGCGTTACCTGCCCGGCAAAGATCTGGATGCCCTCAATGCGCACGGTGCGGTAGCCGGGCTTTGCGGCGGTCAGGCTGACAATGGCGTAGGGGCGGGTGGTGTTGTCCTCGTCCAGCGAGAGGGCGCAGGCGGGGGCTTCAATGGGAATGTCGGCGGCGCTGCCGGTCGCATCGGTGATACAGTGCAGGGTAAAGCCGTCCCCCTGCACCGCAACGGTCACCCCCTCCATGGGGGCAGACTGGCGGGCCGCAAAGGTCTGGATGCGGAGAGTTCCGGTGTTTTTCATGGAGATACGCTCCTTTACTGGTAAAAGTATGCTTCTGCCTCAGCGTATTCCGTCCGGCGTCCGGGCGTGCATGGCAATGCACACAGCAAACAAAAAAGCCGCCCGAAGGCGGCAGGGGAGAAAAGCTTATCTGGATTATTTGGCGCTGTCCTTGGCAAGGGCGGCGTCGATATTTTTTTGCAGAGCGGCAAGGTTTTCTTCCTTGTCGATGCCGCCAAGCAGGGGCTGCCCCACAACGTTGCCGTCCCGGTCAAAAACGTAGGTGGTGGGGAAGGCCATGATGTTCAGCGCGAACTTGCCGGCCTCACTGCCGGAGGCAAAGTAGATGTTGCGGTAGCTTGCGCCCTTTGTAGCCAGCAGCTTTTTGGCGGCATCAATGCCCTGCTGGTTGCCGTCCAGTGTCTCGGTGTTGATGCCGACCACCTCGCCGCCCTGTGCCTTGACCTTCTCATTCAGGGCGTTCAGGTCGTCCAGTTCCTCCACGCAGGGCTTGCAGCCGTTGAACCAGAAGTTCACCACCGTAAAGGCATTGCCCGCAAACAGGCTGTTGTCCACCGGGTTGCCCTCTAAATCGCTGCCCTCAAACTGGGGGAAAGCAGTGCCCTGTGCGGCAGCACCGGAAGCGGCCGCGTCCGCGGGGGCAAGGGCAGCGATCTGATTTTCGATATCCCGAATCTTTTCTGCATCGGCGGTCAGGGTCTTGTACTCCTCATCCGAGAACTGGTCTTTTGCCTTTTCCACGGCACTCAGCAGAAAATCGCCGTAGTTGGCGCTGAGGGTGGTCTCGGTCACGTTTTTGTCCATGGAGGAGAACACCTTCTCCCACAGGGCATCGTTTGCGGAAAGGATCTCGTTTTCCTCGGCCAGCAGCTGCTCCTCGGTCTTGCCTTCCGCTGCCGCAGAGGAAGCGGAAGAAGATGCAGTAGAGGCGGAGGATGCGCCCTGCCCGCAGGCGGCAAGGCTGAAAGCCAGCGTAAGGCTGAGCAAAAGTGCGGTCACACGGTTGAATTTCATGGTTTTACTCCTTTGTTGTTTCAGTGTTTGATTGGTCTCCCAGCCCGAATTTGTACTGGATGGCATCTGTGGGACAGGCTTTCATACACATCCCGCAGCGGATACATTCGGTGTGGTTGGGGGTCTTGGTAATGTCTACGTCCATCTTGCAGGCCTTTGCACAGGCACCGCAGGAGACGCATTTGTGGGTGTCTACGCGCATCTGGAACAGCGAGACTTTGTTCAGCAGCGCATAGAACGCGCCCAGCGGGCACAGCCACTTGCAGAAGGGGCGGTAGAACACCACGCTGCCCACAATGACCGCCAGCAGGATGCAGGCCTTCCATGTGAACAGCTTGCCTAGCGCAGCGCGGATGCCCGCATTGGTCAGGGAGAGGGGAATGGCACCCTCCAGCACACCCTGCGGGCAGAGATATTTGCAGAAGAAGGGGTCGCCCATGCCCAGCTCATTGACCGCCAGCAATGGCAGCAACACCACCATGACCAGCAGTACCGCATACTTTAAATAGCGCAGCGGCTTTAACTTTTTGGTGGAGAACTTGGGGGAGGGAATCTTGTGCAAAAGCTCTTGAAACCACCCGAACGGGCAGAGAAAGCCGCAGATGAACCGTCCCAGCAGCACTCCGAAGAGGATCAGGATGCCGGTGATGTAGTAGGAAAAGCGAAACTTGGAAGAACCCACTACCGCTTGGAATGCCCCCACCGGGCAGGCACCGGCCGCGCCCGGGCAGGAATAGCAGTTCAGCCCCGGCACGCAGACGTATTTTCCGCTGCCCTGATACAGCGTCCCTTTGGCAAAGTTGGGCAGATGAATGTTGGTCAAAAGGGTCGCCCCGGCCTGTATAAAGCCCCGGAACCGGGCAAGGGGATTTAGTTTTTTCTTATCCAATGCCTACACACTCCATACACAGCCGGATGGCCTTTGAAAATACGGTGTCTGCCTCGCCCCGCCATACGCCGAACAGCAGCATCAGCACTCCGGCGGCCAGCAAAAGCAGCTGCGCCTGTTTTTTTGTCATGAACATCATAGCCTCCTGTTGTTTGATGGCACCAGTATACACCATACGGGATAAAATTTCTGCTAAGAAAATCTTAACACGAATCTTAACACCGTCTGCTATAATCTGTTATAATGAAGAAAAAAACGCAATTTTTATGGGAAAGGTGGAAAACAAAGATGCGCCTTTTGGTGGTAGAGGACGAGCACTCCCTGCGGGAGGACATTGCCCGGAAGCTGCGGCTGTCCGGGTACGAGGTGGACGCCTGTGCAGACGGCGAAGCCGCGCTGGAAGCACTGGCGGCAGAGCGGTACGACCTTGTGCTGCTGGACCTCAACCTGCCCAAGGTGGACGGGATGCAGGTGCTGCGCAGCTTACGGCGGCACGACCTTGAGACCTGTGTGCTGATCTTATCGGCGCGCAGCGAGATCGCGGATAA
>ERZ1034713.814-NODE-814-length-16293-cov-5.295172_pt1 | contig 16293 bp, 15 predicted proteins | sample MGYA00520692_ERZ1034713 | MGnify/ENA primary metagenome ERZ1034713 (study PRJEB33766, sample SAMN09781717) | gut metagenome | biome: gut microbiome | host: Homo sapiens | place: Madagascar | study: EMG produced TPA metagenomics assembly of the PRJNA485056 data set... | reverse complement strand
ATTTAAAAGCCGATGGAATTTACTCTTGCACTGGAATTTACTTTTTCAAGTTAGCAATTAGTCTCTTTAATTACAAAAACAGGATTAATCAATCTCCTCCTTTGACTAATCCTGTTTTAAAGTAAGTACTTAGTAATAATGTATTCCTTTTTAGTGATGCTTATTCCACACCCACGCATCCAATCACATCCACGTTCCAATCCTTCAGCATGCGCAATTCCTTCTCAATCTCCTGATAGATGGATGCATTTGTGGTTTCCACCAATACCACATGGCCTGCCTCTGATGCCTCACGCATCGCAGCTGCATCATAGCAGATGTTCTCACCATAAACAACCTGAACTCCTTTTTTGTTCAAACTATCAACCATTCCTGTGATGATACGCTTGTCCACTCTTTCGATTTCAGATCCGGTAAGGAACAGTTTTGTAATGTTTTCATTTTTACAATATAACTCAATATTAGATACGGCCAGCTGCACAGAAGCCTCTTCTGTCAGAATCTTCTGGTTACGGTACTTCAGACGGAGCAGGAAACCGGTAAGGCCCTTCGCGCCTTTGCCCTGTGTCAGTATACCAAACTGGCGTAATTTGTAAAAGCGGACCAATTCCTCCGCTTCCTGCAGCTTGTTGGATAACACTGCCACACAAACCAGATATAATGCAGCAAGAAACACTCCCATCACAAAGCCAAGTACAATATATTTCTTGCTGAGTACCGGAGCCGAAACGGTTACAGAAGCATTCTCGCTTTCATCATCCTGTGCCTCTTCCATCTCATTGTCCACTACTTTCAACTGATCCTCAGTCATCGTTGAAGTCAGTGCCGTAATCTGCTCACGATACGATTTGATCAATCCGGTCACATTATCCTGTGAACTTGCCAGGTCCGAATCGGTCTGTATCTGATAATTTTCAGATACAAGTATAAGCTTATGACTTCCAATTTTTTCCGACACATCCTCGTATTTTGCTTTCAATGCTTTCTGCAATTTTTCAGATACACTCTGTAACCCTTTTTCCTCTGTATATTTTACACGAACAGAAAAAGTATTGTCAGAATCAGAAGATGCAGAAATCAATTCTGTCAGATACTTATCTTCTGCTTTTGCATTAACGCCATCCCAGATTTCCTTTTGATTCAATCCATTCACAGCGTAATCTACATAGGCATTCGTCACTGCCGAAGTATAATCTTTTTTATTGTCCTTTGAATAATTGTATGTATAATCAGAGGCAATATAATATTGCAGTTCCAACACATGCTCCTGATATGGATCAATATTCATCAGAATTGAATCCTGCATATATGCACTATTCTTGTCCAATAAAACCTGCAAGCTCTTGACATCATCAATCTGCTGCTGTTCATCCTTCGTAAATGTAACTTCCTGCACAGTATCCTGCGGTTGTTGCGCCGCCTTGTAGGCCTGCGCATCCTTTGCATACTTCACACCCGGTAACAATATGGCAAAAAGCACCGCACATACGATCAGGCATTTCCATCCGAGGATTACCTTCCAAAATAAATGACGAAGGGATATTTCTCTCACTTGATTTTCCATTTGTATACTCTCCATTTTTATTTTTTCAACTTGTTTTATTGTACTTCATTTATTAGCAAAATACAATCATTCACTTCATTTTCAAGTCTATTTAAAAAACCCATTCGTCTTTGATCTCATTCATTTCTTCCGAATCGATAGCTACCTCTTCCCAACGCCGTACTCCAGCATAATCTTCCGTAGCCCCGATCAACTGCTGCATTTGAAATGCGATTGAAACACACGCCTTGCGCATATGCAAAACATCTTTAAAAGATAATCGATTTTCCGTATTCTTATATAACACATCCGCAAGCAAAAGCAGGCAATCGTCCACTTTTCTAAGATTTTCCTCATGCAAAATCGGGCATTTTACATAGAATAAATTATGCAAAGTCCATGCTGCCGAAATCAATCCCGGCATCTTGCAATAGCACAGAAGGTTTAAAATCTCATCCAGCATCTTTTGCGCATACACCTGATCCGGATGTGCCACAATATAATGAAATGCAGCTATCAGTGCACCAACCGTCAACTGTCGGTCTGAAGAACGCATCTCCAGAATAATCTGCCTTGCAAGATCTTCACTGTCTCCGAGCTCAACCTCCAGCTCCTTCGTACTTAGATCCAGTGTCTGCATTTCCGCAATCATCCTTTGTAAATTTTCTCCACACTCAGAAGGTACTGTTCCCGCATTACGAACAACTGCCGCCATACACTGAAGCATTCTTTGCGCCCGATAGTTGTACTCATTCCTCGCCACACTTCCTATTAATGATAGGGACATCTTTGTTTTCAGAATATCCCAGTAATCCTGAATTCCAGTCAGCAGACAATCTGCTTCTTCACTGCTCCAATATCCACGCTCCATATTATCGCACACTAAAATGAGTTCATCTAAATATGGAATTTCTTGTAATGAAAGCTTGCAGCCTTGCTCATCCTCAAACTGTGCCGCCATACTTTGCGACAGAAACCACCCCTTTACGGAACGTGCCGGAATGTGCACATCTATACATGGCATATTTTCAAACGCAAATACATGCATATTTGACAACCTCGGAAGGCCATTCTCCCCCACAAAATTCCATATCAGTTTCGCATATCCCTGCCTCTGTTCTTCATTCAAAAGTCCCATAGAATCAAGAATCTCCAATCGCAACACTTTCGTCTGCCAGACGTATCCATACTCCAGTGGAATCTCAAGCAGCTTTGCAATCGTCGCAGGGTGCACCACGCACAACTCTTTCAATGGTCCCAGTTCTTTCTTCTTAAAATAACAAGCAAAGAGATCCATGCCATCTCCATGTCCATGCAGCGTCTTGTGTTCCACTATTGCAGTCTGCAACATCTCATCCAGCATCTGCGCCTTGATCCGCTCCGACACCTGCTGTGTAATCCCCATACAAAGTAACGCCATTGGGAAAGAAACCGGCAACGCCTCTTTCTCCATCAGCGCTTTCAGCATGCGAAGTGCCTCACCTTGGTTTTCTTCCGGACAACGTGTCATAAACCGAATCAGAAGTTCCGGCATATTGCCCAAAATCTGCGCAAGCATCCCGCCTGGTACACCTTCTCTGTCCTCAATCTCATCCAAATTTCTGGAAAAAGCGTGAATCAGTCTCGATACAATCCGTTTCGCATCCTCATTCGATAGCGCAGACAAATACTCCCTGTCCACTAACGTCTCGATTGTCTTTTTTCGCGACGCATTACACAACAAGAACACACCCAGAAAATTGTTTATTTCCAACACAGCCTCCATCCATGGATGTTCCCATTCTCCAAGCAACGTAACGTATTGACATTTCAGCGGTAGCGCCAACCGATCCACCAAACGATAAAACCGATACGCACTCATACATCCATTGGTACCAAACCCTAACGAATGAAGTTCACAATTTAAACCAAATGCCTCTTTTTCCTCATACTTATCCACATGCCACCGAAGCAAACCATCTGATGTCTGATTTTTCCACATCGACCAATCAAACACTTCTTTGTAATGCTCAATTTCGTCCTCAATAAGATTAATCGTCTCCTGCTGTGCCTCGTACACACCCATATGATTCCACACACCTTGCGCGCATAGTGCATACAACTGTAATGCACAAGCCTGTAATGACGTATAGTACAGATAATTTTCCGGTTGTTCCACGCCCGCCTGACGAATCTCCTGTATCAGACGCTGCAATTCGTCAAGAACCGCTTCCGCCTCATCCAATTCCACACGGATTCCCAACACCTGCAATCGCAACTCATAATCTGTCTTGTCCAATTTACAGTGTCCCAAACATCTGCGCATTGCTGGAATATCCATATGAAAAAGCGCCTGTTTCACCTTCTCTACTTGAAGAATCTGTGTTCCATGCCACCGATACTGTGCATACGGCTTCAACAGATCATAGACCATATCCCATTCCGAATCCATGCCTGCTTCCCGATATTCACGAAGCAACGCCATACCAACATCAAACCATTTTGCAAGTAACTCCCCTCTTTTGTCAAAAAGTTCTTCCTTGTCCCACGTTGCAAGACTTTCGCCATAAGATTTCCATATCTTGTAAATATTTCGCACTTCATAGTCCGAATAAGGATTCATACTTTTCTCATAACGCCACACCAGTTCATAGCAAAATGCAAACATCGTATCGACATCAATTCCTGTACGACACTGCAATAGTCCGACCTCTGATGTCTTATTCGACAACTCCGTACACACCTCATAGGGTGGAATATACCAATGCGGGTATGTTGCCCGTTCCTTACTCCATGCCTCCGTCAGCATCAAAATATCGTCCTTGCGCTCCTCTGGCTTCATTCCATGTTTCCACCGCACATCCTGATACTTCAAATTCCAACTCGGTATATAAAACTTGGATTCTGTCTGATCCACTTGCCGATAAATATAAGGTTCGCGATTCTCGCTCCTCTCCTGTCTGGTATGTAGGCGCTCTTCCTGATTTCTTCGCTGCTGCTCGTCCAACAAGATCTGCATTCCCATCGTAAGATTTTGGACTTCTCCTCGTATACCAAGCACCTCGCTATGCGTATCCATCAACAAAGAGCGTCCATACTTGTCAGGCTCATTACGCATGATCGAAGTTTCAATGATTTTCATAAAATGTCTCTTACAATTCTCACGATTACTCTCATCAAGTCCCTCCAACATATGATCCAGTTCCTTCTCCAAGGCATCCATCCATGAGAAATCATCAATGCTACGCATCATCTTCGCAAGTGTCGTCATACTTTCTTTGTCAAAAACGAGCGCACGAAGGTCATTCTCTTCCGTCTTGTAATATTCATATCCGGCAACATTCTCTCCTGCCTCAACAAACATCTGAATAAACCGCGCTTCATCGATTCCCCTAATTGCAAGTTCGCCCAATGCGCCTCGGACTCCGCCGGTGATTGCAGATTGCACAAAATTTGTTATGTCATTTTCCATAAATATTTTCTCCCCCTTTTGAACATCAACCCATGCAAAATTTGCTTTCAGCAAATGGACTGATGCTACATATCAAGTTTTCACAGAAAACTTGACACTATCCTCTAACTCACTTGCATTTTCTAGGTATTCTATTTTGCTTGCATCCCCAAAACATAATATCCGTAAATCCATCTAGCCAATACAATTCATCTTTTCGAACAATAGTCTCTTTCAAGCACTCTGACAGGCAGGATTTCATACATTCTTCTGAAACAATAATCTTGTATAATTTACCGACCGTTGCCCCCATATACCAAACTTCCCATTCTTCTGATGTAATGCAAATAGGTACACTCGAAAAATGCTCTATAATATTCTCTCTACTAAACGATAGCAACTTTCTCACTTCTTTATTCCGATTATATTCACGTACCCAAATTCCTTTTCCCAAAACACAATCTTGAAAAAAATTCGTTTTACGTATATACAGACAATAATATCTGGTGTCCATAATATCCTGCCTATCGCGCACAACCATTAGCTGCTTCTTATTTTTTCTAAGTACATCTAAAAGCCGTTTCTCCACGATGAAAAAATTATCTACATAATCCAATTCGTATAATTCTGCCAATTTGATTGCTGTTTCTTCAGTCGTCGTAGCATTTTCCTCTTCTATCCGAACTATCGTTCGTACTTCATAGCCCACCTTCTCAGCAACTTCTTCTCTTGTCATTTCGAAAAATTCTCGCATTCTTCGCAAATCTCTTCTGCATTGATATCGTATTCCTTGTCTCATAATGCTTCTCCTTATTTAGTGTCAAACACCACGCGCGAATCTGTTTGTGCCTTAATTATATCAATGCAAATAACTCACATCAATGACATTTTCCTTTTATACGTTTAGCATCAAAAACCCTTATTTTTCAATGCTTTACACAACATACAGAAATATAATTATGTGCCAAAATTGTAAAAAACTCCTATTAATCCCCAAAATGAGCCATAGCATTATTTCCGACTGCTATGGCTCAAACTTAGATGATATATATGATAAAATGTGCACTCATGATTTATTTCCATTATACAATTTTTCGTATAATTAAGTACATTTATGAGTTACGTCATAAACTCTGACTTATTTTTTCTTTTAATTTGCTCGTGCTTATTCCTTTTGTATATGGGATATACTCGACCACAACTCCATATTTAGAAAGTTCTTTTTCTGTTCGCAAATACATTTCAGATCCTTTCCAATCATCTCCTGAAAATAACACATCAAAATGAACTCTTTCAAAAGCCAATTTTTTATCATTTGCTTCTTCCACCGAAATTATATCTGCCTTATCTACCATTTTAAGAGCATTTAAAATTTTAATTCTCTCTTCTTGTGAAAAAATAGGTTTCCTTTTTTTTATTTTAGTAACATATTCATCATTACACACTCCAACAATTAAAATATCACACTTCTCTTTACATCGTTCTAATAAATTCAAGTGACCTACATGAAATAAATCAAAAACACCCGCGGTGTATCCAATTTTATATATTTTTTTGCCCATAACTCTACTCTTTCTATCCATCCAATTCTGACACTTCAGAAAATCTCTAGTAACAATACTTAAGCCATAATTCGGCTTCATGAATTGACAATTGTCTATATATCATTTTTCTCGTTGTGTAAATTCCTTTCTTCAAATGAACACTACTAGTGTATTATATTATTTAAAATATTCGTCCTAAATAATATAATACACTAGAACATTCGTTCTTTCAATAACTATTTGTTTAATATCGACATCATAAGTAAAGGCTGAATGCTCACACAGGAGCCTTCAGCCCAATAGTAGTTCCACTTAAAATCTCAATTAATTTAAAATCTCGTCAAATATGCTAGCTGTTTTTTTAATTGATACACAATCGCATCACTAAATCCAGCGTATCGTCCTTTCTCATCTACACTTTCAAATTTATCCAATAATTTCTGACATTCATCCTCTGTAAGTTCATCCATTGCCCCTGAAACCCACATAGCTTCTGTTCTTGCTGCATTTAACTGTTCCGTATCCAAGTTTAATATCTCAATTGTATACGCAGCCCGTTCATTTCCGTCAGCAGCTTTAATCTTTCCTCTATCGTTAAATTCGAATAACGATTCACAATTTTCTTCCAATGGAGAAACAAATAATTCTTCATTAAATGCATTGTCTTTGCTATGACCACAATTTTCTTCCCGATCATGGTATCCCTGACAAGACGCTAACAAATTTTCATATTCTAACGATATTGCTCTATATTCATCCCTTTCTTTTGGACGGATATGTTCAATATGCGAATTATCTGTCTTAATAGGTTTACAACAATAGCAGCAAATATGTCCTTGCTCCGATATCAAACTATTTTTCAGGGAAATCTTATGGGGTAGATTTTCGACTTCATTTAAATCAGAATACCTCGGCATTCTTCCATTCTTATTTTTAAATTTCCTTTTCCACTGCAACATTTCCTGTGGCTCATCCTTTTTGTATATCCTTTTCATATTATCGTTTCCTATGAATTAGTGTTCTGGCACGAACAACTTCCACGTTCATTTCATCTGTAATTCTTGCCAACTGGTCAACAAGTTCTTCTGCCTGATCAAAATTTTCGTTTTCAATGCAATTATAGATTTCATCAATTAGCTTTTGGGTTTCCTCATTTAAAATATCTGTATGCATAAAATCACGCATAATGTGATTAATATCCCATCCATTCATAGGATCCTGTTTCCGTACATTTATAACATTTCCATCTTGATAAATTTCAAATATATTTGCTTCATCTTTAATCTCGCTAAGAACTTTAGGTGAATGTGTAGTAACTATAAACTGAATATTCGGAAATGTACGGAATAAAAGAGGCATCATACGTCCCTGCCACGAAGGATGCAGATGTAAATCGACCTCATCAATCAATACGACACCTTCTCCCTCCAATGGATTCTCTCTACTAGGATTCGCAATTGCCAATTTTCGCGCCAGATCCCCCGTCATCGCCAAAACACACTTTTCACCTTCCGATAATTGAGCAATACTCAATTCTGTATGGTGTTTTACAGCGACCATCTGTGCATCTTCATTATCAATTTTAATTTTGATATCAGAGAAATCATTGTCCATAATCTTTAAAATAGCTTCTCTTACCGCAGATAATTGCGCATCCTTAAAAGTTTCTTTCTCCACTCTTTTACTATTCTCATACTCCTGCCGTCCTCGAAACCATTCAAAAAACAATTGAAAATTGATAGTTGGATCAAAAACATCTCTCAAAGCCTCCAATTTCCCAGCTAAATTTATATCCTTCTCCAAAACCTTATTTCTGCGATCCGCTACATAACGATTTACACCATATGACGCATATATTGGCATATTGCTTTCATTAAATACTAAAACTCTGGTACTCTCCCTTTCCCTATCGGACTCATCTGTTTCTTCCTCTTCCAAACTCATATATTGTCCCACATACAATTTCCTGAATTGATCAACTATGCGCTTTGCATCCATTCCCGAATGTATCCTTCTGCCATTTTGCTCCGCGCTACGAAAATAAGAGTATACTGTATGGTCTATATTTAACTGCATAGATATACGAGCTGCCTGAGCACCTATTTTTATATCAGAATCTTCAATTTTCACCTTGCTATCGCTACCAAGATCTGACGCTGTCAGCATACTTAGTATTCTGAAGAATAGAACACTACATGCCTGCAAAATGGTTGATTTTCCCATGCCATTAATACCATAAATAACCGCCGATTTACCATCTAAAGTCATATTCGCATGTGCTATTCCACGAAAATTCGTTAATTCCAAACTTTGAATTTCCATCTGCTTATCAGCTCCCATATTTGTATCCTTTCATTTTTCGCTCAAAATCATATTTTTAACTATTTACACTTCTAATTATATGTGAAAAACAATTTATTATCAATTCCTACATTAATGCTATATCTGACAATTCACATACTGTTCCATAATAACATTATTAGTTTTACTTACTCTGTAAACGGTGCAACCTGAGTACCTTGACAAATTAGATGCCGTTTTCACGGCATGGTTATCTCTTGATTTCTGTTTTTATCGGCTTCCGTATGTGTGACGGCAGTTCTTGTGACTATGGCAACAGATCCTTAAGAAAGTCCTGATTCTTGTCATCCATATGCTTCGGTATCTCTATTAACAGATAGGCAACGTATTCATACGGTTTTAACCGGTTTGCTTTGGCAATTTCTATATTCGATAAACTAAAATGAAGACAGGTAAAAAGCATAAAAAACCACTCTGTTTATGATTCCTTATCTTGTCTATCACCTGACCTCTTGATTGTCCAGCCATAGACCATTATACTGTCCTTATTAAGATAAAAGGAAAGGCTCCGAATTCCAAGGCATCAGTGCAGCAATGATTAGTGATGATATCATCAATGATATCTATTTGCATTAATTATTCCATGTTGTCACATACTTTCAATTCTATGTGCTTTCCTAATGCGCCTGCATATTTCTGTAGCACCAATAACGTAGGTACTCTTCCACCAACTGATGCACAATTTCACCCGAACTGTCTAAAATCTGTTTTTGGATTTCCTCTGCATATGCCCTTAATCGTCTTTCCCTGGCTTCTTTTTCCTTTTCATAATCGCTTCTATTATTTTCTATCATCAAAACTATTCCTCTTTGTCTTGAAATATTTTTATGGGTATTATCATAAATGATATTTTCATCCAATACCCCATTAAAAAAGTTTATATTTTTTTAATGGGATCAGACCCCTTTTATTTCAATCTCAGCAGTATCCGTATCTGCATTGACTTCAGCCTCAATAAACAGATCCTTTCCTAATTGCATTGTCTCCTCTGATTTGGTAATTTCAAATTTAATTGTGACAATCACGTCTCGTATACTAACTAAGTCCTCATACTAATCATTTTATCAATTTTATTCACAATATATGTTTCAAAATCAGAATGCTTGCAGAAAGCATCATATTTGGGATTCAAATAATATTTATATTTTGCCCAATTATATAATTCTTCTCTCAAAGCATTTTTATATTGACTATTAATACTTGCAATCAAGCCATTTATACTTTTTAGCATATGATCTCGTTCATCATCCCAATATATATCATTAACAATCTTTTTTAATAACAAATTAGGATCAACCTTTTGACATTTAGGAATTTGGAAAACTCGTTCTTTAATAGAAACTATCCTATAATTATATCCCACATCCATAATGCATGTATCAATACTATAATATTTACAAGTGGCCAAAAGATTATTTAATCCAAAATAGGGATACAAAGTACAAAGGGTGCTAGAATTATCACAAACACGTTTTACGATTGAATCCTCGTGAAGAATAAAAAAAGCATAGTTCTCCGGCAAATACTCAACTATTGTATCTAAAAAAGTAAGTGCTTTTATTGGACAATTTTCTGTAATAATATTCAAAAAACTTTCAATATTATTTCCGCAATTATTGAATAGCCAAACAACGTCCTCTTTCAAAGGGCACGGCAACAATTCAAAATACGTTACTTCATGTATCCCAAAAGTTTTTATTTCTTCACTTTCACATACATTTTTCAAAAAACATATGTTGTCCTCTTCATAATAATTCCAATTAACCGTAAAAGTATTTATGCTTTTGAAAGTCATATAATAACCACTATTAATGTTTCTCACAAAATATATATGTCCACTATCTAACTTATCTTCTAACGCGTATAAACATGCCATAATAGATGTATTAGCATCTCTTGCAATTTTTTCAACAAGTGAAAAGAAACTTTGATCTGGAGTATTATCAATTTCATTTTTCATCCACTCCGATGGCATTAACAATTCAGACGCAAAAACATTAGCCTCTAATTCCTGTGTATCTAAATATTTTTTTCCATTTATGGTTTTATAATTATTATCCGTATCACATTTTACGTCACCATTATGCCATGGAATACAAACGTGCCCCAGTTCATGAGCCAAAGTAAATCTTCTTCTTGGCTCATAACTATTTAGTTCTGGATTAATTATCACTTTTAGATCACTTTTTAATTCAGAATATGCTTCTATTCCATGTTGATTTCTTTCATATATTAATTCAACATCAAAATATTGATATAATATGTCAATATCTATCGGTGGGGTCAGATCTAACCTTGATATTATCTGATTCGCCAATCTTTTAACAGCTAAAATTCTATTCATTTTTCTCCTTTTTCAGCCGTTCAACCTTTTCAATATCATAACATCTTGCTGCAATCCGATCAGCTTCTGTCATTTTTTTGTAGTTTTCAAAGTCAATTCCCTCAACTCTACATCTAATTATATCTCTTATAATACTATTACTACTTTTTCCCCATTCAATGTATTCATATTCTGAAAAGCCTAAAAACTCACGTAAACTTACATCAATATTATTTTCGTGCCAATATTCTATATAGTTTTCAATATCAAACACTGTTGCTTCACCATCTATGCATGCTTGAATAAAAGATTTATTATACATCTATTCTCCTCCCTCTTACCGCTTCCTTAATAATATTCTCCCCTAAGGAATCAAGTACCATTAAATGCCTACCTCTACTATCAAAAACTTCGATTTCTCCATGTAATTCATCCCATGAATAATACTTATCTTTTCCTTTATATACCTGTCGACCATTTATTACTCTGAATTTCTGAAGACCATCCAAAAAGCATGGATTCGGCTTTGGAATATATGACAATGTTTATCCCCCTTTTTATATTTACGATGTCAATGACTGCTCAATAAAAAAAATGAGCTTAAATCCATTGAAAATTTAAGTGTTGCAATTGAGTATTGGATTCAGTTCAACATGGTGTATATACATGACAGAATGCATTATCATGTCCAAATTGGGCTATCATACATAATGAGGTATACCTCCATCCTTCCGTATTAATGTTCGGTTCAAAACCTCCACCCCTCATATCAACTTGTGTATCCTTAAATCTCACTACACCAAGCAACTAATACACTACCTTTTTTCATTACGGTTCCTTTCTCCTTTTCCAATAATTATATTGGTTGCAATTGCAAGTCTCCATCCCATGAATATAATCACTCCAAGAAGCATTATGGTTCCTATCACTGATGACAATTCAGTGTTTTTCACACAAATGTTTATAAACCAAATACTAATTTCTTCTCGTTGCATAAAATACAACCATAAACAAATCAAAAGCAATGATACCAAGAGCAAATCGCACCACCAAACAATAGGATATTTCTGAAATATCGTAGCGTCTGGACTATCTGTCGACTTAAAATTTAAGTGTGTCATCTTTCCAACGCAAAAGAGAAATACAAATATCAAATTAAAGATGCACAATCCCCAAACCAAACCCGATGCAATAATTTTCAATAGCGGGATTTCTGAAAGTGAAAAAATATTATCCAACGAACTAATGCCACCAAAAACCAAGAATGCTAACGCAGTAAAAATACTAACCAATGTCAAAAGTTGCGCATTCATTTCTTTTGTCATAGTTTCTTTATAATCAGCAATACGAACTTGGAATTTTTTGTTATATTCATCATCTGTTTGTTTTAAAACTTTATACTGCTGATTTGCAAGGTTCACATGATCCCATATTTTTATAATTGCCTTCTTAGTATCATCAACGCGCTTCTTACTTTTTGCGTCCTTCAAATCAGATTTTTTATTCTCAATCACCTGCGGATTGCTAACATATGAAAGCAATGCATCCAAATTTGACTGCAAGGTTCCTATTACATCCCCATCCTGTCCGTTCTCATAAGAAGAATATATCAGATTGCTAATGGGGGAATATAATATTCTGTCATAAGCTAATATATAAGAATATAAATCATCAAAAGTTTTCTCTTTTTCAAATTGATCTTGCTTCACCATCATACTTTGAAAAACTTTCTCGATTTCAATTTGCATCTTTTGCATTTGCTCATCATGAACAAACTCTTTCTCTTTTTCGTTTTTGGTGACGCGGTTAACAACAATATTTGGCATATTATTCCTCCTCAAAATATTTTTTTATACTTCGAGTCGTAATCACGTTTCCCATATATGGTCGATATGCATCACGCCACGGATCTTGCTGATGTGTTATTTCTACTAAACTAGATGCAGAGTATCCAGAACACTCATCGATAATACCATCCATCAATTTTTGATCTTTTGATGAAATTTTGACCGTTTTTCCTCCTCCCATATAAGGAATATTTGCACTGCCATAAACTTTATACCTATGATATACTTCAGGCACAACAGGACCAAAATCCCATGCTTCAATGGCTTCTGGAAAACATGCTCCTCCAGTCGAAACTAAAAATTCTGCCTGAACAAAATATAATATTTTCTGTAACTTAAGATTGCTGATTGTATTGCCTGTTTCATTGCATCTTTGAATAATATGTTTTGAAACATCTAATGCACTATACATATCTTTGCCTCCTCATAATTTGCCAAGTCGCTATTCAAGAACATTTGTTCGTTTATTTTAACACATAAATTTTAATTTTACAACCAGTAATCATTCCAACAAGTTATATATCGGATATGTCATAAACAATGCTCTGTCGTCCTCATTCATTTCATCTAATAGTTTTCGTGCTTTTCTTTTATTCTCTAATAAAATATTTGCTGCACACACAACCTTTACTTCCTCGGATTGTTCTTCCATGCTTTCCAAGTATCTAATGCATACAACTTAGAACCACCTTTAAAATAATAAATGAAATCTCTTGTTGCCGTACCTTCATCTTGAAAAACATCCTCAAAATTCACACCATAATAATTCCAAAATCCTCTATGACCTTCCATTTCATTTTACAATTTTTGATACAGTGTCATTTTTTCTCCCTACTGTTAATACACTATTGGTCTCAAATTTCCCGTTAAATATATTTTTCCTATTCTGATATCTATTCGCAATTTGGTACATATATTATATTGATTTCATGTTTATCAACATATTAACCATACCTTCTACACTTTCTATATATTGATCTATATATCTTCTTTTATAAACATAAATATACGACGGATGATGAATCGGTATATAGTACACTCCCCCATACTTTTTATAACTATAATGAAACTCTTCCCATTTATCAAACTTAATACCAAAATGTTTCTCTATAGCAGAATATACCTTCTCCCCTAGTAAAAAAACTATTTGAGGTGATAGTTCTTTAATCTCTTTTTGCAAATTACAAAAACAACTATCTATTTCTTTACGATTCGGATATCTTAGCTTGCGTTGATCATTTAGCGGAACACATTTAACTAAATTTGTCTTATATGTATCAATTTCTCCTAATGTTTCTTCTATTTTCTGTATCAACATTCCCGTATTAGTATCAGGAGATAGTGGTGTTTCATTTTCTTTTTTAACCATCTTAGCTGATAAACCCACCCAAAAGACTTGACATTCTTGTTTTCTTTCTAATATTGGTTTTTGATTGCAACACAATCCACATTTTTGACATTTTTCAATTTGTGCTATCATAAATTAAGTCTCCATTAGCTTTTGTGTTTTCAAGATATATTCTTCTAATATTTCATCTGATACCCTACTATAATTGCCAGAGCAAAAGTTAAACTGACTTCTTCCCTTCAATGGATACATCGATGAATTATAATGACAATTAGGAATATCTATACCTTTTCCCAATATTTCATTGTACAATTTTGTCCCGTGATATGGTCTAAATTGAAATACACTTGGGCGAAAAGTTCCTTCGCACTTTTCAGATATATTTCTTAATTCACATGCCAACTTATATGTTTCTTCCATATCCTCTTTGGTCTCATCAGGGAAACCATATATGAAATATCCTTTTACATCTATTCCATTGATAAGCAATTCTCTAATAACAGCTATAACACTTGACACATCACCCAACTTATTTATTCTTTTCCGAATAGTATTTGAACCTGACTCAATTCCGATAAATAATTCTTTGCAATTGCAATGCTTTAAAAGCTTTACTTTATCTAGACAATTGATAAGAGAAAGTACATGAACCATTCCTCTCCAATGTAGTAGAGGAAAATTTCTAAATATATCTTCTGCTTGACTTATGCTTGTCTCATTACGTAAAAACAAATCATCCAAGATGCGAATACTCTGTAAATCAGGATATAAATCACATATCTCTGCAATCTCATATTTAATGCTTTCCACATCCTTCATACGTATAGATATATCTTTATTTAATCCCCGGGCTCCTCCGCAAAAAGCACAATCATATGCACATCCTCTAGATGTTATAATAGCCGCTTCTTTTTCACCGTAATGATTATTTACTATCTCATTTTTCAAAAATAATCTATCCAAATAAATTTTTGATATATCTTTCGGAAAATATTTTGAATTCCTATCAACCTTATATACGAACTTATTATCTAAATGCTCGATTGGTTTTTCTTCGCAATTTTCTAATACAATTGCAGGGATAATAAATTCTCCCTCTCCAATAATAATATTTATCTTATTGCTAATCTGCCATTCTAAAATATCTTCGTAAATGCTCTTAACAACCTGTCCCCCTACAAAGCATTCACATTGTATGGGCATTTTTTCAATTATATACTGTACTAATTCATAGTTCTGAGTAAAAACATTTATTCCAACAAACTCCGGCTTTATTTCAGAAACTTGTTTTAAAATGTCCTCTACCCCTAATCTTTCTTTCACACTATCCAGAAGCGTTACTTCTAACCCCGCTTTTTTTAAATAAGTTGCAATATATCCAAGTCCCAAGGGAGATAAGTACTCTTCTTCTTCATCCGTTCTTTCCCAAAATAAAGGTGAATTAATTAGGACAAATTTTTTCATCAATAATTCCCCCCTACAAATTTATTATTTCTTGAGTTACTTTAGCAACACTATTCCTTAAGTTATTATCATTAGTAAGCCGAAAGACTTCAATCCCTTGCGCTTGTAATACTTGTATTCCCCGCTCCATATATTCCAACTCTATATTCGTTTTATTACCTTTCTCAAATCTGGTTAAACAACTTCGTTCCTTAAGTCTATTCTGTATTACATCACTATCAGCAAAAACAACAATCTGTAAATCGGGCTGAACAATCTCATTATTGAGAGCCAAAATAAACTCTTCACTTACTTCGTCCATCCTCTGTAGAATCAAAGAAGAAAGAACATATCTGTCTGTAATAACAATTTTTCCATTTTCTAACTGTGGAACAATCTCATCCTTTAAATGTTGATAGCGATCTGCCGCAACCATACATGCAACACTTATCCC
>ERZ1034713.812-NODE-812-length-16329-cov-4.926631_pt1 | contig 16329 bp, 5 predicted proteins | sample MGYA00520692_ERZ1034713 | MGnify/ENA primary metagenome ERZ1034713 (study PRJEB33766, sample SAMN09781717) | gut metagenome | biome: gut microbiome | host: Homo sapiens | place: Madagascar | study: EMG produced TPA metagenomics assembly of the PRJNA485056 data set... | reverse complement strand
GAGCGTATGACCGGTACATGAAAGACCATCAGGAAAAGCATTCTCTCTTCTCGGAGCCGACAGAAGAGAACATCGAGGAGTTCCAACACAATGAGCCGGAACAGGACAGTTTTGTCATGGTGGATGGCGTGCGATCGGAAGATATCGAAGATCCTGCGGTTGACAGGGACGCATCCGATCAGCGGGAAGACATGGATTACGACTATGATGACCGCGATGAGGAGAATATCGGTGATCTTGACTGAGTAAAAAGAATGTAAGGAGAGAGATAAAGAAAAGTAAATCAAAAAATAAACGGTTGCCTTGAAATCTAAGGCAACCGTTTATTGGTGTTGTTATTTCTTCTTTGCCTTCAGGCTGATCTCCATATCGAAGGAGTAAGCTGCGGTGTAATTTCCACCATACAGGCAGGAATAAGAGTTGAGATTGTAGTAATCATTTCTGCGAGGCTCGCCGAGGGTGGTCATGCCGGAGTTGTCAATAACGTACACATAAGTCTGACCCTTTTTAAGTCTTATAGTGAACTGAATCTTATCGGTAGGACGCTGACTAAAGGTCTGTTCTCTATCCCAGTAATCCTTTTCGACATAGGAGACATAGTCCGGATGTTCTTCCAGATAAGCATCCATTAAAGAACGAAGTTTCTCCATGTAATCATTTTCATTTAGACGGTCAAATTTGCCAATAGGATAACGGTTCAGATCTTCCATGTAGTATTTATTTCCGTCTTTGGTAGCTTTGTCAAAACCAAAAATTGTCATAGCTCTTACGGCATTATCATCGGTTCCTTGAAGATTAGTTAGTGTGCATACATAAGTACCTGTCTTTGGAGCTTTAAACTTCAGAAAAGAAAGATAAAGTTTTTTACCCTTTTCTTTAGTAACCGACTTTACATTGCTTGTTACAGCTGGCACATTAACGGTAGTCTTCCCCATACCGATGGATGGTAAAGAGTTCAGATCTTTAAATACAGCCTTTTTTGAAAATCTAGCCATATATCCTTTTTTATCATAACTTTCCAAATGATACTTGTAAACAGAGGTCACACTCTTGGTTGTGGCAGCCTCTGTTGTTGTGATGACATCCTCTGCGAATGTCGGAACCACACTTGTGATCACACATACTGCGGTCAGTGCCGTACAGATCAGTTTCTTTAATACATTCTTCTTCATAAATTAATTCCTCCTCATTATAGGTATTTTATAGGTTATGAAGGATCTTTCCTTCATCTTATATATAGCGGCAAATCAAAAAACGTCAAAGAGTTTCTGCAAACTTTTTCTCTCTTTTTATTAATTATTCCCTCTGATAAAAATAAGGATGCAAAAACGATGTTTCATATTTATATTGTAGCAGTTTGAAGTCAAAGATGCTACTGAAAAAAGTGGTTTTATATAGATAAGAGCAAAATAAGGAGGATAAACATGTACGACAAAGAAAGTATTGCAAAAGAAAAGTGCAAGAGCCGGCTTTTCAAAGGGCTTGCCGGATGGATGACGCGCCACGTAGTGGTGTTTGCTGCGGTCGCGCTGGTCATGGTATCTGCAGGACTTGCGACCTTTGAGACGAAGCTGGTCTATGGTGGAAATCTCTCTTATGGTACAGATGGTGCAACATCATCCCCAACTTACACTGGCGGATCGGGAAACAATCCAACCGTCCATGAGCCGGGAGTCATTGGAGTATCAGTCGTAACCTATAATACAAGTACGATTGGTAATTCGGGGTTGATATATGGCTCGGGTAAGAAAAATGCATCCAAGGTTTCATCTACCAGTAAGATTAACGACATCAACGATGCAATTACTGCTTACGGCGAAAACGAAGGAAGTGGTGTCTGGAAAAAGCAGAAGGGTTACTATCCATATTGGACAAGAGTAGGATATACCGATAAGGGAGAATCAATCTATACCTACAGTAACGTTATCAAGCATGCAATCACCCAGAATATTCTCTCCATGCAGACTGCAAAGTCTTTTAATAAAAGCACGTTAGTCTTTGTTCCAAAGTCGGTTGCAAGCAGCAATCATCTTTCATGGATCAAGAACCTGGGACAGCATGTGATCGGAAAAGATAATAAAAACACCAAGAAATATGCTATCTTTTATGATTTGAATCCGTGGTATGGGGATGTAAAACATAATTTTGTTATTGGTAATACTATATATAAAGATTCCATGTTAAAAATGGATTATTATATGCCGACAGCCGATGCAGCGGGAAAAGGGGTCTATTATGCAAAACTGAAAGCTTATTTAAAAAATAAGGAGAAAGCAAAGACAGGAAAACGATTTTTAAAAATAAAAGATACAGAGACTATTAATGGATATACAATCGCAAAAACCTATGATGTAACCAACTATGCCAGATTTTCTGAACTGACAAAAGCAGATATCGATGGAATCATTGGTTATCAGAAGAACAGTAAAGGAAAGTATGTATTTACCGATGCTGGAAAGAAAAAGCTTGAAAAAGCAAGAGCATTGTATTCTTCCATGGCAAATATAACGGAGCCAAGTAAAAAATTTTACATGTCAGTGCCACAGACTTCCTTGATCTTTTTGCGTTCAACGACATCAAGAACACTTGGATATGATGAGTATGGAACGGCTATGTTTTCTGATAAAGGGGAGGAGGAAGGTGTTCAAGGAAATTCAACATTGAAACAAGAACACAGTAATATGTTTTATATGGTTTCCGAGAATGTCATGCGAAACCTGTTTTCTTCTGATGATTGGCTGGAAAAACAGCTAGAAAAAGGACATAGGAGAGAAATGACTGACCTGAAAAAGGTGGTCTTAAACAATGAGTATAATACCCATTACCTTGATATGCTTTTCTGTGGTTATGCTCTGGCGCGTGCGAGCGGAGACAGTGAAGCAGTTGAACAGTGGAGAAATGCGATCACCGATTACGGAGATACCGCAGCGGATAATAGCCCAAGTAATAAAAACGTTGTTATTCGCATGGACACCGGAATGGTGTATGGAACAAGTAAGGATGTGACCTATGTATCGACAGGAGATGTCATCAACAAGCACTATGGACTTCTTAAAGCAGGTGCATATGAAAAAGAGAAATCAGTTAATGCAAAGAGTTTGAACAAAGGTTTTATCGGGTTTGCATCATCAAAGGATAAGACTAACCAGAACTATCAGGCTTTTAACCTTGAAGTGGCAAACGGTAAAGGTGTGGTAACCAAGAGTGGTTATGATAAATACAGAGATTATTATGGTCGTCTCGAAAAAGCAATCAATGCGCAGGATAAAGCAGTAAGCTCCGGCAAAGGCTGGTATGGAACCATGATGGCTGCGCGTGCTACCTATAAAGAGTATTATCGTCCAAACAAGAATAAGAAAGCAACATCCAAGGTAGCCAACAGGCTTGCTGTCGTGCAGCTGCTGAAAATGAGAGGTTCTACTTATGGAGTTGATGCATCCGTTGATAAGTCCGGCAAGGCTACCTATAATTATGGTACTTATGCGATTGATGCCTATGCATGGAAGAATGTTGAACAGGATAGCGTGAAGTTCAATCTTGCGATCTATTCCACCAAGGCAAACAAAAAGGCTCCGTCTACCAATGGTAAGAACATCAAGGATACTTTCCAGAGCGTAACGGTAGATGTGACCGGTGATAACTCTACGGTCACTGATGATGTCTATGTAAAACTGACACCGGATAAAGATAAGGATTCCAAAGCGCTTTTTGCAAAGATGCTCAGTTCCAATAAATACTATGTAAAAGTAGTATTTGAGGATGGCACCGGCAAGACGGTAAAGACACTGGATGGTAAGAGCAGTAAGACCGTGAAGGAGATCAAGGGCGGCACTACAAGTCAGCAGAAGAAATACGCCGCCGCACTGAATCAGTATGATGATACGAATAAGGGAAGTGAGAAGGGAGATGAGCAGAATTATAATAAGCTTGTTTCTGCAAAACAGATCGGTGGTAAAGACCTGCAGACGAATAACTGCCTGATCTGGCGTATTTCCAATTCCAAAGTTCGTACCGATGGTCTTAAGATCTCAGCAAAGAGCTCGAAGTATGTCAACTGGAAAGCAAAGGTCTATATCTATAAAAAGAGCGGTTCCGGCGCGAGCGCCATTTGGACAAACGTGCTCAGTGGTAAGCAGGTAAAGGGTAAGACTGTTAAGGCTTCCGATATGGGAAATGGTGACTATACTGAGACAAATAGCGTCATCGCCCAGTACATCGGTAAGGAAAGTAACCCTGAAGATGATAAGGATGTCAACCTTTCCGGCACCTATGAGTCCACACCGGAAGCATACGCCGAGCTGAAGGAAGGTTCCGTCTATAACGAGACGTTTGAGGCGATGGCAGGTACACCGAGCACCCGATCTCTCTACTTTGCGACCGGCGGCTCCGAGTTCATCGTCAATATGCAGGCAGTCTACGATGACTACAACCTGGATGAAGTGGGAGGAAATAAGAACTCTTACCGCACCACCCGTACTTACAAGTCCATCTTCAAGGGAGTGGATTGTGAGTATAAGAAGGGTGACCAGCTGAAGAGTCTTGCGGCAGGTGGAAGTACGACAGAGACGTTTGTCTCGGATAATCAGGATAAGAAATCCGAGAAAACGATCACAGTAGAGAAGAACAACGCGGTCAATCCGACAGGCGCAAGCAGCTACAGTACAGATATTAAGGCACATAACGCGACCACGAAGTTTGAAGCTACATGGACCGGAACGATCAGCAACAGCACACCGGAGCCAAAGGATGTAGGAAAGTTTAAGCCTGGTAAAGCAGGAAGTCCATGTGCGGGTAAAGGATTTGATAAAGGTACACAGAGAACAAAGGCTACGGCAGAGACCAACTGGAGCGTAGATGCTTATAACAATGCACTCGATCAGGCTTTTTCCTGGGCAAAGGAAATGGAGCAGATCGGAGGAAGTCCGGATGGAACTGCATGGCGTATCGCGGACTCTGACGGATACAAGAGGATCTATGATGTCGGCGATGCTGTAATCACAGTCACCATGAGTGGCGGATCAAAATCAAATGCGATCGAGTGTGGATCCAGTGCATCCTTCAGTAAGAACGGTACTTACACCAGCAGCCAGAAGTCATCTGCTACGGTAAAGAGCAATGACAGCGGTGTTCTTGGAAGTGGATATTCCTACACCAAGGGACAGTTTGGTAAAGGAAGCGGATATCATGCAGGAGCACATGGACATGGAGGAAGCTGTCCGGGAAATGATAAGCAGACCGGAACAGATGCCAAGGGCAATCCTATCATGGGACCTTGTGGCGATGAGCATAACTGTGGTTCATTTACACCTGGTACTGATATTACCTATGGTCCGAGTGCGACTATCAACTACACCATCAAGGTCACTTTCAAAAACGGTACCATCGATGCAAAGAATTACGATGGAAATGTAGGTGAGAGCGGGCTTAATGTCGTAAAGCAGACCGGACTGACACAGTTCACTGCACATGCGATGTGTGGAGCGTGCTGTCAGCATGTGCTTCCACAAATCGAGGATGTATGGACACAGAAGCTTCGCTTTGACACTATCCGTTTCACAAACCTTAAGGTATGGAAGCTGCATTCCGGCTACGTGCAGGGCATGAGCGAGATACGGCAGACGGACAGTGGAACCGGAACCGGTATCGAAGGTGCTGACGGAGCAGCGGAAGCAGAGGAAATTAAGAAACAGAAGGAAGAAGCAGAGAAGAACGAGGTGCATATCGATCCGGATGTTTCCACGGAAGAGGGAGAAGTTATTGACAGTGATGCCAAATATGACGAGAACGGAGATCTGATCATTCCTGATTTCGAGATTCCTGACACCAACCCGGATCCGGACGATCTGACAGAAGCGGATTCCGATGAGACATGGGATGATGGTTCGGAGGACAGCGAAGAGATCGATATCGTGAAGTCCAAGATCGTCCGTTATGATCCGAATATCTTCTATAATATTGCGCAGGCAGATACTTCAAAGGCAGGACGTATCCGTTACAGCTTGCAGACCGGCCAGGACGATACCGTCACATGGATGGAGTTTAACAACAAGAACAACGAGCATCGTACCGATTACTGCGACGGACAGACCGCTTCACACGGCAACAGCCCGGTTAAGGTGACTGCAAACGGACACAAGAAGAGCTGGTGTAAGGGATGTCTGTACGGATACCACGATGATGCAACTGCTTTAGCAAGCGGCAAGAAGAACCTTGCAAACCGTCATGACAATGCAGACAGCAAGGGAAATGCAGGAACCGTAGCAAATACGAAGACTGCTTATTCTGCTGACAAGACGGATAAGGTCGACAAGCAGTCCTTTGAGTGGAAGCGCTTTGATGAGAGACGTAAGCTCAACTGCCGCGCGACCGTGATCTCCGATTTCCTGATCCTGCAGACAAGTTCCGGAAATGAGAGCATCCTCTATTACGAGGATACCGTAGGAACGGAGCACAACCAGTGCCAGGAGAACTACAAGGATGACCTGTGGTATTCAAAGCCGACCGACATGAACAATGTCAAGAAGCAGAATGTCGCCAAGGCAACCCAGATGTGGAACGACAAGATGTGGACGAGCAATCCTCTTGTAAAGAAAGTGACTTCACTAAATGTCGGAAGCTACAACGGCAATTACAGCAGTACATCCACCAAGTACAAAGGAACCGGTGGGGAAGCTACCGTAAAGACGGCATTTGATAAGGATGAGATCGAATACAACAGCATCATGGACTGCAAGGAGACAGTCAATGGAAACAGAGGAGATACGCTGAATAAGGCAAGAGTTACTTCTGCAAGGCGGATCGAGACAGAAGCACAACAGCTTTCTGATATGTCTACGAGCATGCAGGATAACAATATTGATCCGAACAAGTGCTCACCGGGATGCGGCAACACCTATGGTGGAGTAAATTTTGATACCTATGGCAGCGGTTCTGCACGCATGGGCAAGAATACTGCAAGTGTTTATGCTGCACCTACCAAGAAAAAGGTATGGGGCAAGTACAGTTGGATAGACCGCATTGATCCTGCCATTAACGGACAGGCATCGGTACCGGAACCGGCACTCTTTGGCAATGCAGGACTTGTGCTTTTACAGGATGGAATCGCGCAGTGCCCGACCAACCGCAACAAGGAATATGTCACTGGTCAGTCAAGTGCTTTCTTTATCCCTCTTATTACTTATGTAAATCCGGGAGCAGACAAGAGAGCAGATGAACATGATGTGGCAGATTATGAATTCAAGTACAATGATGCTGAGGATCCGGTTCTTCATGTGATCGGATACACCATGGACTCCATTTACACGAATGGACAGACCAAGGTCAACAATATCGTTGTACATGATCCGGTATCCGTAAAGGGAGCAGCAATCCTCGCTGTTGACGGCAGCATGGATCAGCGTGTTCTTGGAACGGACAAATCGGGAGCAGCTGAGATGAACAAGGAAGCAAACAGCGAAACCTGTCCGGGAACGGCGCAGGAATGCCAGTACCGGCTGCTCAACTGTCAGTTCGGAAAACAGATCAGAAAGGCTGCATTCTCGATCAACAACGCAAGGAGAAACAAATCGACGGACGAGGATACAGGCGTAACGTCAAGTTACGACTCCATTGTGAGCGATATCCTCTCAGATGGCGGTTCTTACATGGATGTAAGCCTTGCAGACAGTGGATATTCCATCAAGAGATATGATGGAAAAGAAGCATTCGAGGGAGTGTCAGAGAATGATACCAACCAGCCTGACCGTTATCTCTATGGTGACGGAAAAGCGTCCCTTCCTATGACATGGAGTGCTATGGGAGCGGATGTAGAGAGCACAAAGTCTGACACGTATGAACTGCAGGGAGTATTTACTTTCCGTGACAATATTCAGACGGCAAAGGCACTCTTTACAACAAGAGCGACCAAGCTCCTTGCTCTCGGGGATGGAACCGTGCAGATCGCCTGTGCGGACGGATCGGTCTACACTTCCAGGGAACATGCTTTGTCAGGCTCCGAAAAGAACACGATCCAGTATAAGTTCGGACTTGATTCTGTCATGCTTTCGCCTAAGACGATCGATTACAAGGGAAAGAGTTACACCATTGATGCAAACACTACTGTTACCGTCAATGGACAGAAGCTTTCCTTCGTACAGTCAACGGCTGCAACCTCTGATATGAGCAACTATATCGGAGACGGCATCTGGATTGGTAATCAGGACGATGTCGATGAAGAGAATGTAAATGCTTACAACACTGCCTACGCCTGCAACTACAATGTAGACAACCTTGCAGTAACCAGACTTGCTCCGGAAAAAGCAGAGAATGGTATCTCTTACAAGCATACCTTATCCTGCTTCGCGGCCGTGAAGACACACAGCAAGACCACACAGGATTACTACAATGGTGTGGATGATAATATGAAGGTGGAAACGACTGTTAAGGTTGACAAAACCTTTGAATACACTGGAAACATTCAGACTATTACACTGAAACCGGGAACCTATACTCTTGAGGCTTGGGGAGCCAGTGGTGGCAATTTCCATTACCATAATCAGGCAGCTCCAGGAAAAGGTGGATATAGTAAAGGAACTATCAAGTTGACTAAGACGACCACATTATATATTGGTGTGGGAGGAAAAGGACAGGATGATGTATGGCATAGTGGCGGTGGCTACAATGGTGGAGGCGCTGGTGCAGCACCTGGTGGGGGAGCTACCCATATCGCCACTGCAAATGGTACTTTAGCTAGTTTATCATCAAATAAATCATCTGTACTCTTGGTCGCTGGCGGTGGTGCCGGTTCTTCCGGACGCTGCGCAGGTGGCTCAGGCGGTGGTGCTAATCAAAATGGTACAGATGGTGGTGCCGGATGCGGAGGATTAGGACACGGAGCAACAATATCTGCAGGCGGTGCACCAGGAAATTGCGGAACTGCTGGAACATTTGGAAAAGGTGGCTCAAATACCTGCTCGGGAGGTGGAACAGACTCCGGTTCAGGAGCAGGCGGCGGCTACTACGGAGGTGGCGGCGGTGGACACGATCACGCTGCACCACAGTCTGATGATTCTGCCGGTGGTGGTGGATCTGGATTTGCCTCTTCTGTGTTAACTGAAGTAACAGGGAAAACAGGAGAACATACAGGTAATGGACTTGTAAAAATTTCAGGCAGTTCAAAGAGCACGCAGGCATCTATTGACTGGACAAGACAAAAAGACAATGGCTTAAGCAAGCAGACCGGCGAAAACAACGTTCATGAACATTCGGAAGACTGTCTGAGCGAAGCATCCAAGGGATTCCAGATTGCAGTCGAAAAAGCATCTGAAGGAGATACCACAGACCTTGAGAAAATGCTCGGAACTACGGTATGGAATCAGATCAAAAATGAGATCAAGGGTGCTACAAATAAGCATACTCATACAAATGATTGCTATAGTTCCTCGGGACAGCTTGAATATCTCTTTACAGGAAATGGTGGATTTACATCAAGTGATTATAGTTCTTATGTGACTGGGGATGGACAACCGAAAAGACTTTATTCAGGAAATAATGATGTTACATTTACCAAAGAGTATAATGATTATTTTGCAGATGCTTCGTGTAGATTTTCAGCAGGATGTTTGACATGTAACCAGACGTATACAAATTTCAATTTGAAATTCGATGTAAATGGTACTACTAAGAGCATGACATTGAATGAAGCTTTTAACGGTGGGTATATAACAAATCTGACAGTTACAAGCGATCATACAACGTATACACCTCATCCTAACATCAATTCTACATTTAGAGATGGTGGCACTTCAGGTGCGGGAGTATGGGCAGCTTTTACAATCAGATTCAAATTGAATGGTTATAAATGGACAGGAGTGTCTGTTAATTGTTCTTCAAGCACTCGACCAGGTGATGGAGTATGGGCATCTGTTACAGAAAGAACTCTTACATGCGGAAAAGAACAGACAACTGGAGCTGGAGCACAAGAAGGTCAAGTATATACCTATAATTATACCGGCAGTGTACAGAGTGTAACTCTTCCAGCAGGTAAGTATAAACTGGAAACCTGGGGTGCCCAGGGTGGAAATGACACTTGGACTGGAGGAAGCAATCATACAGGTGGATATGGTGGATATTCAACCGGGGTGATAGATAATAGTAACGATATTACATTATATATAACTGTAGGTGGAAAAGGTTCAAATACCGGAACAACGACAAATGGTGGATATAATGGTGGTGGCGCGAATAGCGGACATGGTTCTGCCGGTGGTGGAGCAACTTCCATAGCAACAGCTTCTGGGCAATTAAAAGATTTGGTTAATAATAAAAATTCTATTCTTTTAGTCGCTGGCGGCGGAGGCGGATTAGATTATGGAGGAACATGGTCAAGATCAAGAGGTGGAGATGGCGGAAGTGCTGTATCAAATGCTACACCAGCATATGGTTCTTCGTCTTTTGCGTCACAAACTTCGGGATATTCATTTGGACAAGGTCAAACGGTAGGAACTCAAAATACAGGAGCTGGAGGTGGCGGTTACTATGGTGGCTATGTAGGTAGTGACCAAGATCAATATTCTTATGGCGGCGGTGGATCCGGTTATGCAGTACCATCATTGACGAATGTTTCTGGCATTACTGGCGAGAATTCCGGCAACGGTGTTGCAAAGATCACTGTCCTTGAAGCCCACACGGACCTTGATCCGGATAAGGTGTTCGCACTTGTTAAGCAGGTGGTAGGCACCAACTACAACCTGATCCCGAATACCGTAACCACAAACGGAATAACGATTGTGAATCCGTTCTGGAAATGCAAATGCATTTTCAACAAGCATGTATGCGATAAGAACTGTACGACAGATTATGTCCTTCAGTGCAAGGAGCCTCACCACAAGACTCAGCTGGAAGGCGGAAAAGAAGTAGTACAGCATTATGAAGCAGGAAATGAGATCTGTTATGATGCATGTCATAACGATGAACTGCATAAGAATGCTTCGGGTGTTGTGAATAAGGGAGAAGATGGAAAGAAGAAAGCGGTAGATTTTGGAGACTTCATTCTTCTGGATAATTACTTCTACGTTTACTTCCCGAATGTCGGTGATTTTTATGATAGCGACAGTTACGGAATCTACCAGACACAGCAGAACAAAGGAAAAGGCTATCAGGATAACTTTGATACAACGGAATGGACAAGAGAGAAATGGATCAAATTCCCGTATTCGGTTCTGTACAACAGAAATGGCGTATGGGAAGAGCATCAGGCAGATGAGTGGTTCCAGCTTGAAATCGTAGATACGGTACAGAACAACACCGTGAACAACGAGTGCTACAACCTGACAGGACTTACAAACAAGCAGGATACCTACACTTATCAGTTCTATTGCCAGCTTGACAACGAAGAGATGAGCGGAGCATCTGTGGAATTTGCTGTGGAAGCGATCAACAACCAGGGATCACCGTACGGAAGCGAGAATCCTTACGGAAGAGACGGAGTATTCAGTCTCGACTGTGAAGAGGACAATAGCAGTACGATGAACCGCGACCGTTTGTCAGACCTTACAGCTGATCATTCCGCTTACAAGAAGCTGTTCATTGATGTTGTCGGACGTATTGGAAACTTACTGTTCGAGGATACGACGGACGTCAGATTCAGCAACCTGTTCAAGAAGAACGAGGATGGATGGCTGATCGATGGTATTGTCCACAAGGTAGACAAGACCGTCCAGAATATGTACATGTCATGGCATCTGAACAACAATGATACATCCGTTGATATCAGAGGTCAGAAGGTATCAAGCTACAACGAATGGTACAATACGTGGAACACTGCAAAGTGGACGGATGTTGGAGACAACGCCGGAAAATGTGTATCAACACCACTTGAAGCAGCAAAGAACAGCATCAAGGCATTAAGAAGTGAGCAGATGCAGTTAGGATACAACCTGCTGTGGGATATCCAGACGATGGGATCCTATGCAGGAGGAAATGTACAGATCACTCCTTACTATTACGCCCTTGATACCAAGACAGACGAGCTGATCCCTCTGGATGTATATATCAGCAATGATGAAGACACTCAGCTGATCAATGAGTTTGGACTTATGGATACCTATGGTACAGATTACTTCGAGACCAGATCCAAGGATCTGTTCGATTATGCGATGTATCTGAACTGGAATGAAGAGAAGGAACGGAGAAATTACGGAAACGATGTCAATGCGGAAGGCAAGGTTACAGAAAAATCTGCAACCGAGACAGCATCCAAGGTACTCGGAAGAGTGATTCTTAATGCAGACGGAACGCCTATGACACGTAAGAATCCTGTGACCGGAATGGATGAGGAGATCACTGCTCCTATGACGATTCCGATGGGCGATGATTACCGTCTTGGAAATGTCCAGTTTCTTCGCCTTGATGACAGGGCAAAGACCTTCCTTGGAAACAGCCAGGTTACTGCATTACACAACGACATCAAGAGTGTTCTTTATCCGAATGGAAGCAATGATCAGGAGTTATTCCATGAATTTGACCAGATCGGAAACGAGATTGGAAAGAATGAAATAACAGAAGATTATTACAGCTTCCGTGTACAGAGATGGCACGCAACACTTGGTCTTCCTTCTTCAGCTAAATTCACGGCAGTGAAGAAAGATGAGAATGGAAAGGCAGTGCATACCGATCCGTACGACCTGATCGACGGAGAAGACGGCAACAAGATCTATGCTTACCAGCAGTTTGATGCAGACTACTTAAGAGAGCACAATGATTCGAGTCGTTACCTGATCCTCGAGACAGCAAGCATTACTGCATATGGTGCAATTTATGACCTGCAGTATTCTCAGGGAGCAAACAACGGAAGAGTAAGCACAGTCGTTGACGGCAAGGTGAAGACATATGATTTTGTCGACATCGCCGACAAGGATCCGAGTGTAAAGGAAAAGGGAATTCCGATCAATACCCTGTTTGCAGTATACGGAATGACGAACAGTGGACGTGATTACGAAACGCTGCAGACGCATTAAAAGAAGGAATAAGAAGAAAAAGGATCATCCTCGTGGATGGTCCTTTTTTGGTGCAGAAATTTATGAAATTTTGGACTATGAGGCTAGTTGGTACAAAAAATGGTGAATTATTGGACTATTGCAACAGCAGAGTACCACTTTCCATAGGATACTCCGCATGGAAGTGGTAGTCCATAACCAGCCATTAGCCAATTATTAATATATGAAGAAAACCAGCAAAACATGACGTTTTCCCCACATAAATTTTCTTATTTCATATTTTAAATGAAACTTTTTATAAGTATGAAAGGAGAAAGTATTATGGAAAATAAAATTAAAAAACTCATTAATGCCATAAAAACCAGCGAAGAAGACATGGAAACAAGAAGAGAGGATCTTGACTTTATCGTTGAGCGGATCCAACATCTTGCTGACTATGTTAATGCGGTAGTCATGATGTCAGTACAGGTGCAGGTACTTTATGCAAAAGGACTCGATCAGCAGGATCTTGCAGATAAGATCCAAAGCATTGACATGAAGCGGAGAATGATGCATGATGTTGCTATTGACTCATGCGTGCAGCTCGATCGTTTATGCGTTGTGTATGAGTGCGAGCCATTTTGCGGACTCACAATCGAGCACACGATCGACGGAAATGTTACGGGAGAGTGCCGCCATCAGTTTGCTGCTTTCATCGGACATACAATAAATCAGATCTTCGAAGACGAGATTTATGTAGATCGTACGGACGAATTCGTAAAGAATATTACGAAGGAGCAGATGAAGGTGGTAGAAGCAGAGATTGAGAAGGAGGAAGAATAATGAAAAAGAAAAAATGGAAGTGCAGGGAATTACCTGCGCAGCCTAAAATTGCTTTTCATAAGGTTGGAGACCGTGTCATGCCTACGGATCCGCCGATAAGAAGGGTGAAATATTCTTCCGATCCTTACGACATCAGTGTCACAGTTGATGGAGAGGTTATAACAGTAACAGGCAAACCAAAAGAGGTTTTCGCTCCGTCAATCACAGGACGAAAACAGAAAGATAGCCCACTGGAACTGAGCTATACATTTCTGCCGCTGGCGGGTGAGGAAGACTTAGATGAGATCGTGGAAGGAATACAGAAAGCCAAAGCAACAACAGCCTGGCTGAAAAACAACATCCAGAATCTCATCAAAGAAAATAAAACATCTCACGGGAATTAATTTTCCTGTGGGATGTTTTTTTCGTTCATAAAACAGGGATACATATTAATAAGGAAGGAAAAAAGCATGACCTACCACCATGCGGAGTGTCCTATGGCAGTGGTACTCTGCTGTTACCGATAGAGAAAAGGAGAGAAATAATGCATCAAAAGAAAAATAACAAACATTCATTACGTGGCATATCAAAGAGCTTGTCCGTCGGAACACTGGCTGTAGCAATCAGCTGCACATTATTAACAGGATGCAGTCTGCCGGACAAGCTTGCAGAAAAGCTTCCCTTTTTAAATAAAGAAGAAGAGAGTACAGAACCAAGATATCTGGTGGATGAAGAATATAAAAGAAAGATGGATGAATTTGTGTCAATCGCGGATGTAACGGTAAAAACAGCATTTGGCAATATTGCTGTTATGACGCTTCCGGACAGAATGCGTGAATATAACACGGATCATCAAAATAAATCATCTGTCTTAAAGGAATCTACATATCTTGCAGAATATTCCGATAACAAGGAAAATACAGATCCTTTATATATCGTACATTTTGCGTATGCAAAAGATATCGGAAACATACAGAGCTTGTGTGAAGCTATGGTATTGGAAACAGGAGATGTACCGCAGAGCCTTATTTCGGATAGCGGAAGTACATTACATACATTATTCCGTGCAACAGAAGAAAGCTGCAGCCTTAGTGTACCTTACCTGGACGAATCAACGGAAGCTGTACGCAAATTCGCAATTACAGAATGTTCATCCAGTGTGAGCGAAGAGAATAAAGACAGCCGGTTTTCGTCCGTTTATGTTTTCCCTTACAACGGAGGATATATATTCTGCGAATGCTATGCGTTTAAAGACCGTACGGTAGATACTCCGTTTTATGATGCAACACAGGCAGCAAGAAATGACATTAATGACCGTACAATCAATAAAGCATTTAAAGAAAGCCTTGCGAGAGAAAAGACAAAGGTCTTTGATGATGGTACCGAGATTACAGTTGAGGATTGTGATCAGAAAATGGAATCCTTAATAAGCAGCATCTATCTCGCAGAAAAGAATCCGGATAAAGAAGAATCAGAGGAGAAAAAAGATGAAGTTGCTTATATCGAAGAAATTGTAAAATATATTCCGGTATACAAGCCGGAAAATTATCTGTATGTGCCAAAATTCGATAAGTTTAATGCAAGTATGATGGCAAATGGGTACGGATATAAGAGTGAAGATAAGAAAGTTGAGAAAAGTAAAGGAAAATTTGTAAACTGCGCTTCATGGAAAAGTAAAGATTACAAAGAGACAAAAGCTGAATACCTTGAATTTACAGATACCATGGAAAAGGTTAATAAATGGAAAGTGACAGAGAAGGAATACAATAAGCTCAGAAAGAAAAAGATCAAAAATGAAAAGAAATATTACAAAAAATATGTAAAGAAAGTCACAAAAGAGTATGGAGAAGAAGCCGGATATGAAATTCAAGAGAAAAAAGGCCAGAATTTCACAGTAACATACGGGCTTGATCAGGCTGATAATCGCATGTGGGCAGCGTATTTCTTTGAAGACAATATTTTCTATTCGGAAGGAAATATTCGTTCCGTCGTACAGTTTATGAATTTACTGCCATACAGTTCAAAAGAGTATGATTATGAAGAACTGTACAATGAAAACAATGGAATTAAAGAAGATTAATATGGTTTTCCGGGGAAAATGGCAGAGTGAAACTCCATCTGACCAATTTTTGTTCAGATGGAGAAGTTCGCACAAATATGGAAATCAGTTAGGAAGGAAAATATGGAACAATTAACATTAACAAGTGATAATTTTATGGATTATTTTGATCCAAAAACAGGAAAACCTATTCCACGAAAAGGAAAAATAGCAATTCCAAAAATTGTGATTGATAAGGATGAAAATGAATACAAAATAACAGAAATCGGAAATAATGCATTTTATTGCTGTGAAAAGCTTGTATCTGTTAAGATTCCAGACAGTGTAACAAAAATCGGAGAAGGCGCATTTGCTGGATGCGAAAAACTTGTATCCATTGAAATCCCAAATAGTGTAACAAAGATCGGAAGTTTTACATTTTGCGATTGCAAAAAACTGTCAACAGTTAAAATTCCGGATGGTGTAACAAAGATCGACTGTAACACATTCAATAAC
>ERZ1034713.809-NODE-809-length-16362-cov-75.265162_pt1 | contig 16362 bp, 9 predicted proteins | sample MGYA00520692_ERZ1034713 | MGnify/ENA primary metagenome ERZ1034713 (study PRJEB33766, sample SAMN09781717) | gut metagenome | biome: gut microbiome | host: Homo sapiens | place: Madagascar | study: EMG produced TPA metagenomics assembly of the PRJNA485056 data set... | reverse complement strand
AAGTACTAAATTGGAGCATGACATATCAGCTTTTGAAAGTCGAATCAAGGGGCATTTGCCTACAATGGGAGGAATGGCATGAAAAGGACAGTAATCACCATGGACGGAAATGGAGAACTTTCCATTCCGTCCAACTTGAAAGACTTGTGGATGAGCGAGGGCGAATTGGTGGATATGCTCCATGTCACCGCCCCGAAACTCCATGCTGTGATAAGGTCGATATACGAGGAAGGTTTGTTGCTCATGTCGGAGGTACAACAGAAACAGGAAACCTCCAATGGCATTTGGCAAACGATGTATGGTTTCCCGATGGTTGTTGCCCTTTGTTTCCGTATAGGCTCTTATGGTGCTGTTCGGTTTCGGGACACCATCATGAAGAAGTTGTACGGGGCAAAAGAGAAAAGTAGTGTCATTGTCCTACAATTCAGTGGAGGAACAACCGCCTTTAGCTGAATGTACTCTTGCTTGTTGGTTTGTTTGTCGCTGTCGTACTGTCGTGAATAAGTACTGAAGCATATACTTTGCTTGTTGGGGATTTGTCATATTGTATAAAAAACTGACAAATCCCCATATTTTTGTTGATTTGTTGAATATACAGAAAGTCGTATTGAATATCAAGTATTTATGGCTCTACATACTCTCAACAAATATCTCAACAAAAGAAAGGTAATGATGAAAAGAGAAGCCCTCAATGTCCATGTCTATGTTTCTCTTTTGCCCAGTGATTTGTTGTGTCGAAACTTTTGTTGAGAACTTGTTGATAGGTTAAGTGTTTGATTTTCATAGCAATACCATATCTTTTCAACTGCTCATCTGAAAAACGCCCAACACTTGTTCCGCTGTAAAATGTACTTGTGGATTATTGGCTACCGCTCTATTCTCCGAAATGATTGCTGCAACGTTCCTTGGAGGCTTTGCGCCTCCAGCCACTTGGGCGAACCTCCGCAGTGTTTTAGCATGGCATTAGATTTATGCAACCTATACCGAGGACACACAGCGCACATAACACACTCGGTATAGCTTACGAAATAAAACGACAATATACAACTACTATACTTGGCAATTTGCGCACAGAATATTATTACCTTGTCTTTTGCAAACTTCAAGAACAAAGCAGGTCGTGTCTGTTCCCTTGTTCTTTATCAATGCAGCAGCTTTTGATGTTTCATGCAAATTGTGAGATTTAAGGTCGGCAATTTTGGATTTGGAGAATCGAAAGACAAGAGTGTCGATTATTATGTTTGGAGGAGGGAGCGAGGTTATGTTTTGGGAACCCCAAAACTCCTCGCTCCACCATGAGGGCGGAGAAATTTTGCTCCCGATGGTCACAGAAAGTGAGTGTACAGACTATAATAGTATACAGTTTACCATAAATGCAAGAACACTTGAATATTCGATGGTTTCAAGTTTTACGTCGTGAACTTTTTGTTCACTAATTTCTTCCTCTGAAGTAAACTAATAATTATTGATTTTCATCATCTTCTATGTTCATCCACTCAGTCAATAAATAACGATAGTTCTTCCGCTCAGTATTATTTATTTCAAGATTATCTCCATAATAGGAATTTTCAAAGCCTGCTTCGTATTTCCAACTTCCAAGAGTAAACTTAAATAATGCTGGCAAATGCAAATCAATATCTATGGCGCGGATAGAGTCATTAATATGTTTTAGCTTAATCAAGCCTGGATTCCACATACCTAAGGACTTTTGGTTTCCTGTGATATAAACTTCTTGCTTGGCATCTTTTACCACAATCTCAATATGCTTACGATATACTTGTTTTGAAAGCGTAGTCGTATCGTTTGAAGCCAAAGATTTGATAGAGTCAATATAGTCAAAATACCCTTGATAGGCATCATGAAGAGCCATAGGGAATGAGGTGAGATGGTTATAATCCAAATATGATTTCCTTTTCCATACAATGTTGCTCGGTAGTTGTTGGGTGTCAAGATAATGATAAACCATTTCTCGTGCAGGTTTCCATGCTCTCCATCCATGAGACAGTCTTTCTTCTCCCGCATCGCTGAAAAAGAGATAGCATCGCTTGTTTACATCAAATTTATAATTGCAAAATTGCGAGGCAAGCATCAACCTATCATTGCCAAAAGTCAAATTTGGAGAAAGAAAAAAATAATCTGTAAATGGATTACCATTCATGAGACATTGCATCATAAAAGAAGCCCCCAAAGAATGCCCAACACCTAAGCTTCGTTCTGTAGTCCTATAATGACTACGGATACAAGGTATCAACTCATACTTAACAAAATCCATCAATTTCTCAGAATGTCCTCCATGTCCATCGTAGCTCTTGATGGTAGCGCTATCGTTTGGCAAGAAATCATCTTGGCGACTATACGTTTCTGTCTGTGGACTGCATATACCAACAACAATAAACCACTTATACTTATTCTGAAACAAAGGCCATGCACAAGTCATGAAAAACTGTTCCATTGTTTGTGCATCAGTTGTATAAACCACATCAAAGTCATTCGCATCAAAATAAGGATAGAAAGGTGGCAAATATACAAACACTTTACGCTTGAAATCAAAATATTTTGATTTCAGCATTAGGGTATCTATTTTTCCTGTTGTATATATGTCTTGATCCACCCCCAAACCATAATCATTTTTCGTTTGGTCTGCAGGAGTTCCTAACGCCTTTTCACTAAAGACATATCCATTTCTGTATGTCGCAACAATCTCCTTGTTTAGATTGAGGATAGCCCCATTCTTATAAGTACCCACTACCTTTTCGTTGCTGTGGTCTTCAAATGCTTTGCATGAGCAAAGCATGAGAACAATGGAAAATAAAAATACTATACGTTTCATCATTACCTGATTATATTATTAATTCTACAGAGCAAACACGCACTATTTGATTATCTCAAAAATAGTCTGTTTGAAATGTTTTTATTGGACTGCAAAGATATAGCGTTTATTGCGTTAAAAGCTATGTTACATGATATAATTACAGAAATTTAACCGTAAAAAATGAAAAAACTATTGTTATATCGAAAAATATATTGTATTTTTGTAGCCGAGAAGAGTTGTTAGGCAAAGTAAACATATACATATTGCAGAAGTTTGAACTATTGCCAAATCATTACCTTTATTGAGGTAAAACACTCATAAAACGCTCATTTTAAGCTATTCGGCATATTTTAGAGGAATTTTTCGGAAAAAGTCTTCGGAGTAACCTTTACTTGTTGCCGGAAGAATTAATGTTATAAGCCGGAGAAGCCTATATCTTCAGCCGCACAACAGCTGTTGTGCGCTTGCATAACAGCTGATATGCGCTCGTCCAACACCTGTTGTGCAAGCGGATATCAGCTGGTGGGCGATGAGTTGTAGGATATAAGTTCTGTGTATGTATATGAACGAGCCGTAAACGGCTTGGATACTTACAAGAAGTATTCGCCAAATTACTCGAAAACTTAATGATGAAAAGTATAATTCTTTAATATTTTGCCCTAAATCATTGGTAATTTCGGGAAATAGTTGTAACTTTGCAAAGTCAAATATCAAGCATTACATCTATGAATAAAGATAATATCAACGAGTTCGCATCCTTCGATGAATATCTTCGACAAGGAGAGCCTTCGCAGAAGGAAAGTGCCGAGAACTGGAAGACGGCTATCGGATTGCAGGCTGTAGATGGGCTGCAACCATCGGCGTATCTCATAGATGTGGCTAAGCGAAACATCGAAGGGGAAATCTCTCTGGATGAAACCAGAAAACTGATTGATTCCTACTATCAGAGCAAGACGGTTCGCACGCCTAAGGATGAAGACGAAGAAGAGGCAGATAAGGTTTCAGCCAACATCGCAAAGATTCTCGCCAGCAAGACCTTTGCCTTCAATACCAACGGATATGTTTCCCTGCATCGAAGAATATTCGAGGGAGTATTCAAGCACGCAGGAGAAATCCGCCAATACGATATTTCCAAGAAAGAATGGGTGCTCGAAGGAGATTCCGTAAACTACCTGAATTGGGAAGACTTGCGAAGAGCCTTGGATTGGGATATTGAGCAGGAAAAGAACTTCTCATATAAAGGTCTGACGGATGATGAAAAGATTGAGCATATTGCCAAATTCATTTCAGGCATCTGGCAAATCCACGCTTTCAGAGAGGGAAACACCCGAACCACGGCAATTTTCACCATTCAATATCTCCGCTCGTTAGGATATGAAGTGAACAACGAAATGTTTGCCAAACACTCCTGGTATTTCCGTAATGCCTTGGTTCGTGCCAACTATCGCAATATTCAGAAAGGCATAGATTACTCTCCTATTTACCTGGTTCGTTTCTTCAGAAACTTACTCCTAAAAGATAGCTGGGTGCTCAAAAACAGATACTTGCATATTCGGCCGACTGATGATTGGAAAGAGCAGCCGAACTTAAATTCTCAAACAGGAAGTGGACAGAAAAACAACTTCATAAATAAAGAAGGAGAAGAAAATGTCCCAAGTTCGTCCCAAGCTTGTCCCAAGTTCGTCCCAAGTTCGTCCCAAGTAGAAGAACTCATTATACGTATAAATAAAGATTATCTATCCATCGGTGATATAATGAACCTGTTTGGATTAAAAAACAGAACCAGATTCAGAAAAGAATACATTACCCCTGCCCTAGCCGAAGGAGCCTTGGAGATGAAATACCCAAACACCCCAAGACATCCACGCCAGCAATATCGAATGACAGAACAGGCAAAGACTTGGAAAGAAGGGTATGAGAAAAAGAATAAATAACATCATAATAAAAATAGAAAACAAAAACAAGTAATGAAGAAAAAAGCAACGGTCCTTATCGCCTCTATCATGGCGTTCTGCGGAATCAATACCGCTCACGCTGACGAGGGAATGTGGACGATTTACAACTTGCCTAACGCTGTGTATGAGATGATGCAGCGCGAAGGCTTCAGTATGACTTACGACCAGCTCTACAACGGCGAGAACGCCTTGAAGAATGCTGTGGTTAACTTCTCTGGCTATTGCTCAGGCGTAGTCGTTTCTCCAGACGGTTTGGTATTTACCAACCACCATTGCGGTTTCGAGGCTATCAGAAGCCACTCTACCGTGGAACACGACTATATGCTCAACGGTTTCTTTGCTAAATCATACGCAGAGGAATTGCCTAACGAGAATATGTTCGTCAGCTTTATGGTTGAACAGAAGGATGTAACCGATCAGGTGATGAGCCTCGGATACGAGAAACTCGACAACAAGAAGCGCGATGAACTCATCGATTCTCTGGAGAACGAGATGACTAAAGAGGCTAAGAAGAACGATTCTACCCTCCATATTACCGTTCAGCCTTTCTACGAGGGCAACAAGTGGTACGCTACTACCTATCGCGACTTCACCGACCTACGTCTGGTTTTCACAGTACCAAAGTCTATGGGTAAGTTTGGTGGCGATACAGACAACTGGATGTGGCCTCGCCAGACCTGCGACTTCTCTGTATTCCGCATCTATGCCGACCCTAAGACCAATGGTCCTGCTGCCTACAGCAAGGATAATGTGCCTTACAAGCCAAAGCGTTGGGCACAGGTTTCTCTCCAGGGTTACAAGGATGGTGACTATGCGATGACCATGGGTTACCCAGGCAGCACAGAGCGCTATCTTTCAAGCTACGGAATCCAGACCATGCGCAATGCTGAGAATGCGCCTCGTGCCCAGGTTCGTGGCGTAAAGCAGGAGGTAATGCAGAAGCACATGCGTGCCGACGAGGCTGTACGCATCAAGTACGACAGCAAGTATGCCAGCTCTTCCAACTACTGGAAGAATGCCATCGGTATGAACAAGTGTATCGACTCTATCGGCATCGTGAATCTGAAGCGTGAGTACGAAACCCGTCTCCGTGCTTGGCAGGATACAGCCAAGGCTGCCAACGATCTCGCCCACAAGGTAGATTTCGACAAGCTCGCCAAGCTCTACAAGGAGAGCGCAGACGTGAAATATGCCTGGACCAACTTCTCTGAATCTTTCACCAGAAGAAGCAACATCGAGTTCTCTACCCGTGCCATCAAGCTCCAGACCAATATGGAGGTGAAGGGTCCTGAGAAGAACAAGAAGAAGCAGTATCATGAGTTTGAAGATAACTCTGCAGAATGGGATATGGCGCTCGACAAGGAGGTGCTCGCTACCCTTCTGAAGAACTACAAGGAGCACGTAGATGCCAAGTGGTTGCCTAAGTTCTACAAGACCATCGACGCTGAGTTTGGCGGCAACTACGCCAAGTATGTGGATTATCTCTGGGAGAAGTCGCTCATCATGAAGAAGGGCGCCAAGCTCTATTTCAACAAGAAGGGATATGAGAAGGATCCAGGCGTAAGCTTCGGTATGGATCTGAACGATGTATTTGCAGATTTCGCTGCTCAGATGGGCAGCATCAACGACAGCATCGCCGAGCAGGAGAAGTATCTCTGTGCAGCCAAGCTCCGTATGGAGGAGGACATGCCTCACTACAGCGACGCCAACTTCACCATGCGTTTGAGCTACGGTCAGGTAGGCGGTTTCGACCTCGGCGGCAAGCCATCAGGCTATTACACCACAGCCGAGAGCATCGTAGAGAAGATGAAGAAGGGCGATAAGGTCCTCGATTACTACGCTGAGCCTATCATGCACGAACTTCTCTCAGAGAAGGATTTCGGCAAGTACCAGGACAAGACGACTGGCAAGATGCAGCTCTGCTTCCTCACCAACAACGATATTACCGGTGGTAACTCTGGTAGCCCTATGTTCAATGGTAAGGGTGAGTTGATTGGTCTTGCCTTCGATGGCAACTGGGACAGCCTCAGCTCTGACATCAACTTCGACAAGCGCCTGGCTCGCTGCATCGGTGTGGACATCCGCTACGTGCTCTACCTGATGGATAAGTGGGGACACGCAGACCGCCTCTTGAAGGAGATCAATGCGAAGTAATTCCTATCTCTGAATCAACAGAGATGATATAAAGGTTTATCCTGGAATAAAAGTTTATCCTGGAATAAAGATTAATCTCAGGATGATATGAAAAGAGCGGAAAATCAGCTGTTAACTGTTAACCTGTTAACTCCTGGCTTTCCGCTCTTGCTTTTTCTTATAGGTTCGCAACTAATATTGCGAGATATTATTCAGTTCTTTCAAACTAACTTTTCTAGGCTCTTCCTTCAATGTCTTCAGCAAATCAGAGGCTGTCATCTCCACCTGAGGATTGAAATCGGCAGAGCGCATGTAATCAATTATACTCTGATAGAAAGCCTTGCCTTCCGGATATTTGGCAGCCTTCTCCAAATCGCTCATGCAGACGAGGAGTTTTCCGGCTTCCACCTTCCATTCCATCACCAAGCCAAGTTTATGGTTCCGCTCGATATTATCTATCACCTGAACAATCGGGCGATAATCCTTGGCGAAGTTATCAAGCACCAGCGGATGCGATTCCTTGATAACCGGGAACCATTGCCAGTTGGTGTGCATCTCCGTAGGGAACCCCTTGAATATCGGATGTTCCGGATTCGTCAGAATGCCCAGGGTTCCTGGAGAAACCTTCTTCTTGTTGTTCTCGCAGATGGTCTTGAACATGCGATAGTTCCAGTAATCGGTCTGGAAGAGTCCGCCCACCGTATAAGGAGTAGCATTATCTGCCTGCAAAACCGAATTATCTGACTGCAAAGCCTTATCATCTGCAGCCACGAAATGGCTGGAAGCCGTAGGCATCCAAAGCACCTTTCCGCCCTTTTCCAAGACCTTCATCACTTCCTGATCCAAATCCTTGGCAATAATGACGCCCTTCTTTTCCAACGCCTTCTTAGGATAAACCCAAAGTTCGTATGAGTTTCTAGCCTCCGTTCCTTCGATATTCAGCGAAACATTCAGCTTGGTTGGTTTATCTGCAGATATTTCCTCATCCAAGACGCCAACATCTATCAGCCCCTCATCATAAGTAAAGATATTCATTACGCCTTCAGCATCGCCTATCTTCCACTTCAATTTCTTTCCGTAAAGCGAAGAACCTCCATAGTTGGCAACCTTCACCTTAGCCTGAATTTTCTCTCCATTCTCGAAGCAGAACTTCTTCATTACCAACAGAGGAACCACAGGCGAACACCACTGGCGCCATTCCTCGGGTGTAGTGATTCCCTTACTCTCCATAAACGCATCCAGGATGCCTACGAAAGCACTTCCCTGACCGGGATAATCCTGAATATCGAGCAATTGGAAGCCCGCCATATTCCGGGTTCTCAAATCCATTTCTATATCGGCTTTATAGAGTTTCACGCTCCATAAGCCCGAAGCCTTGTGGAAATCATCTGCCTGCGAAAGCATTCCGGCTGCAGCCAGGCGACGGCGGAACACTTCGAAGTTATAAGGATGAAGCACTCCGGTGTATTTCTTCATCTCCCGATAATCAGGATAGGTCTGAAACTGGCCTGTTTCGTGAGAGATGATAGGGATTCCTGCCTTATCGCAAGCCTCATCAAAATTCATCGTAGAATTAGGATGGAAATGATTGATCATTCCTCCATCGTAGGCATCGGCAAACGAGAAGGAACCACGGGTATGGGTATTGTATTTGCCCCATCCCTCACCTCCAATTCGGCAAGTGGTGAAGTAATCCATTCCTTCTTTTATTCCCTGATAACCAAGATAGTAATTGCTTCCGAAGGTATAGTATTTATCGGGTGCAATCTTGCGGAAATCATCCACAAACTCCTTCATCTTGTCGATGTCGCCCCAGAGTTCATTACCCAGCGCCATCATTCGGAAAGATGGATGATGACCATATTCTCTGAGGATGTTCTCGCCTTCCTGATGCAGGAATGCCATCAGTCTTTCATCCTTCTTGTCGAAGGAGCCCCAGAAAGGAAGTTCCGGCTGGAGATAGATTCCCAGACTGTCCGCTGCCACGAAAGCCGCCTCCGGTGGGCACCAGGAATGAAAGCGCACATGGTTGATTCCATACTTCTTGCAGGTTCCGAGATACTTCATCCAGCCTTCCACGCTCATCTCCACATGTCCCGTCAGCGGCCAAACAGCCGCATCGTGCTTGCCACGAAGAAATATCCTATGACCATTGGCGTAAAAGTGAGCGCCCTCAATATAGAAATCCTTGGCGAAATCTGGCATCTGAAGGGCGGAAGGAGAAGCTACAGAACGGCTAGGGATTGCTCCTGTTAGAGTTTCTGCAGATTTGCTCTCTACTGAGCTGGCTAGCTGGAGTTCTATCCTTCCGATAATTCCATTCCAGTTGGTCTGCGTATCTTCCGTGTAAGCATGGCTGGAGCCGTAAACCTGCTCTGGCACACCTCTTCCATTATCCACCACGATTTCCAGGAGATGCTTGCCCGGCTTCACCTTCTTTGGCAGAAGATAGCGCTGAGGAGTAGAGATGAAGTTGCAGGAATCCACCAGTTCTCCATCCACATACACCCAGGTTGGTCGGGTACGCTCCAGGAAGAGTTCTACCGGCTTCTTCTTCCAATCCTTCGGGATATTGATGGTTCTGGAATATCTTGCAGCTCCTTTATAGGCATAGAGTCTCGTAAGATGCGTTGTCTCCATCGTATCTTTCGGAGCGGATCCCAGATGGTTCGTATCGATGGTACCGGGAAGGATGGCACGCTTCACCTCACCCTGCGAGGCACGCTTACTCTTGGCAAAAGCACTACCGCTCTCTCCCAACTCTACATTCCATTCACCAGCGAGCGAAATGCTCTGTGCTTGCAAGCCCAGACTTACCAGTCCCAGACAAGCGATAAGAATAGTTTTCTTCATTAACTTATTACAGAATATCTTTTAGGGTTAAAATTGCGTATAAAGATACAATAAATTTGATGTTTACGGCTGCAAATATACAAAAAATGCGGTAAAAACACCGCAATTTACCAAAGAAATTGCTGTATTTTTACCGCAAAATATGGATATTGCATCAAAACATCCCTTTGATGCAGGCTTTCATCTTATTATAAATCGCTGCCTAAATTACTTCTTCTTAGGTCTGCGACGAGCCCAACCTTCTTCCTCGAAGTTTGGCTCCTCGCCCTTGAACTTCACGTTGTCGTTGTTCTGGAAGAACTGGCGCCAATCGCCTGTATCCTCCTGAGGGCGAGACTTTCTGCCGCCACGAGATTCGCCACGGCTTCCACGTCCTCCCTTTCCACGAGAATCACGAGAGTCTCTTGCATCATCAGAAGAACCTCTGCGACCACGACCTTCTGAACTGCGACCTCCTCTTTCTGAAGAACGGGCGCCTCTGCCCTCAGAACTGCGACCACCACGGGCTGCTCTGCCATGACCTTCCTCATCAGCATCGTTACATCTCACGGTTCTGCCCTTGTACTCAGTACCGTTCAATGCCTTCATCACGCGCTTCGCATCCTCCTCAGGCACCTCGATGTAGGCAAACTTACTCAGCAGGTCGATGTGACCTACCTCCTGGCGACCCTTCACATGCTTGTTCAGATACTGCATGATTTCGCCCGGATAGAAACCATCCGCCTTACCCAAGTTGATGAACAGCCTCTTAAAACCAGCCTCAGTCTCATGCTTTCTGCGGCCGTTAGAAACCTTGCCACGGCCTTCGCCACGGCTTCCACGACCTTCACCGCCACGGGAGCCCTTGCCTGTTTCCGGCTTGATAATTTCAGGAGCGTTCTTATAGTAATCGAGGAACTTACCGAAGGTGATGGTTACCATCTTCTTGATGATGTCCTCCTTGTCGATGTACTCAAACTGGCGGTTGATTTCTGCCATGTATGGTTCAATCTGATCCTCATCCACATCGGTCTTCATGATGTCGTCCATGGTCTTGAAGAGCTGCTTCTTGCAGATTTCCTCTGGGGTTGGCAAAACGCCATCCACGAAGTCCTTGCCAATCTGCTTCTCAATCTGGCGAACCTTGAACTTCTCTCTGGTATGGATGATGGAGATGGATGTTCCCTTCTTTCCGGCACGACCGGTACGGCCGCTTCGGTGGGTGTAGCTTGCCACATCATCAGGCAAACCGTAGTTGATAACGTGAGTCAGATCATCTACGTCCAGACCACGGGCAGCCACATCGGTAGCCACCAGGAACTGAACGGTATGGTTGCGGAACTTCTGCATGGTGAGGTCACGCTGCTGCTGACTCAAGTCGCCGTGCAGCGCCTCTGCATTATAACCATCCTTAATCAGCTTATCTGCAATATCCTGAGTCTCCAGCTTGGTGCGGCAGAAGATAATCGCAAAGATACGTGGATAGAAATCCACCACGCGCTTCAGGGCGAGATACTTGTCCTTGGCATTTACCAGATAGTAGATGTGGTTTACATGCTCAGCACCCTCGTTGCGCGAACCCACTACGATTTCCTTGTGGTCGTGCAGGTAGTTGAGGGCAATCTTCTCGATGTCCTTGCTCATGGTAGCCGAGAAAAGCAGGGTGTTTCTATCCTCTGGCACGTTCTCGAAGATGGCATTGATGCTCTCAGAGAAGCCCATGTTCAGCATCTCGTCAGCCTCATCAAGCACCACGTTGTTCACGTTCTCCAACTGAGCCACGCCACGATTAATCAAATCGAGCAGACGGCCAGGGGTAGCCACGATAATCTGCACACCATGCTTCAGGGTGCGAATCTGGCTTCCGATGTCAGTACCGCCATAAACTGCGGCAATATGCAAACCGTCGATGTACTTGGCAAAACTGTTCAAATCGTCTGCTATCTGGAGGCAGAGCTCACGTGTAGGGCTGAGGATGACAGCCTGTGTCTGCTTGCTGTTAGCATCAGTTTTCTGGATTACCGGAATACCGTAAGATGCAGTCTTACCCGTACCGGTCTGCGCCAATGCAATCACGTCGTTCTTATTACCAAGCAAATATGGGATTACTTCTTCCTGAACTGGCATTGGATTCTCAAATCCAAGCTCTTCGATGGCACGGCGAATCTCCTCGCTCACGCCCAATTCTTCAAATGTCTTCAAATCTTTTTAACCTTAATTCATTATAATCTAAATGGAAGGCCGAATTCACCCTCCCAGCCATGAATTAGGGTGCAAAATCCTTCCGAAACGCTTGCGGCAATCCCACGCATTTATTAAGATTGCCTAAATTCGGGTGCAAAGATACGAAAAAACTGCGAATTTCTTGCATTTTTTGCGCAGAATTCATTATCTTTGCATTATCTTTACAGATAAATCGGGCAATATTGCTCCGAACTGGCTAACAAGAATCATAAACATCAACCGAGAAGAACGAATATCGCGTCACAACGACATCGCTTAACCTCGAATAACAAAGAATCGAAAAAAATGAAAAAGGTAATTTTCACCCAGGATTGGATGGCAATGCATCCATACGAGAAACCAAACGAAGTAGATCAGTACTATACAGAACTGGCTAACGAAATATACCACGCCCTCGACGAGGCGTGCTTCACCCATCAGTTTAAGAATGTGGAGGATGCCAAGCAGCTTGCACTCAGCATTGCGGGCTACTTTGAGGATGTGATTTCCGGCGCAGGAATCTGGAAGGCGTTTACTGCGGAATGCAAGAAGCGCTACGGTACCTACATTCCTTTCTATGAGAACGAGGACGATTTCGTTCCGAATACCCTGAACGAAGATGTTCCAGCCTACGATCCGGAAGAAATCAACTTCGCCGACATCAAGTTCCTGTGCTGGCACCATTACCAGCAGAGCACCTATGTTCAGGAAGCCGTGCCTTTCCTTTTCAGCACGATGACGCTGGCTGCCAAGCTTGCCTATAATCTGCTCGACAAGGAATATGAGACTGCGCCTGAGAATGAGCGTCTGATTACCTATCTGAGCGAAATGCCTGTACTGGAGAGTCAGAATGAAGAAGAAGAGAAGCAGCTCGACGAAATCCACCGCCGCGACACATTGGCTTGGTTTCACTATGGCTGCTACTTCAATGTGGGCAACCGCCAACGCCTGCAGTTCGCTCTCCAGCAGATGGCAAATTCTCCTCAGGGACTTACAGAGCCTATGGCCTACTCCATACAGATGGAGATGACCATTGCCAGCAGAAGCAATCTTCTGGCGCTTACTTCCTTAGAGTGGCTTGAGAAGATTACGGCTGAAATGCCTACCCACAAACTCTGGGAGGATAAGGAATTCAAGGAGAAGATCGAGAAGATGGAGGCTAGCGTAGATCGCGAGAAGGCTATCCACGATTACAACCTGCTGAAGGCAAAGGATTATGGCGACAAGTTCATCTTCCTGGAGGATGTGAAGACCCTGAAGGAGTTTCTCAATGAGATTGAATTCGAATTGCCTAAGGATATCCGATTCCCACAGAAATACGAGAAGGGCATCATCGTGAGCGCAAGTCCTTATACGGGTATCAATATCAGTTTCGGCCTCGCCCACTGCATCGCTTCGCCTGAGAATCCTTACTACAACGCTGAGCGCGCTGAGGATGACAGCTTTGGAATCATCAGCGGCAATGGCCGCCCATTCCCATACGAGATTGTGTGCAAGCTGATAGAGAATAATATGTTGCCTGACGCCAATATCTTCACCAGCCGATACATCAGGGAGGCAGGCTTGAAGATTACCCAGGCAAACCTCCAGTTCCTTGCCGATTACTATCTGATGGGCAGAAAGGACAAGGATCTGTCACCAGCAGAATTGTGGTAAAATCATACAGAATATTCAAAAAGTTTAGAGAAGAAAGAGCGGAAAAACAACTGTTAACTGTTAACTCTGTTAACCCCCGGTTGTTCTTCCGCTCTTTTTTATTTTTAGTAATTTCTCAGTTAGTTATTCCAAAATCACTAATTTAAAATTTGCTTGCACTTGATTAACCAAGCCGCACTTCATAATGTAACAGCCGTTAAATTAATGTGCGTTAAATAAACAGTGCAAAGATACAATATTTGTCGTCAAAATCCCCAAATCTCGAAAAAAAACATACTTTTGGGGGATTTAAAGGCAAAAAGTTAAGATATAAGACAGATTAGAATCCATAAGTTTACTACGCTAACGCCATTTTTAGGGGTTAGCGTAGTGGACTTTTGCTGATTAGAAGAAGAAAGAGCGGAAAAACAGCTGTTAACTGTTAACTCTGTTAACCCGGTTGTTCTTCCGCTCTTTATATTCATAAAGCGTCTTTATAAAATCTTGACCCAACTTTCGTCAAAGTTAAAACTTTCAATGTTTCTTCTACAGAAACAACCGGTGGATGCTTAACAGTGAATTTAATAGCATCCTCTGGCACTGGAGTATGAATCGTAAATTGCGAGCCATGCGGTTGCCATGTAAATCGCTTGATGCCAGTATGAACGTTCACGCCTTCAAGGTTCCCTCGTTTATTCTCTACCCATTTATAATCACTCGTCTTGTAACGCTGAATAACTTCCTCGAACAATCGAAATTCCGACAAATCATCATTTCTGACAAGAACAGATACGCGCACCTGATTGTAATGATCGTAAGCAATATTGATTCGTTCATTCCATACTGCCAGCACAGCTTCTCCTGTCCGCTGAATATCCTCATGAGGGTCTGTTATTCCAAACGAGAAATCAGGAGAACAACGACCACTTATCAAACGAATATTCTCACAATCAAACACATTTGATATCTTTACCGTCTTCATCGACCAAGCCATCTTACCATACTCAACATCAGCAATACCCACAGGACTTGCAAGATGTTTGCCACCTATTACATCAGCAAAGATATCGCCCCAGTCATCACCAGTCATATCTTTACGCCCAGAATGAATAAGATAAACGACGTGACCGCCTATCTTCACGATATATTCTTGAGGGATATCTCCGATAGAATATAATTCATTTGTCAGAAGACGCTTAGAGTCTCTCAGTTTTGGATGCTTCATATTCAATATTATTTATATTTATCTAATCACAACAATGCTTTTATTCTCTTTGCCACTTCCGTCATCATAGGTACAGCTACGGAATTGCCAGTTTGCTTTCTTATCTCTTGATGAGACACCACAATTCTGAATTTTTCTGGGAATCCTTGAAGCCGCAGTAATTCTCGAGAAGAAGGCCTTCTGTAGCCATTTACCAACAAGTAGTTGTAAGATGCTCCTGTACGTAAAGCACAAGCATAATCCAACACAGAAATATTGCCAGCCTTGTTTTCATGCCAAATCGAAGGATAGAACACCTTCTTTGCTCTTGTCGATTCTTTGCGTTTCTGCAAGATTCTATCAGAGACGAAAAGTGAAGGATCCACATCCTCATCGTTTTGCAGAACGTCCTTCAAGCTATAAGGCTTTCTATCAAAATCAAAGCTAAACTTTTCTATCTTGGACTTATCCAAAAAACCTACGATAATAACTCTTTCTCTTTTTTGGGGCACACCAAAATCAAGAGCATTCAGAACCTTCCATTTCACATGATAATCTAAATCGGCCAATATTCCAAGAATCACCTTGAAAGTATTCCCCTTGTCATGTGTCACCAATTGCTTCACATTCTCCATGAAAATAGCTTTTGGCTTATGTTTCTGCAAGATTTTCTGTATCTCAAAAAACATTGTTCCCCGTGTATCAGCAAAACCTTGTTGCTTACCTATAATAGAAAAAGCCTGACATGGAAAGCCTGCACATAACACATCAAAATGATCAGGAATATAACGTTTGGTCTCTTCCAATGTAATATCACCAAAGGGCATATCTCCATAATTGGCAAAATATGTTTTTTGAGCAGGCTCATTAAACTCAGAAGAGAAGATACACTTACCCCCAACCGCTTGCATAGCAAGACGGAATCCACCGATACCAGCAAACAAATCTATAAATGTAAAATCAGCATCTTTATTTGGTAAAAAGGGAACATTGAAAAAATCAGAGAACATATCAGTCTCTGCCATGCGAGGTTCACCCATCATTCCTTGGCTTGCCATCTTTTCTGACAGTAATTCCTTCATAATCAGTTCTGCCTCTTCTCTATAATCCACCAATAAGCCTAAATACTTATTCATCAGAAAATGCGAAACTACAGCTAACTCGTCTTTAAATGACTTACTAGTGCCATTTAAAGATGATTCCAAAGCATAAGGACGGATCTGCAACTTTTTCATCTTACAGATTGTCCCTATAGTATAGCCACATTCAGACTCTGGTAAACAATACTTTCCCATTTCTTGATTCCTATATTTTATTCCTACTATCAAACTATCCTGCAAAGATAATGAAAAACTTGTCTGCAAACAAATATTTGAAGAGAAAAATGCAGCAATAATATAAAATATTCAACTTTCGCAAGTAACTCCGGTCCCCGAAGGGGGCGAACCGCATCCAGTCTTGCTCCTGTTCGCCCCCTTCGAGGACGGCAGGATGCTACTTGCGAAACTTCAGTAAAGAGCCCACTTTAAAAAGGGGCATATTTTGAATCCAGTCTGACCAGTGTGGTC
>ERZ1034713.807-NODE-807-length-16384-cov-4.217711_pt1 | contig 16384 bp, 27 predicted proteins | sample MGYA00520692_ERZ1034713 | MGnify/ENA primary metagenome ERZ1034713 (study PRJEB33766, sample SAMN09781717) | gut metagenome | biome: gut microbiome | host: Homo sapiens | place: Madagascar | study: EMG produced TPA metagenomics assembly of the PRJNA485056 data set... | reverse complement strand
TGAAAAGATTAATGGATAATCGATAGGAATTGTTATATGATTACTATAACGATTTATCAGAATCATGAGGATGTGACGGGGTTTCGTTGCATCGGTCATTCGGGATATGCAGAGAGTGGAAGTGATATTATCTGTGCAGGAGTTTCGGCTCTTGTGATCAATACGATCAATTCCATTGACTCGCTTACAAATTCTTCGTTTCATCTTGAGACAGAAGAGGAATCCGGTTTGATTGATTTTACATTTGAAGAGAGTGCAGATCATGATGCGCAGCTTCTTGTAGAATCCATGATTCTGGGCTTACAAGGAATACAAAATGACTATGGGAATGAGTTTATCATTCTTAATTTCAAGGAGGTGTAAGACATGTTAAATATGAACCTTCAGTTTTTCGCTCATAAAAAGGGAGTTGGTTCTACAAAGAACGGCCGTGATTCCGAGTCCAAGAGATTAGGAGCTAAGAGAGCAGACGGACAGTTCGTAAAGGCTGGAAACATTCTTTACAGACAGCGTGGTACCAAGATTCGTCCAGGTGTGAATGTAGGTATCGGCGGAGATGATACATTATTCGCTTTAGTAGATGGTGTATTAAGATTCGAGAGAGTTGGAAAAGACAAGAAGCAGGCTTCTGTATATCCAGTAGATAACCAGTAGTAAAAACCCCCGACTGATTTAGCCGGGGGATTTTTGTAATCATGGCGAGGAAGAACATTTATGTTTGCAGATCGTGCAAAAATTATTATTAAATCAGGAAGAGGCGGCGATGGACATGTTTCCTTCCGCCGCGAAAAATATGTTCCGGACGGTGGTCCGGATGGCGGAGACGGTGGCAAGGGTGGAGACGTTATTTTCCTTGTTGACGAGGGGTTGAATACGCTTACCGATTATCGTCATCGTCGTAAATTTGCTGCAGAACCTGGACAGGAAGGCGGAAAGAAAAACTGTCACGGTAAAAACGGTGAGGATCTGATCCTTAAAGTTCCGGAAGGAACCGTCATTAAGGATGCAGAATCCGGTAAAGTGATTGCAGATATGTCCGGTGACAATCGGCGCCAGGTTGTGCTTAAAGGTGGCCGCGGTGGTCTTGGAAATCAGCATTTCGCGACATCTACCATGCAGGCTCCCAAATATGCGCAGCCGGGACAGGATGCAATTGAGATTGAGGTCCTGCTGGAATTGAAAGTGATCGCCGATGTTGGTTTGGTAGGCTTTCCGAATGTTGGTAAATCAACGTTCCTTTCGCGTGTAACGAACGCGCAGCCAAAGATCGCCAACTATCATTTCACAACATTGCAGCCAAATCTCGGTGTCGTTGATATGGAAGACGGCAATGGATTTGTGATTGCGGATATTCCAGGACTGATCGAAGGTGCCTCTGACGGAGTCGGACTCGGGCATGAGTTCTTACGTCACATCGAAAGAACAAAAGTGATCATCCATATCGTTGACGCAGCTGGAACCGAAGGTCGCGATCCAATCGCAGATATTAAAGCGATTGACAAAGAACTGGAAGCATATAATCCGGAACTTCTCAAGAAGCCGCAGGTCATCGCAGCCAATAAAATTGATGCGATCTATGGAGATGAGAATGAAATTATTACAAGTCTTCGAGATGAATTTGAAAAAGATGGCATTAAAGTCTATCCGATTTCTGCGGTCAGTGGACAGGGTGTACGTGAACTATTGTTCCATGTACGTGAATTACTTTCCAAGTGTCCGAAGGAAACCGTTGTATATGAACAGGAATTTGATCCGGCACTTCATTTCTTCAAGGATGAACCTTATACGATCGAACGCGCGGATGACGGCGCTTTTGTCGTTGAGGGACCAAAGATTGAAAAGATGCTCGGTTATACAAATCTTGATTCGGAGAAGGGATATCTTTTCTTCCAGAAGTTCTTAAAGGAGCAGGGAATCCTGCGTGAACTTGAGGAGATGGGCATTGAGGACGGAGATACCGTTCGCATGTATTATAACGAATTTGATTATTATAAGTAGGAGGACGATACTATGAACAGCAAGCAGCGCGCTTATCTTAGCAGTCTTGCAAGTACGATCGATCCGATTTTTCAGATCGGAAAGGCTTCACTGACCCCGGAGATCATTGAAGCGCTTGATGCAGCAATTGAGAAGCGGGAACTGATCAAAGTATCGGTTCTCAAGAATTGTATTGATGATCCTAAGGAGATTGCCAATGTGATTGCGGAACGCACACATAGTACGGTTGTCAAAGTCATCGGTAAAAAGATGATTTTCTATCGTCAGGCAAAGAAGAATCCTAAGATTAAATTACCGGAATAAAGTATTATGAAAATTGGAATTTTAGGCGGATCATTTGACCCGATCCACAACGGACATATTCATATGGCTCTAGCTGCATGCGATAAGTTTGCTTTGGATCAGCTTTGGCTGATTCCTGCCGGTCATTCTCCAAACAAGGATGAAAAATCCATGACAGATGCAAATCATCGTTATCATATGTGTGAGCTTGCTGCAAAGGTCGATCATCGTCTTCGGGTTTCCCGTGTGGAGATTGATTCGGAGGAACGTAGCTACACATATCGTACGCTTCAGAAAATAACGGAAGAACACCCGGAGAATCGCTTTTATTTTATTATGGGTGGAGATTCTTTGGATTATTTTGATCATTGGGTTTATCCTGAGATTATTACAAAGCTTTGTACCATTTTAGTGATGCCGCGTAAACCTTATAGTGGAAGTTCTTTAGTGAAGAAAATCCAGAAGCTGAACGAACTGTATTCTGCGGACATCCGGATGATAGAATGTGAGGAATATCCTGTTTCTTCAACGGAGATCCGGACAAGATTGCTGAATCATAACCCGGATGAAAAGGATTTCCCGAATGGAGTGCTTGATTATATTCATGAGCACAATTTATATAATGGTTAAAGAACTGACAGCGATGTACGGAGCAAAATGAATGATGGAACAGAATGAAATTCGTAAAAAATTAAAGAAAACCCTGGATAAGGAGCGTTATGAGCACACCAAAGGCGTTATGTATACTGCGGGCTGTCTGGCTATGGCGAATCGCTATCCGATAGAGAAAGCGATGCTTGCCGGACTTTTACATGACTGTGCAAAGTGTTTGTCAACGGCTGAGAAAATCCGACTGTGTGAAGATCATCATATTCTGATGACAGCAGTGGAGTTGGAGAATCCGGGGCTGATTCACGCTAAGGCCGGTATGGCTTTAGCAGAGGAACAATATGGAGTTACCGATCCGGATATTCTCCATGCGATTAAGGTGCACACAACCGGTGAGCCGGACATGAGTATCCTTGACAAAATTATTTATATTGCTGATTATATTGAACCGATGCGGAAAGAAGCACCGCACCTTGAAGAAATTCGTGAGATTGCATTTCATGATCTGAATCAGGGGGTAGCGGAAATACTCTACGACACACTTCATTATCTTAACAACCGCAAAGGCTCGATTGACCCGGCAACACAGTTAACTTATGAGTTTTATAAGCAGTTTGGAAAGGAGCAACCATGGAAACATTAGATATTGTAAAGGAAGCGGTTGCTGCGCTGGAAGATAAGAAAGCGGAAGATGTAACCGTAATTGATATTGCGGGAGTTTCTTCGATTGCTGATTATTTCATTATTGCAAATGGTAGCAACCAGAATCAGTTGACAGCAATGCAGGATGCGGTCGATGAAGCTTTATATAAAGCGGGACTGCATGCAAAGCAGATTGAAGGAAACAGTCAGTCAACCTGGATTTTGATGGATTATCAGGATATCATTGTTCATCTGTTCTCAAAAGAGGATCGTTTATTCTATGATTTGGAAAGAATCTGGAGAGATGGAAAAATTGTAGAATTATAATTTTATATCTTTAAAGAAAAGACAGTCAGAAAATTTCAAGAAATTTTCTGACTGTCTTTTTATAAGTGAAATTATCTCATTGTATTTGATTTATGGAAATAAGCGAAATACGCCAAATACTTTACCAAGAATTTTACAATCCGGAACAATGATAGGATCCATAAAATCATTCTCTGGCTGCAGACGTATATGATCCCCTTCTTTGTAAAAAGTTTTAACCGTAGCGGAATCATCCACAAGCGCTACGACCATTTCTCCGTTATGTGCAGTATCACATTTCTCTACCAGAATATTATCTCCGTCAAATATACCAGCATTGATCATACTTTCTCCCTGCACACGAAGCATAAATGATTCTGCATTCGGCATAAACTCAGTAGGAATCGGGAAATAAGATTCAATATTCTCGACTGCGAGAATCGGCTGGCCTGCAGCGACCCGTCCGATCATAGGGACATTAACAACTTCACGCCTTGTTAAATTAAAATTATCATCCACGATTTCGATTGCACGAGGCTTTGTCGGATCTCTTCGGATATAACCATTTTTTTCCAATGTCTCAAGGTGAGAGTGAACGGAAGACGTGGATTTCAGCTTGACCGCCTCGCATATATCGCGAACCGTTGGCGGATATCCCTTGTTTAAAATCTCTGTTTTAATATAATCTAATATTTCTCTTTGCTTATCTGAAATCTTGCCATATGCCATAAAAATAACTCCTCCAAAATAGATTTATATTCGCATAATTACAACCATCGACAGGTTGTTAAATAAAGTGTAACATATGTTCGGTTTAAAAGCAAACATATATTCTCGAAAATTTGTTCGGTTTTTATTGACAAACAAATGTTCGTGTATTATATTATGCTTATAGCAAACAAATGTTCGTAAACATTTATTCTTTTATTGAACTTTTTATAGGACAGTGTTTCGAATAAGATAGGGATAAATCAAAATACATACATTTACAGATGTACAAGGAGGATAAATTTATGAGACGTGTTTATAATGAAAAAATTTCCCGGAAAGCAAATGACAGTTTGAATCAGAGAGCACGTAAAGTGATGATTCAGAAGCGCGTGATTGCTATTGCAGGTATTTTAATTGTATCTCTGTTAATTTTACTTGGAAGCAGTATTCGCACATTTGCAAGTTCACGTGACAATAAGCCACTTCACAAATATTATACAAGCATTCAGATTGAGAAAGGTGACAGTTTGTGGACCCTTTCTGATAAATATATAGTAGATGGTGTTTATTCTAAAGATGATTTTATTAAAGAGACCAGTGAATTAAATCATCTTACAAATCAGGACGAGCTTCATGCAGGAGATTACCTTACGATTGCTTATTATTCTACAGAAATAAAGTAGAGACGGATGTATTTGAATTGATGAATCTCATCAAGGACAAGATTGAAAAAAATGATGGAATGCTTTATAATGCATGGGTAGGAGAATTGAAATATGTTTAAATTATTTTATGTAATATTCATGAATCTTCATCGTGCACCATATATTATTCCACTTATGCGCAATCGTGCGATGCATCCGGAACGTTATACGGATGAGCAACGTTATGCATTAGTACATCATGTTATATATCTTATGAATAAAACCGGTAAGATTTCAACGAAGGCATTTGGTGTAGAAAACCTGCCGAAAGGAGGCGGGTATATGATGTATCCGAACCACCAGGGAAAATATGATGTGCTCGGTATTATGTACACACATGAGAAACCGTGTTCCTTTGTGATGGACAAGTTTAAATCACACACAATTCTTGTAAGAGAGTTTTGTGATCTTGTTCAGGCAAAGCGTTTGGAGAAAGACAATCCAAGACAGGGAATTACTATTATTAATCAAGTGACCAAGGAAGTCGAGGCTGGAAGACGCTATATTTTATTTCCAGAAGGTGGATATAAATTCAATAACCGTAATAAGGTTTGTGATTTTAAGGCTGGAAGTTTTAAAATCGCATTAAAATCAAAGGCTCCAATTGTTCCGATTGCTTTAATTGATTCTTATAAGGTATTTAACAGTTTTCACTGTGGTCCGATTACAACCTATGTGTACTATCTGGATCCGATTTATTATGATGAATATAAGAATATGAAGACGCATGAGATCGCTGCATTGGTTAAGCAGAGAATTGAAGAAAAAGTAAATGAAGTAACAGATAAATAAACAAAAGTACCGTTGGCCAAGTTGGTGACCAGCGGTACTTTTTCTTGGCTAATCTTCCATAGATGAACGAATTCTGCCATAAAAACTGATGATGTATAATCCGCTTAAACCTACAAGTGCATAAATGATCCTGGTGAGCCATGTTCCGTCTCCAAACAAAAAGGAAACAAGGTTAAACTGGAAGAATCCGATTAATCCCCATACAATGCATCCAATGATAGCAAGTGTCAGCAGGCAGTTATCTAACCATTTCATTATTTTTTTTACCTCCGTTTTTGATATTCTTTACATAGTTTGTTCCAAATGAATTAAAATATACATGATTATCAACGATTGTATTCAAGGTGTGAAAATGGTAATATAAGAGTATCAAATTATGAGGTGAAATTCGTTGGCAAACAAAGACAAAGTGATCAAGATGCATCGGTTTCCAAGTCTTAATGTCGGTATCGTTGTGTTTTTAATCATTATCATTTATATGGCATTTAATTTAATTTCATATCTGACATCCAGTCCGGTTGCAGAATATGAAGTCGGACAGGGAACAATCGCAACCAATCATGTATATAGAGGATTGATTTTACGAGATGAAACCGTAGTTTATGCCGGACAAAGCGGATACATTAATTATTATATTAAAAATGGGCAGAAAGTATCTGTGAATGATATTGTTTATTCGATTGATACGCAAGGTGATCTTTCAAAAAAAATCACATCTGCTGCCAAAGATGGAACAAGTCTTACTTCTCAGTCTCTTTCTGAAATATCGGATAAAATTGATTTGTTTCATAACTCATACGATTCCAATTCGTATTCTTCCGTATATACATTGAAAGAAGATTTGGATTCACAATTAACAAAGACATTGAGTGTAAATGCTTTAAACAAGCTTTCCGATGCGATTGATTCTGCGGAAGCTAATAATACATTCTATAAGAAAAAATCTGAGAAACCGGGAGTTGTGGTATATTACACGGATGGATATGAAAGTGTTACAACAGATAATTTTACGGTAGATAATCTCAGCCCTACAAGTTATAAGCAGACATCTTTAGAGAACAATACGCAGGTTTCAGGACAGGATGTTGCTTATAAAAGAATTAACAGTGAAACATGGAATATTATTCTTCCGATATCGGATGATGTGGCGAAGCAGCTTGCAGAAAACGAATATGTAAAGATTCGCTTTTGTAAAGATGATTTTACGATAACGGTTCCGTTTACGCTGACGAAAAAAGATGGAAATTATTATATGGAATTAACACTCCGTACCGCGATGATCCGATATGTCAATGATCGTTTTGTTGATGTTGAATTGGTATTGTCTGAAGAAACAGGACTTAAGATTCCTAATTCTGCAATTACCAGCAAAGAATTCTATACGGTACCTAAGAAATATTTTACACAGGGCGGCGATTCTTCTGCACCAGGATTATTAATTCAAACCAAGGAGAAAAAGAAAGAATCAGTTTCTTTGGTTCAACCGACGATTTATTATGAGACGAAGAAGGCATATTACATTGACGATGAATCGGTAAATGCCGGAGATGTTGTTATCCAAAGCGATTCCTCATCAACCTATACGATTGGCGATGATGTTGGTTCACTTACCGGAGTCTATAATATTAATAAGGGTTATGCTGTATTTAAGCAAATAAGTATTTTGTCGCAAAATGATAATTATTCGATTGTTGATCCGAAAACCGATTATGGAATTGCATTATATGACCATATTGCATTGGACGGATCCAAAGTGAAAGAAAATCAGTTAGTGATTCAATAAATGAATGGGAGAGATGTAAAATGGAAACAATGTTATGTGAAAATTTAAAAAAAGTTGAAGATAATGTAGATGCTGCGTGCAAGAAAGCTGGAAGAAGCAGAGATGAGGTAACACTTATTGCCGTCAGCAAGACAAAACCTGTAGAAATGCTTTCTACGATTTACGATCAGGGAATCCGGGATTTTGGTGAAAATAAGGTTCAGGAAATGTGCGATAAAATGGAGCAATTACCATCTGACATTCGCTGGCATATGATCGGCCATCTTCAAACCAATAAAGTAAAATACATTGTCGGTCATACGACATTGATTCATTCCGTAGATAGCTTACATCTTGCAAAGGAAATTGAAAAGCAGGCTGAGAAAAAAGATGTAACGGTTGATATCCTTGTCGAGGTTAATATTGCCGAAGAAGAAAGTAAATTCGGTATCCATAAAGAAGAAACTTACGAATTGGTTCGTCAGATAGCAGCACTTCCACATGTACATATCCGTGGGCTTATGACGATCGCACCGTATGTAGAGAATCCTGAGGACAACCGTATGTATTTCCGTGGAATCCGCCAATTATCGGTTGACATCGCTGAACAAAACATAGATAATGTAGATATGGATGTCTTGTCCATGGGTATGACCGGAGATTACATGGTCGCAATTGAAGAAGGTGCTACGATGGTTCGTGTCGGAACGGGCATTTTCGGAGAGAGAAACTATAATATATGATAAGGCAGGTAATGAAACAAATGGGTTTTATGGATAAATTACTCGATGTTATGCGATTGAACGAAGATGATTATGAATTCGATAACGATGATTATGAATTTGAAGATGATTACGAAGAAGAGGAAGTAAAAGAAAAGAAGCCGTCCCGTAAGGAACGGAAAGAAGAGCAGCAAGCGAAGCGTAGTGAAACAAATTTTGATATGTCAGAGAGACGTCAGAAGAACGTTAACAAGATTACGCCGATCACAAAGAATAAGAAACAGGGGCAGCAAGGCATGGAAGTATGTGTAATTAAACCAAATGCGATTGAGGATGAATTGGAGATTACCGAGACATTATTAAATGGCCGTACAGTTGTAATCAATATGGAGGGATTAAATGTTGAGATTGCGCAGCGCATTATCGATTTTACCTCCGGAGCAACCTTTGCCATGCACGGAAATCTTCAGAAAATCTCTAATTATATTTTCCTTGCGACACCAAACGGAGTTGATATTTCCGGAGATATCCAGAATTTGATGGACTCATTTGATCTCCCGGGATTTACAGTATAATACAATATGAACGAACAGGAATTATGTAAAAAGCGCCTTGTTGATTTATCAAGACAGGCAGATCAGAAAGGGATCGTTCTCTTTAGCGATTTTTTAAATTTAAATGAACAAAATATTTATCATACCGCATCGAAAGAGTTTTATACGAAGAACCAACTCTTTGGCGGATATGATGGTTCGGAGCGTCAGATGGTTGCATTTATCCCTGATGCTCTTTGTTATGAATGGGATTATCCGATCGTTTGCTTAAAATTAATCCCGCAGTATCCCAAGTATGCGGAAAAATTAACACATCGGGATCTGCTTGGAGCATTAATGAATCTTGGAATTGAACGGAGTCGGGTTGGTGATCTGCTTTGCCGTGACAATGAATATTTTGTCTTTTGTGAGGATACGATTTATCCATTTATTTTGGATAATCTCAAGCAGATCCGTCATACCGCTGTATCAATCACGGTATTTGATCAGGTTCGTGAACTACAGGTTCAGCCGTCTTTTCGTGATGTTCATGAAATAATTGCATCCAACCGAATTGATTGTATTATCGCCAAGGCATATCATATGTCAAGATCGGAAGCAGCAGAGTGTCTTGCTTCTGAAAAAGTATTTATTAATGGAAAAAGCATTACAAATTGCAATCAGTCATGTGAAAATAGGGCAATTGTTTCTGTTCGTGGACAGGGACGTTTTGTTTTTGAAACCAATAACTCGTTAAGTAAAAAGGGAAAACTTCGCGTATGTTTTCATCTTTATATTTGAAGGTTATATAAATAAGGAAAATGGAGAATACTACTTATGGAACAAAAAAAGAATAAGTCAATTATGTTAAAAAGTGCAGTAGTTTCGATTCTGTTGATTCTGTTTGATCAGATTACGAAGTTTATGGTAGCGACCGGACTTAAGAACAAACCAAGCTTTGTAATTATTGATGGTGTTTTTGAATTAAAATATCTGGAGAATCAGAGTGCGGCTTTTAGCTTTGATCCTATTTCATTCATTCATAAGATCTTTCACATTACATATTTTGATACACATCCACAGGCTTTTTTGAATTGCAAGATGGCTTTTTTCATCGTACTTACCATTATTGTTCTGATCCTGATTGCAATCTTATATCAAAGAATTCCGTGGAATCGTCACTTTCTACCGCTTAATGTTATTTTGATGGGATTCTTTGCTGGGGCAATCGGAAATTTGATTGATCGAATGATTCATCATTATGTAATTGATTTCTTTTATTTTAGTTTGATTAATTTCCCGATTTTTAATGTTGCAGATATCTATGTTACATTATCCGCAATTGCACTGATTCTCGTAATTTTCTTTTACTACAAAGAAGAAGATTATGCCGTATTTTTTTCTTCTAAGAAATCAAAGGAGTAAAAATTTATGAAAATGGAATCATTTGAAGTAGAAGCAGAGCAGGAGGGAGAGCGTTTGGATAAATTTTTAAGTACTATTTATCCAGAGTTTTCAAGAGCTTTTTTTCAGAAACTGATCAAAAGTAAGCAGGTTTCCGTTAACGAGACACCTCAGAAAGCAAGTTATTGCGTAAAAATAGATGACATTGTGACTGTTGAAATTCCGGATGCGGTTGAGACCACAATTGAACCGGAAAATATTCCGCTTGACATACTTTATGAAGATGATGATGTATTAATTGTAAATAAACCGAAAGGAATGGTCGTACATCCTTCTGCCGGACATTACTCCGGAACTCTTGTTAATGCGATCATGTATCATTGTAAGGATACTTTAAGTGGGATTAATGGTGAAATTCGACCGGGAATCGTACATCGTATTGACATGGATACCACCGGTTCTCTTATTGTTTGCAAAAATGATGAAGCGCATGTAAACATTGCGCAGCAAATTAAGGAACATTCTGTCAATCGTATCTATGTTGGAATTGTGTGTGGTAATGTCAAGGAAGATTCAGGTACTGTTGAAGGCGCTATAGGCAGACATCCGATTGAACGTAAAAAGATGGCTATCAACGAGAAAAACGGAAAGCCGGCAATCACGCATTATAAGGTCTTAGAACGTTTCAAAAATTACACCTATATGCAATTTAAGCTTGAAACAGGAAGAACACATCAAATTCGTGTTCATATGGCAAGCATCGGACACCCGCTTCTTGGAGATACTTTGTATTCCAGCGGCCGCTCACCATTTAAGCATCTGCAGGGACAATGTCTGCATGCAAAAACGATTGGTTTTATTCATCCAAAAACCGGTGAATATATGGAATATTCTGCACCATTGCCTGAATATTTTGAAAAATTGCTTTGTTTATTGAAATCGAATACATAATTGATGTATAATAGATATATCAATTCAAGGGATTGGAGGATTTTAATATGGGCAATAAAATTTACACGATTGGAAGAGAATTTGGAAGTGCAGGCTATGAAGTAGGAAAGCTTCTCGCCGATCGTCTTCAGATAAAACTCTACGACAAGGAACTACTGGCACAGGCCGCGAAAGATTCTGGATTTTGTGAAGATATATTTGTAAATCATGATGAGAAACCGACCAGCAGCTTCTTATATTCATTAGTAATGGATACATATTCCGGAGGTAATTATTCTTCGGCACCATTTCTTGATATGCCGCTGAACCACAAAGTTTTTTTAGCTCAATTTGACACGATTAAAAAGATTGCAGAGAATGAATCCTGTGTTATTGTGGGGCGATGTGCTGACTATGCACTTGCTTCAAATCCAGATTGTTTGAATATTTTTGTACATGCTGAACTTGAGGATCGTATCAAATGGGTAAGCAAACGCAATGATATTACGGAAAATAAAGCAAAAGATTTGATACAGAAAACGGATAAGCAGCGTGCAAGCTATTATAATTACTACACGTGCAAGAAATGGGGAGATTCTCGCAGTTACGATCTGACGTTAAATACAAGTAAGATTTCACCGGAACAATGTGTAGATCTGATTCTTGATTTCAGACAGAAAATGGATGAAAATAAACATAAATAAAATTTAAAATAATTAGTTAAAAGAAAAATAGACACCCTGGATATGTTTTTCATTCCAGGGTGTTTTGTGTTATTTATTTCGTTCAAAGGCGTTATACGCCGTAAGTCTGTTATCGAATTGAGATAACTATTCGTAAAACTGATCACTGTTTATCAAAAGCGATATGTTCGTAGCGGTAGTTGCTCAGTGCGATCTGCATTGATCCCGTTTCTGAGCACGTCCGAGCAACTATTTGATAAATAAGAAGTTTTACGAAAGCGAAGCGGTAGTTACAACGATTTGTTAGATTCATCACGGAAGTGATGGATCTTTTTTTATACACAAAGGGGGTGTGTTTATGTTCTGGGCGTGTTTCATTTAATACTAAGTGAGTGGAGTGAAAGTGATGTATGAATGTGATTCTTTTGTATGTGCTATACATACTACGTGTATGTATCGTGAAGCTGATTATTGTAAATCAAATTTTAGGATGTGTCATTTTCAGACACCTTGCGAAGTTTGTAAGTTAAGGAAAAATTGCAAGATTGATTTATTTGAAATTATTGACAAAGAAAGATGAGGTAAAAAGATATGAGAATTGGTTGTGTAGTAGAAGCAAATGTATTAGCAGTTAAGTCAACAAAGAGTCAGGACGGATCAAAGACCTATTATAAGCTTTCGATTTTGCTTAACGATGAATCCGGTATGATCTCTTGTACTCCGGAAGTCGCGGATATGTTCGACAAGAAGTTTCTTAAGTGTATGGATAAAGCAAAGCTCCATTGTGAGTTCAATGATGCATATGACAGTTTTCGTGTTATCTCTGCCGAAAAGGTGTCAGCATAAAGTAGTTGCTCCCTCACTTATCGTGAGTTAGCATAAATACATTTTGAGGGGCGGTGTTACTGCTCCTCGAACCCCTAAGAAGAGAGGTTTTACAATGAAGCGAATTTATAATCTTGTTGTTTATGAGTTAAGGGAGATCATATGGAAGATACTCAAGTTATTGACATAGTAAGCGGTATGACCGATACAACCCAAATTGCCGGAATGGAAGTTGTTGCAGTTGCTATGATTTTGTTTGCGGTTGGTGTAATTGCCGGAATATTGATATTTGATGTATTTAGTAAGAGGTGGCATGCATGAATGATATTATTGAGTCTTGGATCACTTCATTTGGTATTGGCTTAGGTGCCGGATTTATGGTTGCTTTCATAGCGTGGGCTTTTGGGTTCGCGATCTATGCAGTAATAAAAATTTGCAAGATGGCTTAGTCTTGGGAAAGGAGAAAAAAGAGTATGGAAACAATTCAGGCTGCAATGAAAACTGCATTTGCTGCAGTTCAGACGGATGTTACATCCATGATTTCAACCAGTGCACCATATGCTCTTGGTATTGTTGGAATCTCGCTTGCCGTTACAATCGGTATTAAGATTTTCAAAAAGCTTACTGCTCAGGCGTAAGCAGTTGGATGCAATAGTTATCACAATAAAAAGGGTAAGGGTATTGATGCCCTTACCTTTTTTATTTGAATCTTGTAATTAAGAAAATGAATAGTGCAATTAAAAATATAATCTGTTCGCCCGATCGGAAGTTTGACCAAGTATAAGAATCTTTCTTTTTCTCCGGTTTGGACTCGGATTTGGAATTGTTTACATAATGCTCTAGGTAATAGTCCTGATCGCGTAGTATTGTGTTTTTGTAACGTCCTTTCCAATATCCCTTGCTATGTTTCTTCGGTGCGTATTTATCATACCAATAGTTTTTATCCATAAGCAAAACCCTCCAATCAGATTATAGCAATTGTGCGATTCGTTGTCTATTGGCATAAATGAACAAAGGGGTGTTCTATGAAGAGAATTATTAAAAAGGTAATGCCGTTTGTGTTGGCGGTTCTGATTGTATTTCAAAGTGTATATTTGTCTGTGCAGACGGCACAAGCGGCTGCAGTACCCGAAATATTGTATTATACCTATTGGGATTTGATTAATACAATTTATGCAACTTGCGGCTATGATTCTAAGGTTGATAAATCGGTAGTAAACAATCATGGTGTAACGGGTAAGCAAGCTTGGAGTAACTTCGTTACGTTTGTAGAAAATTCTGCAAAAGCAAATTATAAGTTTGTAGGGGATGGAATGTCAAAAGCATTTTCGGAGTTGGAGAACCTCGTAAACACTGCGACAGAAAAAGGTATTTCCATGACACAAGATTTATATGATATGTTGAAAAGTGTATTTGCTGATCAGGTGCAATATGCAAATAATGGAAATCAATTTGATTGCTCGTCTGTTGATTCTATTGATGAATTTATTAAGTCTGTGTCGGGGTGCTATAATACTACGCTTGCAGAACAAATTTATTCTGGGAAATGTCGTTTGTATGTTTTATCTGGTGTTGTAGGCGATAGAACCGGACGTGTTGCATTTGGTGTTTTTAGTGATACAAGTTTACCTTTATTTATTTATTATGATAAATCACGTAAGTTGTATTCTCCGGCGTATCGTTATGATGGACAATTGCGTACAGTTGGCTCTTATGGTAGATTTTGTTGTTCTGATGGTACAATTATATCGAACTGTAGTGTTGAATATTGGGAAAGTGAGCCTTCTTTTATATTGAATGATGGTTGTTTTGTTGGTACTGACACAATCGGTGTTCAAGTCTCTGCGGGCGCTTGTCCTAAAGAAGTGCCAGAAGTTGCTCCATGGAGAAAGTCGGTTGATATTCCTGATGAGTTGCGTGTAATTAATCCGAATGAAACACCGGAACAAAATCCGGATGACAAACCGGAAGTTCTTCCGGTTGTCATTCCGATTCATCCAACAAAACCGGATACTAAACCAGATACGGAAACAACTGAGAATCCGGACAAAGACAAAGATCCCGACAAAAAGAAAAATCCGGTTGTAAATCCGATTATCAATCCCGATACAGGAAATGTGGTTGACCCAAACACCGGATGGGATATTGACCCTAGTACGGGCAAACTGATCAATCCCAATACCGGAGAATTAGTTGATCCCGATATGTCAAACCCTTCGTCAATTACTAATAAGTTTGGGGATATTACAAAGTTGTTTCCGTTCTGTATTCCGTTTGATTTGATACGCCTGATCAAAGGCATGAGCGCGGATAAACAGCCTCCGGTGTTTCATTACGAACATGAATTTAAGGATATTAATTATACATTTGTCGTAGACGTGGATTTATCTAATTATGACAAGTATATAAAGTTGTTTCGATTTGGCATGCAGATTTTTTACATCATTGCACTTATGTTTCTAACTTCAAAAATTTCAACTTATTTTGCTTAGGGGGTGTTTGAATGAAATTATTGTATGGAATTATAGTAGCGATATTGGCGGTTATTATTGCATTGCTTTGCAAGGTGCTTCCAACAAGTCCGTTTCTTGCTTATATGAGTTGGTCGGGATTCAATGAGTATCTGCCATATATTAATTATTTCGTGCCGATCGATGCGTTTATCGTGATTGGCGAAGCATGGCTTTCATGTGTTGGTATATGGTTCGTTGTGAAGCTGGCACGCAAGGCGGTTGCTACAGTGTCGGATATTTCTCCATTAAATTAATGGGAAAGGGGTTGTATTATGATCACTTTGTATTCAGGAACGCCAGGGGCGGGGAAATCTTTGCATCTTGCGTCACGGCTTTATCATTGGATGCAATATAAAAATGCTCCGATCATTGGAAATTTTCATTGCAATTTTTCCGCGATCAAGAAACAAAAAGGAAGTTTTTTATATCTCGATAATTCGGAATTAACTCCGGAGCGGTTGTTGTGGTTCTCAAAGAATTACAGTGATTATGTAGGTCGGAGAGTGAGAGAGGGGGAAATATTACTAGTAATTGATGAAGCGCAGCTTCTTTTCAATTCGCGTGAATGGGTTAAATCAGATCGTGCGGAATGGTGCTCATTCTTTACCCAGCACCGAAAGTTAGGATATGAAGTTGTACTAGTCGCGCAATTTGACCGGATGTTAGACAGACAGATAAGAAGCCTGATCGAGTATGAATGGATACATAGAAAAGTTTCAAATTTTGGTATTCAGGGAAAAATAATGTCCCTCTTCTGTGGCGGTCGGCTTTTTGTTGCGGTCAAGGTATGGTATCCCCTCAAAGAAAAGGTTGGAAGTGAGTTCTTTTTCTACAAGAAAAAATTCTCGGATATATACGATACTTACGCATTATTTTCGATTCCGAAATAGCGTGCTATTTGCGCGGACGGGGAGTGAGGGGCCCCGTCGCGCGAGTGGCACGCAGTTTTGCGCATGTTTATCCTTGAC
>ERZ1034713.806-NODE-806-length-16399-cov-41.844469_pt1 | contig 16399 bp, 11 predicted proteins | sample MGYA00520692_ERZ1034713 | MGnify/ENA primary metagenome ERZ1034713 (study PRJEB33766, sample SAMN09781717) | gut metagenome | biome: gut microbiome | host: Homo sapiens | place: Madagascar | study: EMG produced TPA metagenomics assembly of the PRJNA485056 data... | reverse complement strand
AATGGGAGAGCTTTCCCACCAAAGAGGAGGCAACGAACCGAAAGAAGCAGATCGAACATGAACTGGCCGCTGGCACATTCCTGATTCCGTCCTCGGTGACGGTGGCAGAGTTCCTCATGGACTGGCTGCCCAAGCAATGCAGCAAACACAAGTGGGCACCCAAGACCTACGAATCCAATCTATCTACCATCCAGAACCTGATTATCCCCTATATCGGCAGCATGGAGATGCAGAAGCTCAAGCCCTACCACATGGAAAACCTCTACACGACCCTGAGCAAAACGCCCTGCGGTTCGTATATCGAGGGAAAGAAGCAGGAGCTCACCGAAAAGCAAAAGCAGCGGTTCCTTTCCGGCACCACAATCCATGAGGTGCATCGGCTACTGGGTACTGCGTTCCAGTATGCCGTGGAATGGGGCATCCTTGTCAAAAGCCCTGTTCCCGTGGACAGTCCCAAGAAGTCCACACAGGAGCGCACCATCTGGACGGTAGAGGAGATGCGAACGGCACTGGACAGCATGGAGGATCCCATCCTGCATCTGGCGGTGCACCTCACGCTGGTGGGCGCACTGCGAGAGGGCGAGATCGTGGGTCTGACCCCAGAGGATATCGACTTTGATGCTGCGGATGGCATCGGAACGTTCCGTATCAACAAGTCCATGCAGCGGGTGCGAAAAGAAGCCCTGAATCAAGTAGACGATGGCTGCATCATCAAGGTATTCCCGGACAAGCTGGAACGCAGCACCACTTCCCTCATCCTGAAAAGTACCAAAACGGCATCTTCCTGCCGCACCATCTTCATGACCTCCGCACTGAAAGAGGAATTGAAGAAGTGGCTGAATCAACTGGCAGCAGACGAGAGGAAGGACCCGACACGCTACCACGACAGCGGAATGCTGTTCCGTCTGCCCAACGGCCTGGCGGTGGAGCCTGTGCTCATCCGCAAGAAGTTCCTGAAATGGCAGGATGCCCACCCGGAGTTCCCCCGTATCGTGTTCCACGGCCTGCGGCATTCCAGTGCGACCTATCAGCTGATGATCTCCGGCGGCGACGTGAAAGCTGTTCAAGGAACTACCGGACACGCCACGGCAGATATGCTGGTAAACACCTACGCCCATATCCAGCAGTCCTCTCGTGTAGAACTGGGCAGGAAGTTTGAGAAAGTTTTCTACGCCAAACAGGAAAGCCCCAGCCCGCAGGCTGTACCCGCCGCAGGCGAACCGACCATCTCCATGACTGCTCTGCTGGAACTTCTGAAGAATGCAGACCCCGAAGTAAAGGCGCAGCTCCGTCTGGCTCTGCTGACCTGATGCAAAATTTACCACGCATTTCAAAGCAATTCCAGCCTATGCAGAGGATTCCCACGAAAAAGCCGACCGTGCAAAAACCGTGCATTGACCGTGCAGACCCCGAATTTTCGGGGTTACATAACGAAAAAGAGCGTCAAATCTTACGATTCAACGCTCTTTTATTGGTGCACCTCGCGCACTCATATCCGAACTTTTCTCCGCTTTCACAGCTTCCCCGAAAGCGACCGTTTCTGTACCTTCCTTATAGTTAAAGGTAATAAGTACCTTATCATCGTAGAGATAGATGGCATTGATGAAGGTATCCACCAGTGCCTGCCGCTGCTCCGGCTGGGTCATATCCAGCTTACGGAAGCGAAGCAGCCAAAACCGGACGAATTCTTCTTTCATCTTCGGCTTGGCCAGCCGTTCCTCGGCAATGCGGGCTTGCAGTTCCTTCCGCTGTTCTTCCAGCGCTTCCAACCGCTCCTTGGTGGAGCTGGTCAGAATGCCCATCTGGATGGCATTCAGCATATTGGTGATGCCGACTTCCGTTTCTTTCAACTGCTTTTCATAGATGGGCAAATCCGTGCTTTCCTGATTTTGCAGTTCCATGACCTTGGCGATGATGGCATTCATGGAAGCGTCATCTTCCACCAGCTTCATGGTTTCGGTCACTACCAAATCTTCCAGCCACTGTTTCCGCACTGCCTTTTTGTCGCAGGTCTTTTTCTTCTTGGCAGCAGCACACTTATAATAGGTGTACATCTTCCCGGTATGGCTGACACCGCTTTCTCCGAACATCAGCGCACCGCACTTGCCGCAGTACAGCTTGGTGGTGAGCAGATAGCTTTCCTCTGCCTTATGACGGGCAGGGGCCTTTTTATTTTTCGCCAGCTTTTCCTGCACCTTGTTGAACAGCTCTTCCGATACCAATGCCGGGATCGCATTGGGCTGTACCACATCCCGCAAACGCAATTCGCCGATGTACCGGCGATTACTCAGCATCCGCTGAATCGTATTGTAGGACATCTCCCCGCCCATTGAATTTTTGATGTTGTGTGCCTTTAACCAATCCCGCAGGTCAGTCATGGTCGCACCGTCCGCATACTTCTGGAACGTCTGCTCCACATACGGAGCCAACAACGGGTCGGGCTGGTAATGCCGGGTCTCATCGATCATGTAGCCGAACGGAATCGTGCCGCCATTATAAATACCCTTGAGAGCATTTTCGGTCATTCCGCGCACAACCTTTTCGGACAGGTCAGCCGAGTAATATTCGGCGTAGCCCTCCAGCACCGATTCCAGAATGATGCCCTCCGGGCCAGCCGAAATGGCTTCCGTTGCCGACACCAGTTTCACGCCGTTCCGCTTCAGCTGAGTCTTGTACCGGGCACTGTCGTAGCGATTCCGGGCAAAGCGGTCGAGCTTCCAGACAATGATGACATCAAAGATGCCACGCTCACTGTCTTTGATCATCTGCTGGAACTGCGGGCGGTTGTCCGTTTTTGCAGAGACGGCACGGTCAATGTAGTGCTTCACCACCGTAAAGCCGTTCTTTTCCGCGTAGGCGGTGCATTCCCGAATCTGACCTTCAATGGATTCTTCGCGCTGACTATCAGTAGAATAGCGGGCATAGATCACGGCGGTCATGGCGGACACCTCACTTTATACATCATTGAACGGTGGAGCGTTCTTTCAAAGCAATGTTTCGTATAATGTATATACCACATTTTGCAGAAGATTTCAAGATGTTTTATAAAATTCCATCACCACAAACAAAGGAGGAGCCACACAGACCGTGCAGCGCCTCCTCTGTTATACTCAACCCCAGAATACCGTTTTTGCGTTTTCGTACAGGATCAGTTGCTTCTGCTCCTTTGCCAGCGCCGGGTCTGCTGCTACCACATCCACCATTTCCTGATACCGAAAGCGGCACAGGTTGGACGGCGTATCCGTGCCAAACAGCAGCCGGTCTGCCCCCACCGTCTTGATGGCACTGTGGATGAACTGCCGTGTCACCGGGAAGGGCGATTCATCAGGCCGGACGTTGTGGGAAAGAGATGCCAGATCGAACCAGACATTGGACAGATGCAGCATTTCCAGCCCCTGCTGCATGGCGTGCAGCTCGGTCTGCTTCGGGGCTAACAGATGGCAGACCACAAACCGCATCTGCGGGTGATGCAGGATCAGCTTCCGCAGGGCGGAGATCTGGCTGCTGGGGCTGCCCAGCTTGCCGATGTCGATGACGAACACAAGCCCGTGCTCCTCGGCAAAGGCGGCTTCCCGCTCCATCATTTCGCCATCCAGTGCAAAGACCGGATGATTTGCCATCAGACCAGAGCCAGTGCTCACCTCAAACTTTACCACCCGGATGCCCTGCTGTTCAAACAGGTGCCGCACAATGGCATCCCGGTTTCGGCAGTAGGGGTCGTAAGCTGCCGCCGCCAAAAAGCGTTCCGGGTATTTCTGCTGCGCTTCGTAGCTGTACTGGTTCTGGAACCCCAGATACCCGCCCTGCAAAAGTACAGCACGCTCCACTTCGTGGGCATCCATGACCGCCAGTACTCGTTCCGGGGTCACCTGTTCGGTGTTCCACTCTTTCGGGATGAGCTGACAGATGGAGCCGTCCGCATACATTCCCTGTCCGCCGCCGATGGAGCGCATCTCGCCGCCGGCACCGGTTCCGGCGATGCACTGCACCAGATGGACATGGGCATCAATCACCTTCATGTTCTTCTCCCCCGATCAGTGCCACAGCCACATCATTGACGTTAGTGCCGGTGGCTCCTGTGATGATCAGCCCCTCCACCGCCTGCAAGGCGTGGTAGGCATCGTTGTTTTGCAGGGTGTCGAACACGTTCCAGTCCTTTGCTGCCAGTGTGGCGGCGGTGTCGCCATCCACATAGCCCCCGGCAGCATCGGTGGGGCCATCGGTGCCGTCACTGCCCACCGAGAACACTGCGGCGTTCTGTCCCGCCAGCGCCGGAGCTGCGGCCAGCGCAAGCTCCTGATTGCGCCCACCCAACCCTTTGCCGGTCAGGTGTACCACCGTTTCGCCGCCTGCAATGTATGCCAGCTTTTTGCCCTGCTCGGCGTGGGTGCGGGCGATAGAGCCCAGAAAGCTGCCTGCTTCCCGCGCCTCACAGCAAAGCTGGTCCGTGAGAAGGATGGGTGCATAGCCCATCTCCCGGCAGGCTTTGGCGGCGGCGGTGCACAGTTCCCGGACGCTGCCGGTGATCTGCGTAGTCACATTATCAAGAGCTTTCGGCGTTTCCTGTGCCAGCAGCGCCTTCGCCTGCTCTGACAGGTTCAGGTGATATTTCTCCGCAATGGAAAGCGCCTGTGCACAGGTAGAGCTATCCGGCACCGCTGGGCCGCTGGCGATCATATCCAGCGGGTCGCCCAAAATATCACTGAGCACGATGCTGAACACCTTTGCCGGGGCGCAGGCCTGCGCGAACCGTCCGCCCTTGACTGCGGACAGCCGCTTGCGGATGGTGTTCATCTCCACGATATCGGCTCCGCTGGCAAGGAGCTGGTTTGTGATGTCCTGCAATTCCCCGCCGGGGATAAGCGGCTTTTCAAACAGGGCACTGCCGCCGCCGGATAGCAAAAACAGCACGGTGTCCTCTGCGGTCAGCCCCTGTACCAGCGCCAGAGCTTTTTCGGTGGCGGCAAAGCTGCCCTCGTCCGGCACCGGGTGGCCTGCCTCATAGCAACTTACGCCGGGGATCTCTCCTTTGACGTGTTCGTATTTGGTCACCACCACGCCGCCATCCACACGGCCCAATGCTTTCACGGCGGCATGTGCCATCTGCCATGCAGCCTTGCCAGCTGCCACCAGCAGCACCCTGCCGCCCGTGGGCTGAAAGGCATTCAATGCCCGGCGCACCGCTTCGTCCGGCAGCACCGCCTGAATGCTGGAACGAATGATCTTATCCGCATCCTGCCGCAATGTGGTATTCATGAAACAGACCTCCTTACAGGGTATCGGTTACAGCAGCCCAGCCTCGGTCATTGTTGCCACAAAGCCCTGCTTTGCAGCGCCCTCCGGGGTAGGCAGGGTGGGCAGATACGGTACGCCCACCTTGCGGCCCCGCAGATTTGCCATATCCTTGGCCGCCACCGGGAAACTGGCGGCATCCATGGAAAGACGCACCGGGTTCAGCTTGAACTGTGCTTCCAGACTGCCGGCCAGATCTCCGGCTGCAAATTTATTATACACATCGGTGATGAGTTCGGGCATAAAGTTGGCTGCGGTACACACACCGCCCACGGCACCATGGCAGAGGCTGGCGTACAGCAGGGTGTCCTTGCCGCCAAAAACCTTGAAGCCCACATCCCGGGTGCGGCGGATGAACTCCGACGTCTGGGTGATGTCGCCGCTGGTGTCCTTCATGCCCACGATATTGGGTACGTTATGGGCCAGTTCCTCCACCAGCTTTGCGCTCATGGTGTAGCCCACCCGTCCGGGATTATTATACAGCAACACCGGCGTTTCGGGAACACTTTCGGCAATGGTTTTGAAGTGGTTGTACAGTTCTTCATAGGTCGGCTTCAGGAACATGGGCTGCAGCACGCTGACAGCTGCCGCACCGTTGGCGGCTGCCATCTTTGCCAGACGGCAGCACTTTTTGGTGCTGATGGCACCGATGCCAAAGTACACCGGCACCCGGCCTGCGGCCTCGTCCACCATAATCTTCAGACCACGCTCCATCTCGGCTTCCTCCACCATGTAGAACTCGCCGTTGGAGCCAAAGGCGAGAATGCCGGATACGCCGCCCTCGATGACATAGTCCACCTGCGCCCGCATCCCGGCTTCGTCGATGGTTTCTTCGCCGTCAATGACGGTAAGGATGGGCACTACAACGCCCTTCATGAACTCTGTATTCATGTGTTTTTCCTCCTCAGCGGCCGATCTGGATGCCGGTCAGATACTCGTAATACTGGGCGATGGCGCTGTGATCCTTCTGGCCGCCCTCGTGGTTGTGGAGCCACTGCATGATCTCCTGTACCTCGGCGGTCATGGGCACCGGCGCACCCACGGCATGGGCGCAATCCAGCACGTTGTTCAGATCCTTGATATGCAGATCGATCTTGAAGCCGGGCTTGTCGTTGCCTGCGATCATCATGGGAGCCTTGGCGTTCATGACGGTAGAGCCTGCCAGACCGCCCTTGATGGCCTGAAAGACCAGCTCCGGATCCACACCGGCCTTCTGTGCCAGCGTCAGCGCCTCGGCCAGTGCCTGAATGTTGCAGGCCACGATGATCTGGTTTGCCAGCTTGGTGGTGTTGCCTGCGCCCACCTCGCCGCAGCGGACGGTGGAAGCACCCATGGCATCCAGAACCGGCTTGCAGGCATCAAAGACCTCCTGCTTGCCGCCCACCATAAAGCTCAGGGTGCCGTCAATGGCCTTGGGCTCACCGCCGGAAACGGGAGCATCCAGCATCTCCACGCCCTTCTTTTGCAGCGCGGCGTAGATCTCCTTGGAGGCCACCGGGTTGATGGAAGAACAGTCGATGAACACCGCACCGGGCTTCATGTGGGAGGCCACGCCGTTTTCGCCCAGCATCACCTCTTTGACCTGCGGGGAGTTGGGCAGCATGGTGATGACCACATCGCACTGTGCGCCGATCTCCTGCTGCGTTGCGCCGGTTGCACCGGCAACCTCCAGCTCCTGCACCGGAGCCTGACTGCGGTTATTCACCAGTAGGTCGGTATAGCCCGCCTTCAGCAGATTTTTTGCCATGGGCTTGCCCATGATCCCCAGACCGATAAAACCGATTTTCATAATCGTACCCTCCATAAATCTTATTTTGTGTCCGGCTGCTCAGGTAATGGGTGCCGGGTTAAAAATGCACATATCATTGTGGAATCCGTACTGGTCGCTGTAAGGCTCTTTTACGCCGCTGGCAACATCCAGAATGAGGTTGAAGATCTCGGTGCCCACATCGGCAATGGTGGCTTCGCCGGTAGCAACATGACCGGCAGAGATGTCGATGAGGTCGAACCACTGCTCCTTCATCTCGTTGCGGCTGCACACCTTGATGACGGGGGCCACATCCAGACCATAGGGCGTGCCGCGGCCGGTCATGAACACCTGCAGGCCGATGCCGGAGGCCACCTGCGAGGGACCGCAGACAATATCCGAAGCAGGCGTTGCGGCAAAGATGAGGCCGTGTTTGGTGGGCTTTTCTGCCGGGGAGAGCACCTCCACAATGGGGCTGGTGCCGCTTTTGGCGATGGAGCCCATAGCTTTTTCCACGATGTTGGCAAGGCCGCCTTTTTTGTTGCCCGGAGTGGGGTTGGCATCCCGGTCCACGCCGCCTTCGGCAAGGTAATCATCGTACCACTTCATCTCCGCTGCCAGCTTGTCCCGCACCGGTGCGCTCACGCAGCGGGCTGCCAGCATGGGCACGCCGTCCCGGACTTCCGTCACCTCGCTGAACAGCACGGTGGCACCGCCCTTGACCAGCATATCGGCAGCATACCCAGCGCTGGGATTGGCGGTAATGCCGGAGAAGGCATCGCTACCGCCGCACTGCATCCCGATGAGCAGTTCGCTGAGGGGCAGTTCCTCCCTGTGGCGCAGGTTCAGCTTTTGCAGCTTCTTTTCCGCCATGTCCAGAATGGCCTGCATCATGGCATCATGACCCTTGCAATCCTGTAAGGTCAGGCAGTTTTCCGGGGTGATGTCCTCCGGGGGCAGCACCCGGTCGTAGGTCAGCTTCTCGCAGCCCAGACCCACCACCATCACTTCGCCGCCAAAGTTCGGGTGACGGATGACGTTGGTGATGGCGCGGATGGGGATGTAAGCCAGCGGGGCGTTGATGGCCACGCCGCAGCCGTAGGGGTGGGTGATGGCCACCACACCGTCCACATTGGGGTACTTGGGCAGCAGTTCCTTTTTGATGCGTTCCACCGCCACCCGGACCACACCGGCAGCACACTGCACCGTGGTCACGATGCCCAGCAGGTTGCGGGTACCGGCAGGGCCTACTTTGTTGCGGTAGCCCATCCAAGTAGTGCGGGGCGGGGTGGGCAGCTGCTCCGGGGTCTTGAGATTCGTACCCCAAGGCATATCGGTCAGAGCCGGGCTTTCCGGCAGATCCAGCATATGTTCGTTGATCCAGCTGCCTGCCGGAATGTCGTTTTTGGCGTAGCCCAGCACCACCCCGTAGCGCAGGATCTCGCCGCCTGCCGGGATATCCCGCAGTGCGATCTTATGCGCCTGCGGGATCGGCTCACGGGTCACCACGCCGCTTTCCAGTGTCGTTCCAGCGGGCAGGTCGTGGACTGCCACCACCACATTATCTTCCTCTTTGATCTGAATACTCAAACGTTCTGACATATCTTTCACCTCATGGTATTACAATCCGGCAAAATCGGCCACCCGGTCAAGGGTCTCCACGGCTTCCCGCCGTGTCACCGGGCGGTCCGGCGCAAAGTTTCCAGCCTCGTCCAAGGTCAGGAATCCAAAATACAGGGCACGGGCGGCGTTGGTGCCATAGTTGTTGGCTACCTTGTCCGCATCGGCGCACACCGGCATGGTGCTGGATGCGTTGCGGTAATCCACCCCGCAGGCCTGCATCGCCACCGTGGCCATCTCCTGCCGGGAGATGGCGGTGCTTTCGTCAAACGCCCCCTGTTCCAGCGGAAAGAATCCGTTGGCAAGGGCAGCGCACACGGCAGGGGTGCAGCCCGGCACAGACGCCGCCGGAACAGTGGGGTCACACAGAGGCAGCAGCAGCTCTGCCAGTTCCCGGTAACAGAGGGGCTGTTCCGGCTCTGGCAGCTCCGGCGTTTCCAGCATCCCCCGGCAGCACAGCCGTGCCGCCGCCCCGGAGGCCGGTTTTTTTAGCACCCGGTACGGAATGCTGTGCTCCCGGTTCCCGGCTTCGTCCTCTGCCCACACCCGGAGAAAGGCTGCTCCTTCGGGCACCTGCAGCACCGGGCCGGACCCGGCCGCCTGCCAATGGTCTTGCGTGGTACACATCTCCCACCGGTACACCAGCAGCCGCTGAGTACCGCAGCATTCGGCGGCAGCAGTCACCTGCCCGCCCGGTGCGGGAACGCCCAGAATGCGGACGTAGCCGGGGCGTGGGAAGGGCTTGCCGTTGATGACCACGTTTTCCACACAGGCCTGTTTCCAGTTCATGCTGCGCAGGGGCTGACCCACGCCGTCGATGCGGATATTCCGCAGCACAAGGCCGGTGATGGGTACCTCCGGGAAGGCCTCCAGAAAGATGCCGTAGTCCCCGCCGTGCGCAGTGATGTTCTGGATGGTGATGTCCCGGAATACCGGCAGGTCGGTGCCGTTCCGGCCATCCTCATAGAGCATTGTGCCGTGGATGGCTGCACCGTGGACGGATTCCATCACGCTGTCGCAGAGCATTACCTGCTCCACCCTGCCGCCCCGGCGGGCGTTGGTCTTGAGCCGCAGGGCGTAGGTCAGGTTCGGGCTGGAAAAATGGTTCTCGCTGGCAAGGATGCGGCAGATGCCGCCGCTCATCTCGCTGCCCAGCGCAATGCCGCCATGACCGTCTGCAAACTCGTTGTGCTCAATGAGCACATCCTCGCAGGGGATGTTGGCCAGCCTGCCGTCCCGATCCCGGCCGGATTTCAGGCTGATGCAGTCATCCCCGGTATCAAAGCGGCAGTTTTTGATCCAGACACCCGAACAGCTTTCGGGGTCACAGCCGTCATTGTTGGCACCGTGGCTGGAAAGGGTCAGCCCGTCCACGATGACGCTGCGGCACTGCACCGGGTTCAACTGCCACATGGGGCTGTTGTGCAGCGTCACCCCCTGCAGCAGCACCCGCTCGCAGCGCAGAAGCTGCACAAAATTCGGGCGGAGGAAATATCCCTTGCCAAAGATGCGCTCTGCCACCGGAACCCCCTCCTCGTTCATCCGGCGCAGGGCTTTGCGGGCGGCAAGCTGCAGGTCCGGCTTATCTGCCGACCACGAATCCTCTACCTGATGATGCCAGTTCCACCAGTGATCTTCGTCTGCTCCGCCGTCCAGCGTGCCGCAGCCGGTCACGGCAATGTCGTGGGCATCCCTGGCATAGAGCAGGGCACTGTAATTGTAGCAGGGGCTGGCCTCCCAGTGGGAGAGCACCAGCGGGTAGTTCCGTTCCGGCTCCTCCGGGGTAAAGGCCAGCAGGGTCTTGGGAGAAGCCAGATGCAGCTCCACACCGCTTTTCAGGTGCAGTGCCCCGGTGCGGTAGATGCCCGCCGGGAACACCAGCACCCCGCCGCCTGCGGCGTTCAATGCGTCAATGGCGGCCTGCAGCCGCTCCGTTTGCAGGTGTTCGGCATCCGGCACGGCTTCGGTCTTGTTTGGCCCAATGCGGGGCGGCTGGATCTTCGATAAGATCTTCTGCCGCAGTTCCAGTTTTGGGTCAGTCATCGTTCACTTCCACCGCCGGGATGGTTTCTGCCTTGCCTGCCTTTTTTGCCTTCAGGTGATCCGAGATGTAGGGCCAGAACACACAGAACACCGAGACCAGCAGGAGGATCAGCGAGATGGGCCGGGTGAAGAAGGGCGCATAACTGCCGTGGGCGTAGCTGATGCCCTGACGGAAATACCGTTCCAGCTTGCTGGACAGGATGAACGCCAGCACCAGCGGGCTGGTGGGCAGCCCTGCCACGCTCATAAACAGGGACAGCAGGCAGAGCGCCAGCATGACATAGATGTTGAACATCGTGTTGGAGATGCCGTAGCCGCCGATAAAGCTGATGACCAGAATGACGCTGTACAGGTAGTGATAGGGGATCTTCAGGATGTAGGGGAACCACCGCTTGGTGACGATCTGGATCAGATAGGTCACGATGGCGGAGATCATGACACAGGCGAAGATGAGCATGGCAAGATCCGGCTGCTCGGTCATGAACAGGGGGCCTGCCTGCAGGCCATGAATGGTAAGACCAGCGATCAGCATGGCAGTGATGCCGTCACCGGGGATGCCCAGTGCCATCATGGGGATGAGCGCACCGCCCAGAGAGGCGTTGTTGGCGGTCTCCGATGCCCAGATACCCGCCGGGTTGCCCTTGCCAAAGGTCTCCGGCTCCTTGCTGATGCTCTTGGCATAGCCATAGGCGACCATATTGGAGATACCGGAGCCCATGCCGGGCAGGAAACCGATCCACAGGCCGGAGGCAAAGGCGAAGAAGATGGTCTTGATGTTCTCAATGATATCCCGGAAACCAATGCCCAGCCCCTTCATGTCCCGGATGTTCACATCCGGCATCTTGGCCTCACCCTTGGCAGAATCCCGGATGATCTGGCACATGGCGAACATACCCAGCATCTGCGCCACCGTGCTGATGCCGGAGGTCAGGTACACATTGCCGAAGGTAAAGCGGGTGGCACCATTGATGGGGTCCATGCCGATGCAGCCCATCAGCAGGCCGATGCCTGCGGACATGATGCCCTTGAAGATGTTGCCCTTGGAGAGGGAGGCAATGAGGGTGATGGCGCAGAAGCAGAGGGAAAAATACTCCCACGGGCCAAGGTGCAGCGCCGCCTCTGCAATGACCGGCGAAAGCACCGTGGCCAGTGCCACCGAGCCCACCGTGCCGATGAAGGAAGCCGTCATGCCGATGCCCAGTGCCTTGCTGGCCTGACCGTTTTTCGTCATGGGGTAGCCATCGAAGCAGGTAGCAATGGCAGAGGAAGAACCGGGGATGCCGATGAGCACCGCCGAGATGAAGGTGCCGGACACACCGCCGATCCAGATGGCCAGCAGCATCACAAAGGACGTTTCGGTGGAAAGACCAAAGGTGATGGGCAGCAGCAGCGCAATGCCCAGTGTTGCCGAAAGCCCCGGAATGGCACCAAAGATGATGCCCACCGTGACCATGGCGAAGATCAGGATCAGGTTCAGCGGCTTCAGACAAATGAGCAGCGCCGAAAGATAAGCAGCCATTGTAGTTCCTCCTTAACCGCCGAACAGGACCCCGGCGGGCAGTTTGATCTGGAATGCAAAGACGAACAGCCCGTACAGCACCGCTGTTACCAGCACCGAGATGATGCCGGTGGACACCGGTTTTACCTCACTGTTGCCCCGCAGGTCGTAGATGAAGGCAGCCGTTGCAAAGGGAGTGGTCAGCACAAAGCCAAGATAGGTCATAGCAATGGCATAGGCCACCAGGATCAAAAAGCTGCGGGTCACCTTTTTGACACCGCCCTGCGGGAAGTAGGGCTTTTCATCCACTGTACGCTCACGCCAGCCCTTGATGCACAGGGCTGCGGAGCTGACCCCGATGAGAGTGATGGCTACATAGGGCAGCAGCCGGGGGCCGGGTTCCAGCAGCTTTGCAGGCTGACGCACGCTCTGGGTGAGGAAAAAGAAGATCAGGCAGGTCACAAGGCCCACCAGACCTGTGGCAAGATCACGCCGTATTTTCATCGGTTTATACCTCGTTGTTTCAAAAAATGAGGCCCGGAGGCTGCCTCCGGGCCTCGGCATTTAGGAGAAGCACACAACTGTGCAAGGAATTGGCAGTTTAGCCCTGAACATACATCTCCAGATTTTTGGCAATGGCAACATCCTCCTCAAACTCCTGTGCATGGAGCTCGGCCGATTCTTCCAGGTCATGCCAGCCGGGGATGTAGCCGATGCCTGCGATGCCTGCGTTCACGGTAGGATCTTCCACAACGGTTTGCATGGCAGCGTTCATCTGCTGCACCATGGTCTCATCCATCCCGGCAGGTCCCAGCAGGTAGTGATAAACAAGGATGTAGCAATCCTCAAAGCCCTGCTCCTGCAAGGTCTTGTAGTTGTCAGGCAATGCCTGCGGATAGGCACTGATGGTGGTGCCGTCGCTGGACATGGTGCCGATGACCTTGATCTTTCCGGCCTTTTCGTACTCGACTGCATTGCCGATGTTGACCACACCGATGTCGATAAAGCCGCCGGCCAGATTGGTCAGTCGGTCAGACTCGGAAGCACACTCCACCTTGTTCAGCTCGATGCCGGTGGCTGCGGTCAGCTTGCCGAACAGGAAGGTATTGGCACCCGCAGCCGGCATACCGGCATTCAGTTCGCCGGGGTGCGCCTTTGCGTACTCCACAAAGCCTGCAAAGTCATCATAGGGCGCATTGACAGGGACTGCCAGCGTGGAGAAGCCATTGTCCTGCAGGCAGGCAATGAGGGTAAAGTCGCTCATGGGGTCTACCGTCGCATTGCCGGTGATGTACTGGATGTTCAGCGCCGAGGTTGCCACTGTCAGGGTGGTTCCATCCGGCTTTGCGTTTGCTACGGTCTGGTGACCCACGGTGTTGGAATCATAGTTGGTAACGGTGGTCTTCAGGCCGTAGAGCCGGTTCAGTCCCTCGCTGTAATAGCGGATGCCAAGGTCCGAACCGCCGCCCGCCTTGCCGGGCACCACCAGCGTGATGGTGGTGTTGGCAGGAAAGCCGATGCCCTCTGCGGACACCGCAGTGCTGCCTGCGGAGGAAGTACCTGCTGCGGTGCTGGCGGCACCGGAGCCGCAGGCGTTCAGCATCAGGGCAGCGGCAGCGGCGGCAGAGCCTTTCAGCAGGGTCCTTCTGGTCATTTTCTTCATGATAAATACTCCTCTTTCGTTCCTGTTTTTGTTCTGTCGGGGCGCGCTTCCCTTTTGTGGCTCTAGTGTACCGTATTTTTTCCTCGGTTACGATACCCAATCTCTCAAAATTCTCATAACACTTTTCTCATAGTTTCTTGTCAAAGCCGCCCTCACCCGCTATACTGAAGAAAACAGACAGGAGGCGGCAGTATGAACACCAAGCAGTACTATTATCTTTCCACCATTGCGGAATACGGCAACCTTTCCTATGCTGCACAGGCACTGGATCTCTCCCCTTCGGCTCTGAGCAAGTTCTTGACCGAGTGCGAGAGAACCTTCGGTTTTGCGCTGTTTCTGCGGTATGGCCGCCGCCTGTACCCCACGGCAGTGGGGCGGTATGTGGTGGAATGCGCCCAGAAAATTCTGGACGAGCAGAACCGGATGCTGCTGACCATGAAGGACGTTACCGGCGGCAACCGGAACCGCATCCGTCTTGCCACAGCCCCCAACCGGGGGGCCACCATTTACAGTAAGATCTACAATCCCTTCTCCCGCCGCTACCCGGACATCGCCTTAAGCCTGACCGAGCTTTACGCCACCGAGCAGCCCGGAGCCATTGCAAGGGGCACCATTGACCTTGCCCTTGGCGCAGGCGGCTTCACCGACGATACCACCGATATTCCCATTGCCTATGAGGAACTGCTCATCTCGCTGCCGGCGGCACACCCGCTGGCGGGTCAGGAGCGCATCCGGCTGGAGGAACTGCGGGAAACGCCCTTCGTCTTACAGGGACCCCGCCACAGCATCCGCATTCTGGCAGAACAGCTCTTCCGTCAGGCCGGATTCCATCCGGTGGTGGCCTTTGAATCCGACGATGTATTGCTGGTAGACTCCATGATGCATCAAGCGGTGGGTGTAGGCTTTGTGAGCAAGGCTCATGTGTTCCCCTGCGAGGAGCTGGTGTACCGTCCGCTGGACCCTCCGGTACGGCAGACGCTGCATCTGCGCTATCCGCTGGGACACACCCTCACCGAGCCGGAATATTATCTGGCCGGTCTTTTGGCGGAAGAACGCCTCGCCGACCCCCGCTATCAGCCTGCCGACGACCCCTTTGTGACCCAGCTGCTGGAAACCGTCCGCACCCCCATAGCTGCTGCCAAAAGCAAAAGCACCCTTCACGGGGCTGTGGGCACAGCCCTGCAAACGGTACAGGAAGTCAATCTGGATACCACGGTCATGGAATATCTCATCGCTATCGTGGAGGAGCAGAGCCTTTCCAAGGCGGCACAGCGGTATTTTCTGGCACAACCTGCTCTTTCCCGTCATCTGCGCAGCGTGGAAGCCATGGTAGGGATGCCGCTGTTCTCCCGTGAGCACAACAAATTGCGCCCTACCAGCGCCGGGACCATCTTTGTCAACAACGCCCGCAATATCCTGCGCATCGAAAACGAGATGTTTGCCCATACAAATGCCTACCACGCCGGACGGGGCGGGCATCTTTACCTGAGCTGCGACCCGCTGTTTGCCGAGATTTTGCACAAAAAAGTGGAGCCTGCGTTCCACAGGCTCCACCCGGAGCTGACCCTTGTATTTGCAGAGCAGAATCAGGAGCAGACACTGGAAGCATTGAGCAGTTCCTCTGCCGACCTTGGCATCTTCCTCTCCACCGAGCTGACCCACCCGCTGCTCAAGTGCGAGGTCCTGACCCTGACTGAGCTGGTCTATTGTTTTGCTGCCAATCACTGCCCGCCCCGCTGGACAGCCGGAGACCCACTGCCGCTGGGCTTCACGCCACGCCCACAGCTTTTTGCCGAGCAGGGTTCGACCCTGCGCAGCGAGCAGAACAAGCTCTGTGCAGCGTGTTTCCCCGCTGCGCCTGCCGCTGTCTGCGAAGCCGACCTGAGCCTTCTGCCGCAGCTTGCCAACCTTGGCATTGCAGACTGCATCATGCCCCTTAATATGCTGGAACGCACCCAGCATCTCCGCTGTGCGGCTTTTGAACCGCCCAAGCCACTGTACCTGCTGCTGGCTTCTCATATGGGGCGCACACTCCCCACGGTGACAAAAGAGCTGGTCTTGCTGATCCAGAATGCGCTGGCGGATGTGTTGGAACTGCCAAAGAGTACGGAGCAGTGTAAATAAGTGTTACTCTCTCCACTTTATTACCATAAATTTTTCAAAACCATCTTGACGTATTCCACATACAGTGGTATTTTTCTTGTAAATCCCACCGATTTTGTGGATTGGTTTGAACCTTTCCACAAGATGTGGTTGTGCTCATTTTGAACACTGCCTCACTGTGGATTATCCCTGAAAGATCAACCGCCCCGCAACACACCCGATTCATTTTGCCGCCGATTCACCCGACAAAATCATCGCTGCGCTGCGTGGGCGGTATTTTTCTTTTCCGGGGAAGATTGCACCTTGAAAATTTCATGAGCCGACCGGACGTGATACCGACTTTTCGTCACCGCCGCTGCAAAACAGGGGCAGGAACTGCGTTCGGAGCAAACGGTGATCAACATACACGAGCAGCGGAACTCTCTACTTATTT
>ERZ1034713.804-NODE-804-length-16417-cov-3.811820_pt1 | contig 16417 bp, 2 predicted proteins | sample MGYA00520692_ERZ1034713 | MGnify/ENA primary metagenome ERZ1034713 (study PRJEB33766, sample SAMN09781717) | gut metagenome | biome: gut microbiome | host: Homo sapiens | place: Madagascar | study: EMG produced TPA metagenomics assembly of the PRJNA485056 data set... | reverse complement strand
TGTTTTGTTTTTATCCCTGCGTTTCTTCCTGCAAAGTGCGATGATTCCCGCCGCGGACAGTGCAAACACGCCGCACAGTACTCCGGTCATGCGCCCATCTCCCATTTGTGGAAGACGGATTTTTAACCTTCCAGCTGGTCCCAGGAAAAACCATCCCGCATCATCCGGCGAGGCCGGCTGGTACCAGGCCAGGATTCTTCCAATCCGCTGTACCGGTGTTGGACTCGGATGGTCATGTTCCGGACGATCCGGCTTTTCTGGTTTTGGCTGCTCCGGCTCTGGATGTTCGGGTTCCGGCGTTTCCGGCTCCGGTGTCTCCGGCTCTGGTTCCTCCGGTTCCGGCTTTTCTGGTTCCGGTTCTTTCCGGTCTGTTACGGTAAGCTCGTAATGTGCGCTGCCATTCCACAGATAAGGTCCGGCACCGGTATCCGGCGCAAACTGCCAGCGGAACACCTCCGGATTCAGCTCATATCCATCTGGTGCCTGAATCTCCCTGAGTTCATACCAGAAAGGCTGCACCGATCCATCGGCCTGCACAGTTCCGACCGGCAGACCCGTTTTCTGCACGGGAGCTGTGAACTGCATGTGAAAGACCGCATCCTCTTTTTTCTGCTCCCATGGTTTTTTCAGCGCTTTCTCCTCATATGCTGCCAGTTCAAATACCGCGCCGTTGAGCGGATGCCCGGAGGAATCTGTTTTTCGCAATTCCAGCATTCCTGTAACAAGGCGGTTGCTGACCCGCACAATGCGGATTTCCGGCTGCCACTCATAAACAATCTGTACCGGTTCCAGTATAGTATAATATCCCGGACATTCCTGCTCCGCCAGCCAGTATACGCCGTCCGGAAGTTTTCGCACGCGGTGCGGTCTGAGATCTCCCTCCGCATAGCCATCCGGAATACGCCGGTTCAAAGCATCAAGTTCGCTGTAGCGCCCATCGCTTCCAGTCACCCAGGCATCAAACAGATATTTGCTGCTTCGGGTAAAACCCCCTGTTTCATCTGCCCGGTAAAGCGCCAGGCGTACACCCGAAAGTTCTTTTGTTCCATCCGCATAAACCTTGGAAATAAGAAGCGTTCCTTCTGCATTCTCTACGCGATACTCCTGAACCGCGCCCGTATCTTCTACCCGGATCAACACATTTTCTGCCTGGGAAAATCCCGGTGGAACCTCTGTTTCCACCAGAACAAAGGACTGATGGATCGGAAGATAATCAAACCGCTGCCGGTTCTGCACCGTCAGATAGGTACAGGCGTATTCATTGATGGCAGGCAGTTTCTGCCAGTTAAACTGATACTCGAACCGGTACGCATGATCTGCCATGCTGTCCGGTTCTTCTGTCACGCCAATGCGGATCTGCTGCCCGGTTTCCGTCCTGTATACAAAAATCCACTGCCTTGCCTGTCCTGCTCTTATCGTAGATTTCTGGTATGCTGCCTCATAATCTGCGCGGTGCAGCACAGTTCCCCCATCCCACTTCACACTGCTTCCCGGCTGCACTCCATGCTCCAGATACATTTCTTCAAATGCGTCCGGGAATCCCTGATAGGTCGTGCCGTCATCCGTTACCCAGGATGCCACCGGCTGTGCAGCATCCGGCTGTGGTTTTCCATCTGCATAACAAACGTTTCCATCTGCATCAAGTAATGCCGCGTACAGGGTAAAGCCTGCGCCGCCCACCGGAATTTCCCCGTCTGCCTGGTCTTTTCCATTTTCCAGACAGTATTTTTCAACCTCCACGCGGGTATGTTCCTCCGGCATCACATAGCTCTGTACTTCCGGACGGTCCTGCACAGTAATTGACATTGGTTCCCGCGAGACAAAGCCAGACGGCACTTCCAGTTCTTTCCACAGATAGTGCCCGGCCGGAATCTGTTCCAGCACATACGGCTCCTCCCCGGTTATCCAGGTCCGAACCGGCTCCGTCTGTTCCGGCAGATCTGCTTCTTTCCACAATCCCAGGGCTGCGCCCTTCACATATCCACAGGCGAACGCGGAGTTTTCCCCGTTCTGCACACCATCCGTCTTGGAAAATTCGGTCTTGATCGTATGATCTGTCATGGTTACAGTCTGGATGGTATCGGTTTCCTGCACCTGAACCGCCATCGGAAGCGCTCGGGCAAAACCCTCCGGTGCCTGAACTTCTTCCATAATATAGCAGCCTGCCGGAACCCGTTCCAGAATGTCACCGCCGCCCTCTGTCAGTGTCTGCGTAAACGGATCATTGGGATGGCTCTCCGATGTGATCCAGGTATTCTCCATGACATAAGCCTCGCCCTTGCGGTGTTCCAGCTTCCCCCAGCTGTCATGCAGCGCATCGTGCTCTTTTACAGCGTATGCCGCATGATTGTAAGCCTCAAGCCCGTCCGCTTCCTGAACCCGCACCGGATCATTGTTCCGGTCGTAAAGCGCTGTTTCCTTATCATAGGTTTCTCCGCTCTTCGGATAGTAAACTGCCAGTCCGTGACGGTCATACACTGGATTCATTTTCTTTTCAAAGGAACCGTCGTTATCCCCCAGAAGAATTTCCTCATTCAGGTTGTTCCCCTCCTGATTCTGCCTGATCGTGGACTCTCTGTGGCTCTCCTCCCATGTCTCTGATTTCCAGCTTCCAGTCAGATATGACTGCTCGCCATCACCAGCAAGCGCTGCGCGTGATGTTGTGATCTTATCGCGGGAAATGATATTTCCATATTCATCCCGCCGGATGTTCACCGGCCACACAAACACCTGCCTTTTTTCAGCTCCGGTTCCGTCTTTTCCCCGGATCTGATCCCAGCTTCCGTTTGTCCCGTCAAATCCGGAAACCACATACGCCATTCCGGTGTAAGGATCCACCAGCGCATCCCGCTCCCCGTTTTTTCCAAGATGGTAGACATGGGTTCCGGCATCCACACTTAATACATGGTCTTTAGCTCCATAGGTAATCTCCGTCAGGTCGCCTCCGGAAAATTCCAGGAATCTGGATGCGCCCTTCCAGGCAAATGCCCGGTAACGTCCATCTTTTCCATCTGTCTCCGGTGTAATCCGAATCTCCAGATCGCTCAGATCATAATACAGGATGTCCGTATCCGGACGGCTGACCGTGACAGCGTTCCAGACATAGCCTTCCGCCTCAAGGATCTCCCCATACCGGTCCGTTCCGGACGGCCAGACCGTTGTATACATTCTTCCATCTGCATCCCGTTCGGGAAGAAATTCTGTTTTTTCCCCTCCATATCCTTCTTTCACATACATCCGCGTCACATGCCCGGCATCACTGCGCTCGACCACCAGTCCTTCATAGGCGAAATCCTGGCTGTCTCCAGATGGGTTCAGCGCCACGGCATCAAACAGTGTCATTTTCGCCCCGGAAACAAATCCGGAATTTCCCTGTTCGTCCGGCACTGTGCGTTTTTCCACCTGCAGGCGGATCGGCTCGTTTTCTATGTAGACGCGGGCCGTGTGGATCTGATCCTGCGGTTTGTTCCTGTTTGCAGTCTGCTCGTCCGCCGGATCCTCATAAACAGCAGCGTTGATCCGTTTGTCCCTGTTTCCATTCTGATAGTAGGTAATCTGATCGGAATAAAGTTCCAGTGCCACCGGTTTTGTGCGCACATAGCCAGCCGGAGGCCGGACCTCACAGAGCACATACGTGCCTGCGGAAAGCGGCTGCGGCGTGTTGAGATAACCCACCGTCTGGAGTTCTGAAGATGTTTCTGCCGGCTGTCCGTCCCGGACGGTCACAAACGCCTTCATGGCTCCCGTCTGTAATCCGAACCGGTCACCCAGAATCACCTGCTCGTTTTCCTCGCAGACTGGCGTTCCGGCTGCTACGATTCCGGTGTACAAATCCGACAGCACCGCAGTTCCCCCGGCATGTCCCACACGGTCCTCTGTCAAATTTTCCTCTGTATTTCCTGCTTCATATTCTGCTGCAGGTTTTCCAATTCTTCGTGCAGCAGCCGTTATCACCCGGTTCCACATCTCTGCTACTGGCCCTCTCAGCACAGGGCGGATATCCTGCGCGCCCATTTCTGTCAGGAAGTCTTTTGTTCCCTGAATCTGCGTGTCCTTTTTATAGAACAGGACACGGCCGTCTCCATCCGGGCTGTCATCCCGGCTCGCCGCATAAATATGGAACACTGCCCCATCATGCAGGATGTTTTCGTGCGTTGCAGAATCCAGTTTTTCTATGCGGATGCGGCTTGTGAACAGGCGGTTGCAGAACCAGGCACAGCCATACGGCCGACAGGAACTTTCCACACTGCTCTCCTCTTCCGTCACCGCATAAGGGACCAGCATCGGCGCATAGCGGTTGTCATAAGCTGTCTGCGCGCCCTGCATCACGGTCACCTGATCCCGGTACATAATGCCCGGTACATTATCCTCTATTGCCTCCCCTCCCGGATACGCAACGGCATCTGCCAGGCCTCCGTGCTCCGAAAGTGAGCTGTAGCGATACACCTCTGATACAGCATCTCGTCCGCTCTGCCCTTCCGAGAGATAGTAGGAAACCGCTCCGGCAGTCCGGTCATCCTGGTCGTTGTACGAATTCTGGAATGGCCGGTACTCGGACTGGGTCACGGCAAAATAATCGCCCTGCCCCGGATGTTCCGGCACGCCGTTTTGTACATGATCCAGATCCAGTCCGTACTTGTACACCTCAAAGTCACCACGTCTGCTGTGCGCCCGGATCACATGAGATTCCTCCAGAAAACGGATCTGATACCGCTGCTCCAGTTCCTGCGCCGTATATGCAGCCTTATAATGATAGTAGGGATCCAGCTTTCCGGGCGATGCCTGCGCACCTTCCTCCCCATCTGCATAGACGGCCGGAAGTGAAATTTCCTGCGTCCTGTCCGTCTCATAATGACGGTTCTTAAAGTCTTCCAGATCCGCATATTTCGGCTGCTGCTCCGCGATCACATACGTTCCGTACGGAAGCGCGGCTGAGATTCCATAATAACCGGTTTGCGCAAGCGTGCCCTCCGGTTCCCGGTTCGCGCAGAGCGTTGCCTGATCGCCATCTGCTCCGCCGTCTTCCTCACCATCCCAGTTGACCGCATAAAGCTCATCCAGATCATACGCAAAAAACGGTTTCAGATAATTCTGCGCTTTCCGGATTGCCTGATAAAGTCCAGCATCCAGAATCTCATCCGTGAATGATACAGAACCTTCTGCCGCAGCTCCCCCTGCATCCGTCAGTTTTGCGACCTCATCATCCAGATACCAGTCTATAGCAAACTGTCTCACCCGGTCAGATACAAGCGTATTCCAGAGTGTCTCGTCCCGGCGGTTCACCGCATTTCCCAACGGCCGGAAACTGGTATACTCGGGCGATGCATCATCCCACTTATCGTGGTTAGCGGTCTCCATGGCATCAAAAAACTTTTCGTAATTCAGCCGCAGGACTGTCCGTGTATCTGCCCCATCCTCCACAAGTGCCTCCACGGTTTCCAGAATGGCACTATAACCAGATTGTGCTTTTTCACTGATCATTCCGTCCTCGTAAGCATATAGCGCTGTGTTCGCTGTCGCTGCATCCCGGGAATTTTTAAAAAGCGGCTTCGTCCGGTGTAAAACCTTTGTGTAAATGCGGTTTACCTTTTCCGGAAACTGCTCATTTGCCTGCCTCTGCTCTTCGTATGTCCGCTCATTTCCATGGCGGTCCTGCCAGATTACGGTACCGGTCTCATTCCGGTAAAGATCCTGCAGATTGGATTTCAAATATGCTTTAAAACGGAAGTTTTCCACTGATTCCGACTTATCGTACTGCTTTGTCCACAAATCTTCATGGATATCCGCATACGAATCAGTATTGCGATACGATGTGGATTCGATGCGTTTTCCAACCCGGATCTTCTGCCGGATAATCCGCTCTTCCACGCCGATTGGATTTTTTCCGGTTCCATTCCCCGGCACTCCCGCGCCATCCTGCCAGACAAATGCCTGCCCAGGATAGACGAGTGCCGCGCTGCGGACATAACTGTTTTCATCTCCAACCTGCCCGGCCGAATAGTCCAGATATGCCTGTACTTTTGCGTGTTTCACCATCAGCCAGTAGGCTGCCGCGCCCATCTGGTCACCCGGTGCCCACTGCGCCGATTCCCCCGCAAGCACATCCGTATCCTCCTGTGACAAGGCAACCTGCTCAGCTCCCGGAAGCACCAGTTTCCATTTCCAAACGGTTCCATCTCTGTCATCCTGCGCACTTCCATAAAAATCTGTATAACTGCTTTCCACATGAGCTGCATTATCCTGTGTCCAGGCAATTTCTGTCCAGTGCGTATACTGCTTTCTGATTTCACCCGTTATGGTTTCTTCTTCATACCGCACCTTGGGGATTCGGTTTCCCTCTGGGTCGAGCGGAATTTCTCCAGGCTGATAATACATGTTTTCTGTAATATACCGGGTTACCAGCGTGCCGTCCGGCTCTGCTGCAGCATCCGGCGTAAGAACCGCCGATACGCGCCTGCTTCCTGCATCTGCAGGTCTCGTATTTCCCGCAAATTCTGTATACACGCCAAAACTGTCTTCCTGCTCTTTTGCTGTATACACAGCATAGAGATAGCGCGGCGGCTCTGCCGGATCATCCGGCACATAAGCGGTCCTCCGGTAAAACGCGGCCGGCTGTGTGTCCGTTTCCGGCGCAAAAAAGCACTCCGGATTTCCGATTCTGCCCGCATAAATACTCACGATCCAGAAATCTTCTTCCTCACGGATCTGGTCAATTCCGCCATACGAATGCTGACTGTTTGTCTGATAATAATTCAACAGCACAGCCAGCAGATCCCCGGTTGTAAGCAGCTCTCTGTTTTCCTGCATCTGTGGGATCTGAAGCGTTACGACCGGAGCGCCATAGCTGATCTGTGTTCCACTCTGAAAACCGGTATCGTAAACCGGATCCTCCAGGGTTGTATAGCGCGAACCGCCATCCGACATACGCCTCGGCGTTCCCTTTCCGTGCGTACGCAGGATCCGCTCCAGTTTATGCTTCACAAAATTCTGCTCATCTAAGGTAAACGGCGCAGTGAGCTTTTCCAGAACTGCCGCTTCGTCCATGCCCTTTTCTGCCTGGCTAAGAAGCACTTCACAACGCGTCTCATCCAGCCCTTTCCGGGTAATCATTTCCGCATCCCGCACCTTCCGGCTGACCGGCCGCTCCTGCGTTAAAAGATTTCCATCCACATCATACCGCGGATACTGTCCCTCATACTCTGTAACCGCATAAACCGGATTTCCAAACAAATCCGTTTCCGGGATTTCCACCATAACTCCGGTCCCGACCTGTACCGGTTCTGTTCCCTCTGCCGTATCCAGCCGGTATAATCTCGTGCCTGCTGGCAAACCAGAGAACACCAGATCAAACCCGCCGCTGTTTTGGCTTTCTACCGTAAAAAACAGTTCCCGAAATGTCGGATCGCCATATGCTCCGGTTGCCCCGTAACGCACCTGCTGCTCCGCGTAAAAAGCTTCCGTGATCACTGCATAACCATCCCTGCTGCTCTCTTCCGCAGATACCGTGAAATCCTGCCCCGCGTTCGTAAGCGGATGTTTTCGGTTCCCCACCGACAGCTCATATCCCTCCGAACGGCTCAGTTCTTTCACATAATAATTTCCCATCAGAAGCGGCCGTCCAATCCAGCAGTTCCCATTTATCCCTTTGTTATCTGCATAATCCCGGGTGTATCTGCCATCTTCCGCATAATCATCTTCACTATGCGCCCGGTCATAGAGATTTTCCGGTACCCTCCTGCGCTCCGATGCATATTCCGTTTCATCCCGCTGCATGATCTGTCCAAGATCGTAGCGATACGTCATGCCTGGCTCTTCCGTGTATACAAGGAAAGAAGCATCTCCATTTTTGTCGGTCGCCGCAACCGCAGTCAGGTCGTTTTTGTGATACACGATTCCGCTTTTTCCATCCGGATGTACCAGATCCTCCGCCGCAAACAGGCCGTACACTGCGCCTTCCAGCACCGCATCGCCCTGGCTGTCCCCATAGGAATCATAATCTGCGCTTCCTCCCTCTTTCAGATCCATATCGCGCTTGTTGATATGAAGTTCGCCTTCTGTGCGGTGATCGTAAATACGCCACCAATTATCCTCCCCATCCGCATTGCCGCAGTGGCTGTAATTTCCAGATGGTCCGGTCGGCACTTCGTCTCCGCTGCTGGAAGCATGAAGCGCGCTGTTGTAGGCATCCGTAAAATACTCCGATGCTGCACTTCCATCTTCCTTCTGTTCCCGAATGGATGTGTACGTTTCGGAAACGCTGGTTTTATCCGGAAACCGGAGATTCAGGGTGACTGAAATCGTATCGGCATCGGAAGGTGTGGCCGTTCGGAGAGCTGTCATACGCGGCTTCGCCGCATTCGAACCGCTGGCTTTTTTCCTGTCTGCTTCACCACTTGCCGCGCCTGTCTGTTCTGTATCCAGGTTCGCCCTCTTGGCTTCACTGACTGCTCCTGCGTCAGACGCACTCGCCAAACCTCCAGCCGCTTCCCGGTCATCCACCAGAAGGATCTCATCTGCATGGCGAAACGTAAAGATCTGCAGTAACCGCTGCAGCAGCGGGATCCTTTTCTTTTTCACATCCGGCACTTCCTGCCGCAGTGTTCCTCCCTCTGCCTGCTTTCTTGCCTCCATCACCTTCGCGGCTGGTTCCGCGCCCACCGCATCATTGACACGGATATTCCATCCATAGATTCCGGCAAATACCGCATTTGCCCCGTTCTCCGACGCATCCGTTGTAATCACCTCGATTGGAAGGTCGTCTGCATGATTCCCATGAAGTGTGTAACCCTCGCGGGCAGTATCTTCTGCAATGGCATAGCTGTATTTCAGGGAAATAAATTTTTCGTACGTTTCCCCTGCATCAGCCTCACAGCCGGAATCGGACCAGGCGCGCGCACCACCTGCGGACGCCGTCTCTCCAGCCCAAGGTGTTTCACCTGGCTCTCCTCCGGATTCCGCAGCATTCTGAATTTCCGATTCATCTACTTCCGGCATGATCCAGTGAAAATGCACCCCGGAAAAAGCACCGGAAGCCCAGGCACTGCAGGCGGCTTCTGTATCCAGCCATAACCGTGCCAGGCGGCGGTTTTCTTCCTGTGCCGCCTCAATCTCATCCTGGTTTCCCGTCTCCCCGGATTCCTCATCTTCTTCCTCTTCTGGAACCGGCACAAACTCCGGGGCCGGATGTCCGTCGCAGAATGTCTTATCATAATGGTAGCCATGTTCTACGGTTTTTGCTGCTTCCCCATTCTCATCCGTCATGAGCGCCGACACAAACCGGAAATCCTCCCAGGTAACCGGACTGTCTTTATGATAACTCTTGTATGGTGCGCCGCCTGCGTAGAGCGTAACGGCTCCGTCCCGGTCAGTGCGGATCTCTGCTTTGTCATCAAAACGCTCATACAGAGAAAAAACTGCGTTTTCCAGAGTTTTTCCTGTCTCATGATCGTATTTTCGCAGGCGGACATTATAAGTAGAAACCCAGTCTTCCTCATGGCGGTAAACTTCAAACTCCATGCTTCCTGTTTCACTGGCCGCCGGAGCACGTCCTGCCGCCGCATAATAGCACACCTCCGGTGCCTGCAGCTCAATAAATGCCAGGCGCTGATGTGCCGCGAGCGGAGCCGCCCCATTGTACATCTGTTTGTGCGTCCCCGCGCACCGGCTGCAGCGCCAGATCTGCAGGCTCTGTTCATAGACCTCTTCTACAGAAGAAAAACTGCCGCCAGTCCCATAACGGGTGCCGCGCACATCGAACATCAAATAAAGCGCCGACTCGGCATTGCTCGTGCTTGTCAAAAGAATTTCAGTATCTGTCTTCTGACACACCCAGCCCTCCGGAAGAACCGGCGAAAACGAACCATCTGCCCCGGTAGCCGAAAACAGCAGCGGTACGCTGCGGATAAACTCCGCATCCGCTCCGGACTCATCAAAAGAAAGGCGAAGCTGCTTCACCCCATCGCTGCCGCCAGCTTCTCCGGATACCACAGTCATCATAGAAGGATTTCCCGGATCCGTATGTTCCTGCAGGACAGACGGCACTCCGCTCAGGCCACTGCTTCCGCTCCCTGATTCATTTCCCGATCCACTTCCTAGAAGACCTGCAAGCTGCAGATAGCGCTCCTCATTTGCAAGCACCGACTGAAGCCACGGATATTTTGCCCGCACAGCTGCCGAGTGAATCAGAAGCTTCAGGTCCGCCTCTGTCACAAATTTGCTGATTGGCTGAAGCCCCGCGGCAGAGACTCCGGCATTGATATTCCGAATCACAGCATTGATCTGCGGCACATTGCCAAATCCCGCCTGCAAGGTCAGCATGCCCCAGAATGCGATCGCCGTCTCCTCCCGGCTCAACGTCTCCGATGGAAGGATATACACGTATTCATCCCCATCGATCAGGGCACGGTTCGCCCCGGTTCCATCGATGCAGTAATGATGGAATCCGGGGCCATAGGCCGTGACCGTGTCGCCCGGCTGTGCCGCCAGAACCTGCCATGGAAACGCTGCCAGACGTTTCCCGAAATTCACTTTCCTAGTTTTTCTTTTCTCCATCTGTCTCTCTTCCAGCCGCGGAAACATCCCGTTTCAGAGCACCGCGGATTCCATTTGACTCTTCCTCAAAGTAAAACTGCTGACCGTCAATCTCATTCCATCCAGTTACCATGCGTCCCATGGTTCCATCTGATACCGGACTTAAATAATAGAAATTTCCGTCCGTATCCTGATACCATCCGGTTACCAGAAAACCCGAAGCGTCAAACCGGAACCAGTCATACGGCTGCTGCCCGGCGGCCGTGTCCGCATAAGGATTGTGAACTGCTGCCCATTCATTCGCATAGGTACGCTCCTGGTCCGCAAACATCCACTGGCCTGCCGCATTCTGCACCCACGTTCCCGTCACCACATAAGATGGCAGGGACGGGCCAGACGCTCTTGTCGCGCCAATTGCCGTAATCCCCGCAGAGCTTCCCGATGTACCGCCTCCCCCGGAGCCGCCAGAACCTCCCGAACCGCCGGCTCCGCCAGAACTTCCCGTGCTCACTCTCGGCACAGTCTCATCCACGGTGACAAAGCTGACACGAACCCGGCATCCTGCGCTGATATGGCCATGCGTCTGATCTTCGCTGACAGCGGTTACCAGTTCTTCATATACCGCGCTTCCACTCACCTTTTCCCGTGGATTCTCCTGCTTTTTCCTTCTGTCGCGGTTGATGATATTCTGGATCCAGGCCGGATTGTTTTCTCCCTTCGGGTCCCACACTGCCGTAATCTTACAGTTCTGACCATTTTCTCCTGACACGCTCAAACCGATATTTTTTCCGCTCTCAGAATCCTTCCAGCTCACATTTTCATAAAACGGATGCTGCGGATTCAAAGACGCTGTCAGCACCACAGGTTCCGTAACCGTGATCGTCTCCGTCGGCTGGTAACAGCTTCCGGTCAGCTTTCTTATTATGGTGAACTGCGCCTCCGTCTGGCTGAGATTTAAAGTTTCCACACGCAGCGTTGTCTGGTCCACGATCTGAAAATCGACCGCCACACGGCAATTCGCATACAGCGGTTCCTGGTTCACCGATGTGTCCGGATTTGTCACCGCTGTAACAACCCCATAGCGCGTGTAAACCGTATCCCGGATCTTCTCCCGGTACGCGTTTTTCGCCTGTGCCTGTACCTCCCGGTTCACTGTTTCCTGAATAAAGGAGGAGTTCATATTCGGCATAACCAGGGCATCCTTTAAGGTGTAACCGGCCTCTGAACGGTTTTCAAGAAGATCGGTATCGTCGAGTGTCCAACGCACGGTGCGGTCTATCGTCTGGCCATTTCCGTTGTGCTCCACATGAATCAGGACCGGCTGCACTTCCACACTGTGGTCCAGCTCTCCATCCACATAGCGGGCAATCAGAATGCCTGCGTCATTTTTCACTTCCGTCACGATCTGCGGATTCTTGCGGTCGCCGCTTCTGGTCTGTACAACTGAGATTCTGGCTTCTGCAGGATCCACGGAAAGTTTTGTTGTCACCTTCACATACTCCGCGTTCAGCTCTGTGTCACACTCCGGCATAACAAACGAATACGCACCGCTATTCACATACTGCATAGGCTGTTCTGTTCCGTCTTCATCGAGATAGGTCGGCGGCCTGACTCCGCCCGCCTCATTCCGGTCCGCAATCATCTGGTAACGGTCTTCGGCCGTGTTTTTCGGCGCAGTCGCCACCGTCACCACCGCCCCGGCCTTGATGGCAGACGGGTGATCCTTATCGACCTCGCGGTAATACGAGCTTCCAGTCGATGATACCGCAGAGAGCACTGCCACATCCGTGTCATAGCTGCCATTGGCATTTCTGGCATCGATCCGCGGAATATAGACCAGATAGCCTCTGGTCGGTTCTCCCATAAATCCAGGCGCAAAATGATCCATTGCAAACGGAAGATCTTTCTTGTAACCTTCCATGGTAAACTCACGCCCCAGCTTCTGGGTTACAATATAGCGCACGCCATCCTCAAGTTCTTCATAAAAGAACCGGTCGCCGCAGTCGTACTCAATCTGCCCGGCAACCGTCCGGTATTTCCGCTCCAGATCCGACCAGTACCCAATATGCGCATCCAACGTAAAACGGTTATCTCCGTCAATGTTGCTGCCAAAAACCTGCTTTGCCTTCGCGAGTGTATTCGTAAACAGGTAAGCAATCCGGCTGTCTCGTTCTGTTCCATAAGTAAAGCGGTCGCTGCTGTCTCTTGTTCCGACAAAAGTACCCTCCCGGGACGCACTTCCATTGTTTGTCCGCGAGATAGTTCCTGCCATGCGCGCGAGGATCAAATTGCCGCTCTCATATTTCCCGATGATGCCGCCCACCGCGTGGCTTGCGTTTCCGCCAATAGTTCCATTCACATAGGAATTGTAGATTCCGCTCTGCTGCATGATCCCGGCAATGCCGCCTACATAGCCTTTTCCCTGGATACGGTCCGTGCTGCCATTCTGCGTGATCACGGCATTGTCCACCAGATACGCTTTCTCTGCCACACCGGCGATTCCGCCGACCGCTCCCTGCGTTCCGGCCGCATTCATGGCAATTCCCTCTGCCCGGCAGTTTTCAACAATGACAGAACCATCGTCCTCTTCCACACCGATTCCGGCTCCCGTGCCTTTTCCCGACCCGCAGAGCACTGCGGCAATTCCGCCGGCGCTTCCTTCCGAATAGACATACCCGGAAACACTCACATTGCGGATGATGCTCCCTTTTGTCACCGTACCCGCCAGGATTCCCGCCAGATCTTTTCCCTGCACCTGATCTGCCTCAATCTGCAGGTTTTCTACTGTTCCTTCCTCAATCGCGCCAAACAGGCCGATGTTGCGCCAGCCATCCAGGCCGCCAATGATCTGCAGGCCGCTTATCGTATTGCCGCATCCATTGAAATGTCCTCGAAACGGCGTTGCAACATTGCCGGTCATATCCGCCGCATTCCGGTACCAGCCGATTGGATTCCAGTTTCCCCGGTTGATGGAAAGCCCGCCGAGATCAAGACTCTGTGCCAGTTCAAAATACACACCTTTGTAATCTTCTCCCGCCGCAACAGACTCAGACAGACCCATAAGCTGGGATAATGTCTCGATCTGATACGGAGACTCCTTTGTTCCCTCCCCGGCAAAATTCACGTTTCCATTCCAGTCTGTCCAGAGATCCCCGGTAACCGGATTCTGTACCGCAAGAAGCGCCAGCTCCGACGGTGTTGCGGTATCAGCCGAAAATTTTTCATTCGATGCCCTTCCGGTATCAGACGAAATATCTGCGTTGGATGGACTTCCGGTATCAGACAAATCCAACATGTCGGATGATGTTGCCAGATCGGCTTCTAATGCAGTCTCCTCATCCAGAATTTCCTGCTCCGGAACAACATTTTTTCCACGCGCCGCTTCCTTTTCCTTAGCCAAATTTCTACCGATCCCATCCACAGGAAGTGCTTCGTTGCTCCCTGTTGCCCGTGTATACCCGGATTTTGCAATCGGCGCAAGACCGTTCATGCAGTCTGCCATTCCGGCGACTGCCGGAAACACGCCTGGTGATGTTACTGCAAGAAACACCGCTATTGCGGACGCGGTCTGGCGTCCCAGCAGCACTCCTCCCCGCTTTTTCTGATTTTTTTCTTTTTTCATATTCTGCATACTTCCCCCTTATCCTGCTCACAGAGCAATTTGTGTACAGTAACACAATTTCCGGCCTTCTTTATACCGATTTTTGCGGCAGTACAAATACCGGCCGCACACCGGTGGTTCCGGTCACTTCCAGTTCTTCTTCCCCTGTGGTCTTTCTCATTTCACGTTTCTCTGTCTTCTCTGCATATCGTGTCTCTGGTTCTGCTGTTCTCCCGGCACCTCCTTGTTCTGCCTTTCCAGCGTCTCCCATGCCGCTTTCTTTTTCCTTTTCGCCTGCCTTATTCCGCTCCACCTGCACCGCTTCCGGCCGAATAGCTCCGTTCACCAGATCCACGATATACACCTGTTTTCCATCGGCATTTCCACATGGTGTGCGAAGCCAGTAACCTTTGCAAAACTCACTGATCTGACTTTCCTGGTTGCGCTCCGCCGCCCCGTCAAAACACCAGAGCCACTTCCGGTAACGATATGCCTCATCCACCGACAAAATAAACAGCCGGTCCGTCATTTTCTGGCTTCCTGGATACTGCGGCGTCAGCTCATCACCCGGAAACTGCTCCCACATACCCTCTTGTGTGCTTCCCCGATAGGTGCGTCCCACTCCGGTATTCACTGCTTTCGCGTCCGAAAACTCTGTTTCTGACTGCCTGAGCCACCGGCGTACTGCAGAATACTTGTAATCCGCGCTCATGCCGAACCGGGTAATCGGCCCCGGATAAAATACATAGTCATGTGCCGCGTCATCTGGTGTCTCAAAACGGTATTCAGAACCGGTATCCGCCGGAATCACCGTGTCGCAGAGAAACAGCGCACCACCGCTGTGATCGTCCATGTGGTCTGCATAATTCTGGTCAATGCAGCGAAAACGATATGGCTTTCCGTCTATGTTCCGCACCACCGTATCGCCAATGCGCCAGTACCTTACAGCCTCACTCCGCGTGTCCGGTGCGGCGCCATAAACACTCCGCGCAGGACCGCCAGGGTTCGAAATACTCAAACAGATGCCAAAGCCAAGCGCAAGAAGAAGACCTGTTCTCCACTTCTTCTGATGCATTGCATTCCCCCTCTCATTCTGCCATCTGAAATATTTTTTAAATTTTGTAACGCCGTGTGAAATATTCATTATTCATGCTTCATGGATTTTTGCTCGTGACTGTGAACATACAGAACAGTTACTAAATAAACTTCGTGAATTGTGATTTTGAATTGGAATTTTAGATATTGTGATTATCCTGAAATTCAGACAACAGATTTTTCCCGTGTCCTCATAGTAGCACAGACCCGCACGGAAAACAAGAAAACTTCATCGACAAAAAACGACAGAAGGAGCTGTCGGTTACTGTACACGGGTAGGCATTTTCTGAACTGAAAATGCCGTATGATACCGTGATGGCAGCAGATTTTGCCGATTTGGAATGCGAAGCATCGGCAAAATCCGTTGCTGTTTGCGCAACGCGTGAACAGTAACAGCTGTCGAAAAATTGCCCACGACACGTTCCCGCATCGTTCTGGGTCCAATTTTGCGACAGCCCCTTCCAGTTCTTCTATATTATATTATGGAATCCTTCCGCTTAACCGCGCAGACAGAACTCACTGCAGTCCACTACGCGAGTTGCAAATCCCTCATAAAATTCCGGCTCGTGACAAATAAGAAGAACACTGCCCTTGTATGCCTTCAATGCACGCGCCAGTTCCTCTTTCGCGTCCACGTCCAGATGGTTGGTCGGCTCGTCCAGGAGCAGAACATTCGTCTCACGGTTGATCAGTTTACATAACCGTACCTTTGCCTGCTCACCACCGGAAAGAACCCTCACCTGGCTCTCGATGTGCTTGGTTGTCAGGCCGCACTTTGCCAGGGCAGAACGCACCTGATACTGGGTGTAGGACGGAAATTCCTTCCAGATTTCCTCAATACAAGTCGTAGTGTTGCCCGGTGCCATCTCCTGCTCAAAGTAGCCCAGATACAGATAATCGCCTAACTCCACGCTGCCGGAAAGAGCCGGAATCAGCCCCAGAATGCTCTTTAACAGCGTCGTCTTACCAATACCATTGGAACCCTTTAAGACGACCTTCTCGCCGCGCTCCATGCTGATGTCAAACGGGCGGGTGAGCGGCTCATCGTAGCCGATCACAAGATCCTTCGCCTCGAAGATCATCTTGCCTGCGGCACGCGCTTCCATAAAGTTGAACTCTGGCTTCGGTTTTTCCTTTGCCAGCTCGATCAATTCCATTTTATCCAGCTTTTTCTGACGGGACATTGCCATG